>Ga0209542_10015477_pt1 | contig 12793 bp, 16 predicted proteins | sample RifCSPhighO2_01_FD_184028 | JGI IMG/M metagenome (GOLD analysis project Ga0209542, IMG submission 184028) | Soil microbial communities from Rifle, Colorado - Rifle CSP2_plank highO2_0.1 (SPAdes) (version 2) | ecosystem: Environmental > Terrestrial > Deep subsurface > Rock core/Sediment ...
TACTGCAGGAAGTGCAGAAAGTAACGCTTGGGGAGATGTTTCAAGAGAAATGCCTATGAACCAAGAATCCCAGTGCATTTGAGCAATCATCAGATGCCCCGCAGCTTGCTGCGAAGCGAGCTAGGCGAGCGATGGGAGCTTCACTCTTAATATACATAAAAAATTAACAAACGTCTAAAATTCAGTGCTTTCAACAATAAATGTCTTTGATATAGAATCCTTGTATTCATAATCTATCTTTACCAATAATGGTTTCTTAAATGCTATGTCTTGCAGGCTTGAAGTAGAAACATCGCATCTTATTGTTCTCTTTCCGCTTAATAATTTCACAATGCCTTTATTTTTCCCGCTCAAGGTTGTGCAGCTTATGCCTGCATCAGCCCTCAAGAAATTAACCTCTACATTTACCTTGTTAAGCCTGTCATTGTCCATAATGCATTTATCACTAAATGTTCCGGTTTCAAAAACATCTCCGCTTCCTGTTTTTTCAATGTCAAACGTAAACTGCACCTTGTCGCTCCCTTTAGGCCTTTGGGCAAAATTCGTAATCTTTATTGGTGCTCCTGAATTATCAACCTCAACACTGTCATCACTTACCTCGCATTGGTCATTTGTTCTCCTTTTGCTTGCTTCCTTCTTCAAGCACATATCTGCCATTGACCTTGTCCCATATTCATAGCAAACATCAGCCCTTAACTCAACATCAAAATCAGCAGGCAGTTTATCCTTGTATTTTAGTTTTGTAAATAATACCTCCCCTTGCTCTCCTGGAATCACTCTGTCAGTAAGCTTTTTCTTGCCAGCCAAAAAATCTTCGTTCTTAGCAGATAATGAAGATAATGAAAATGCGTCCTTCTCAATGCCGTTTAAAGTAACAATTACATCCCCTGCATTTATGTCTTCCTCTCCAGCATTTTCCATAGACAAAGCAATATCAAATTCATCCTGATTGTCATCTAAAACCGTATCAGGTGGTTCATCCTTAATAAAAGAAATATCCAAACCATCAGAACCCCCTACAAACCTGCTGCTAGAAGACGCTGAAGGTTGCTTTGAGCATGCTACAATAAATAATATCAATAATAAAATGAACATTAATTTTATTGATTTCTTCATAAACTATTCCTCTTTTTTTTATTTATTATCCTAAAGCCTTATTTATTAATTTTGTGGTGTCATTAATCAACAACCACTCTTAAATTGTCTATTTCAAAATCTGATTTGGGTATGATTTTTATTGCATTATCCCCTCTTCCAATGTAATCAGATATTACCCTTGTATATTCTGGTGCTTGCGTATTGACATTAACCTGGAATTCATTTACTGTTATAGCTGCTTTCTTTCTGCCTTCATCTGCAAACGTTAATACCAAGATTATATTCTTCCTTCCTGTTTCTATCTCGCAATTATCTATGCATGCATTGTAGCAAGTATTATCCCCCCTGCAATCTATGCCGCAGTCTCTTTCACATCCAACATACGCAGCAGGATATATTTTCTTGTAGATTTCATTTGTTACTTCAAAATTATAAACTGGAAATATGCCCTCCTTGCTTTCTATATCCAATTCTAATCCTTCAATATTATAACTGCCTTTATCAGTTCTAAATTCTATGATATTGGTGCCAGAATCAACGTCTCTTGTATTTAATTCAAGTATTCTCTCGCCAGCATCGCAAACAGCATAATCAGATTCAAGCAATTTATCATTCAAAATTATAGATAGTAACCCTTGCTCTCTGCCCATGCAATTCAAGAAATACCTCATCCTGGCCTTTTCCATGTTTGATTTTTCTCTGTTGCTTACTTCAAATGTTCTTTTTACCCTTGTATTTTCAAAATTATAGCTTGCCTTAATATAAACATCTTTCAAGATGTATGCATCCCACCATCTGCTCTTCATGCCTATTCTTAGCACATTATTTGCACCAAGGTTGTTTACTGGCAGTGAGATTGGTACATTATTAGATGTAAGCTCTCCATCATATATGACATTTCCATTTAGCTCTACAAATGCTTCTCCATCAGCTTCTTTGATAAAAAAGAACAGCTTTGCATCATTTAGATTTTTAATATCATCCAGCTTAAAAAACAATTGCTTTGTCTCTTGCGAGAATGGAGTTCCTTCAACAGTTAATGCAGTTGCTATATTAATTACCTTATCTTCAGTCCTTACAAACAGCGCAACAGGGCTTATCTCCTTGCTTATTGTGCCTTTTATTAAAGGATGCAATTCTCCAGGTGCAGCAGATAACAATGTTTCTTCCCCGTAATCCCCTCCATAAGAACTGCTCACATTATCAAGATTATTATCCTGTAAGAGCTCATCCCTTTCTGCAGGCGGCAATAATAAGATGTAAAGAATAATGAATACAAGAATTAATAGTATCAAGGCGGCCACATCCCCTGCTGGTTCAACAGCCCCTTTTTTGTTTATCATCATAATTACAATAAATATATTAATATATAAAATTTGCTATGCTCCATGCGCATACTAAAATCCAGTCTAAAATGCCATGAATTAGTCCTGGCTGTCACAAACCCAGAAGATTTTTGGTATTTAAGCCATATAATTGATAAAAATGATATTGTAACAGCTCGAACTTTCAGAAAAATAAAGCTTGGCTCTCCAGATGAGCGCTCTCAAAATATAATAAAAAAACCAGTTACACTAACAATAACAGTTGAAAAAACAGAAGTTACAGGCAATGAACTAAGGATATCAGGCAGAATAAACAATGATATAGAAGACATAAAAAAGGGCTCTTTTCATACAATTTCACTGGAAGTAAATTCTACACTAACAATAAAAAAACCAAAATGGCTGAAGTTCCAGCTTGATAAAATAAAAGAATCATCTTTCAATCCGCCAAATGTTTTGATAATAGCATTGGACAGGGACCAGGCTTCTTTTGCTTTGTTAAAAAAATACTGCTATGAATATTTAACAGACATTTATGGAGAGGTTAGCAAGAAACTTATGAAAGAACAGGTAAAAAATACATTCTACAATGATGTTATCAACCAGATTAAAGAATACAATTCCAGATATAACTTCCAAAATATAATCCTAGCATCACCATCATTCTGGAAAGAATATGTAATTAATGAAATAAAAGACAAGGCATTAAAAAATAAAATAATCCTGGCAACATGCTATTCAGTGGGCAGGACAGGAATTAACGAGATTATAAACAGGGACGAGATAAAAAATATTCTTAAAAATGAGCGCATAATAGAAGAAACAAGGTTAATAGAGGAATTATTAAAAGAAATTTCAAAAGACAGCCTTGCAACATACGGCATAAAATATGTCAGGGAAGCGGCATTGTCAGGAGCTGTAAAAGATTTGCTAATAACCGATTCATTAATCCAGAAATTCAGGGATGAAAATAAATACAATGAAATAGATGAAATCATGTCATTGGTTGAATCCTCATCAGGCAATATTAACATCATATCTTCAGAGCATGAAGCAGGGAAAAAACTAAACGGCTTGACAGGAATAGCGGCAATTTTAAGGTACAAGCTAAAATACTAGCTTCAAAAATTTCAGCAGTCTTGGCTCTCTTAAAATGAGCTTAAACAGAAATTTGCTTGGAAAATCCCTGTCATAATCTTCAAGTATTTTTCTAGCAGCCTCGTTTTTGAAAATCTTCACTAATTCATTATAATCATTCAAAGACATCTTATTCAAATACTTCCTGATTAACAAGCTTAAGTACAATTCATTGCCAAATCTTTTTCTCCATAATTCATCATAATTCTTCTTTTCTTTTATAGCCTTGCATAATTCTTGTGCTGCCATTAATCCATATATTATGCCGCCGTAAGTTGTTGCCTTAACCATGCCTGCAGCATCTCCAAGAATGTACACATTATCAAACTGTGTTTTTAACTTTCGATCATATATTGGAACAATGCCGGATTGCCATTCTATAAATTTAAAGTTGCCTTTTCTTGCTAATTCATTATAAATTTTGTTTGCATCCTGCCCAATAACTCCGATTCTTGCTGTATTCTCATCCTCTGGAACCACCCAGCTGAAGTTTCCATAGCCAAGATGCACTGTAAAAGTATCAGCATCAAAACTCCCTCTAGCCCTTGCTTGTTTCCCTATAACAAACTTCAGCTTAGTCCTATTTACAACAGAATTAACACCGTCAGCACCAACTAATATGCCTGTGTTTGTTTTTTTGTTCTTGAATATAAGTTCAATTTCCTTGCTAGCCTTATAATCAATTAATCTATTGCCCAAGTTATATCTTACATTCTCGCTAAGAGCTAGATTATTTAAAAACATATCAAATTTTGCCCTGTCAAGAACATAATTTTTCCTGGCTAGTTTTAAATTTACCTCTTGATTATTAGGTGCTATTATCCTTATATTTCCTATTTTATTTACAATGCATTCATCATCAACCTTGTATACATTATCAACAGCGGATGTTATTAACCCTGTGCATTGAACTGGTTTTCCTAGCTTGCTATGCTCTTCATAAACATTTACCTTGTATCCGTTTTTAGCCAATAGATAAGCCAAATAACTCCCGCTCGGCCCAGCGCCGATTATTGAAATCATAATTTAGTTATCATCGTAAAAATTATAAACCTTTAGTAAACTATTTAAAACAAAACAAACCCTAATAAAAACATGGGTCTTGGCAAAACATACAAAGACGTAAAGAGGCTAAGCCAGATAATAGACGTTCTCTTCAAGCATGAACTTGGCTACATTATAGACAAATTAAAACTAAAGCCTTTATTGCCAGTAAGCAAGCGCATCAAAAATGAAAAATTCGAGCCAAATTCATTAATGCCGAAGCATCTAAGGCTTGCCATGGAAGAGCTGGGTGCAACATTCATAAAACTAGGCCAGTTGTTAAGCCTAAGGCCAGATTTAATTCCAAAAGAGTACTGCAAGGAATTTTCTCTGCTGCAGGATGATGTAAGGCCAATACCATTCAAAGATATTAAACAAATAGTTGAAGCAGAATTAAAAAAACCAATCAATGAAATATTCATTTATTTTAATGAAACGCCGTTAGCTTCAGCTTCAATAGGCCAGGTTCACAAAGCAAAGCTAAAAAATAATGACATTGTAGCCATAAAGGTCCAAAGGCCGAACATAAAAGAATTGTTTGATGCTGACATAGACATATTATACCACATTGCAGCATTGATAGAGCACCATTTTCCGCATTTCAATGAAATAAAGGCTGCTGATATAGTGAAAGAATTTGAGCGATATACAAAAAACGAACTGGATTATACATTAGAAGCAGGCAATATAGACATTTTCTATAATAATTTTAGGCGAAACAAGATGATAAAGATTCCAAAGGTCTATTGGGAGCTTACAACCCAGAAAGTACTGACAATGGAATTTATCAATGGCAAAAAAATAGATGTATTGGCAAATTTCACTGCATTAAAATCATCAAAAAGGGAAATACTTAAAAATTTGGTTAATTCTTTTATTGAACAAACAATAGAATATGGCTCATTTCATGCAGACCCCCATCCGGGAAATATACTTCTTCTTGGCAGCAATAAGATAGCATTGCTCGATTTTGGCATCATAGGCAAAGTTAACCAAGATATCAGGGAAAACATTGAATCAACATTCATAGCCTTAGTAAAGCCGGACAAAGAGATGTTAATAGACTCATTAATTCAGCTGGGTTTCATAGAATCTGATGCAAATATGCAGTCATTAAAGCACGACTTATCACAGCATATTGGGAAGTATTATTCAGCATCATTAAGAGAGATTAATATCTCAGAACTTATTTATGATGTTCTTGCTCTGACAAGAAAATACAAAATAAAATTCCCAGTAAATTTTATTCTGCTCTTAAAAGCCATTATAACTCTCGAAGGTCTTGGCAAGGAGCTTAATCCAAATTTTAATTTTGTAGCAGAAACAAAGCCAATTCTTGATAAACTCATTAAAAAACGCTCTAGTCTTGTTTATATCTTAAAGGCTTGGAGAGAGAAAGTAATCAAAACATCAATAGATGCAACAAAAATACCAGAAGAAACAAGATTAACCTTAAAAAAATTAAGGGAGGGCAATATCAAGATAAAAATAGATGATCCAGACATTAAAAAATTCGCTTACGAAGTTGACAAATCAAGCAATAGGCTTACATTTGGCTTGCTTATAGCCGGCCTGGCAATAGCATCAGCAATACTTGCATTGGCAAAAATCCCGCCATTATATAACAACATTCCAATCTTGTCGATAGTTTTATTAATCATAACTGGCCTGTTCATCATATTCTTATTTATATCAATATTAAAAGAAAGAGGTGTTATGAAATGATAAAAAAGCTATTGAAGAAAACAAGGGGTCTTTTATCAAGGAGAAACAAGAGGTTTGCAAAAGCAATAGCAAGAGAATCCCTAATAGAAGGCGAAAAGCTCGGCAGATTTGCTATTAAGGAAATAAAAAGAGAGGCTCCAAAAGCAAAAAGGGTATTAAAAAAAGAAGCAAAGATATTTTCAAAAAAAATAAAAAAAATTAAGCGATGATTGAAATTTTACTTATTGCAACAGGCTTAATTGGGCTTATAATAGCATCCATCTCGGATTTAAAAACAAGAGAGATCCCAGACTGGTTGAATTTCTCCATGATAGCAGCAGGGATTTCCATGAGATTAATGCAGTCCATCTCAACAGGCATCTGGCAGTATTTGATGTATACAATTCTTGCAGTAGTTGCAATGTTCTTACTTGGCAACTTGATGTATTATACAAGGCAATGGGGTGGTGGAGATACAAAACTGCTTGTTGCCATAGCCTCCATATTTGCAATAGTTCCGGGCCAAAAATATTTTTTGCTCAGCTTCCTGTTAAACCTTGTTATCATCAGCACTTTATACGGCCTATTCTGGTGCATTTATTTTGCATTTAAAAATAGAGCCAAATTCAGAAAAGAACTGCCAATTTATATTCATAAAAACAAACATAAAATAAAATTATTTCTTTCCATAGCATTGCTGTTGCTAATTCCTCTCCTTATTATAAATGACATAAGCCTTAGACTTCTGCTATTGTCCACATCAATTATTCTTTTGCTGTATCCCTTATTGACGACATTCATAGAAGCAGTTGAAAGGTCAGCCATGTTTAAAGAGCTCCCAGTTTCAAAGCTTACAGAAGGAGACTGGCTGACAAAAGACATAAAAATTAAGAATAAGCTTATTTACTCTAAATCCTCTCCTGGCATTGAAAAGCGCCAGATTAATTTGTTGAAAAAATCAAATATAAAATATGTTCCAGTCAAAGAAGGCATCCCTTTTGTTCCTGCTTTCCTAATCTCAATATTAATCACTTTAATACTTGGCAACATGATATTGTAGCTGTTTAATTGTCAAAAATTAAAGATATGTTTATTAAATTTTCTTTATTAGCATAAGCATGAAAATGTTATTTGATGCCCTCTTTTATGCATAAATAAAATAAGAACTAGTTATTTAAATAAGCTTATGGTATTCTTCTTTTTTCTCTCTCAGCTATTGCCTCAATCTTAACTTCTTTTTTAACATCTTCTTTTTTAACAATTTTGCTTTTAATTTCTTTTGTAATATTTTTCATCTCTTCCTCAGAAAATTCTTTGCTTTTCCATGGTATTACAATATGATCATCATTAAACCTTGGTATTACATGAACTAAAACATGGTTTGATATCTGCCCAGCAACATTGCCATTAGCAACATAAATGTTAGTTCCATTGGCCTTAACACCATCAAAAACAGCCCTGCTTAGCATATTAGCAATCTTAAATATATGCTCAACCAATTTATCAGGCATCAGGCTCATTATTTGATAATGTTCTTTTGGAAATAGAACAACATGGCCCTTGTTAGCAGGCTTTATATCAAGAACAGCCTTAACCATGCTATCTTCATAAATGTCATAAGCATCTATCTTGCCGTCAATAATCAAGCAAAAAACACATTGCTGCCTTTTTAGTTCTTCAAGTTCTTCTTCAGACAAAGAACTTAAAACCTCATTGACCCTTTTTTCTTGCTCTTCCTTGCTTAAGCCCTTTAATCCTTCTTCAGCATCCTTTAACTTTTCAGATAAATTCATAATTACCCGACAGCTCTTCTTACATCAAGAACTTCCACAGAGCTAACGCCTTCAATTTCTTTTAATTTTTCTTCTAGATTTTCAGTGCCGCCCTTCTTTTCATCCATTAAAAATATAATTTTGATAGCTTTTATCCCATAAGCAACCTCTTCAATTGTGGCATTGCCAATATCGCAGTCGTATCCCTCTATGGCACTGATTACCTTGTCTTTAACAGCCTCAAAATCAACTTCAGGAGATTCTAGAACGACCTTAAACGTAATTATTATGCCAGCCATTTAATTTGGCCCCTCAAAACCACATTCATTGCATTTATACTTAGAGGCAATCTGCCTGCAATGATAGCATCTCACTATCTCGCTTTTGCTGCATTTTGGGCATTTGAATATAGTACTTCCTGGCTGGTTTGATATTTCAACCTTGCATGAATTGCATATTAAATTTTCCATGGTTAATAGCCTAAAAACAATGTTTATAAAACTTTTGAAAAAAAAGAAAAAAAATCATTAACCCTTATACTCTTTTCTCAATTTAACAACTGTAACTATTCCGGTCTGTGGGTCTACATCATATGCTATTATTTTAGGCATATAATGCTCTCTTTTATTTTCTTGTAATTGTCCAACAACAAACAAATCCTTCACCTTTGTCTTCCTTAATAGAATCTCAGAATCAGGCATTAGAGATAGTTCTTCTTCTAATTTGAATTTGCCGAAATCACGTTCTACAATTCCAATTACGTTCCTACCAATTTCTTCTATTTCCTTCTCAGCTTCCTTGCAAACTAATTCAAAATCCATTTTTTAACCTCCTTAGTAGTATTATAACTACCATTTAGAAGTAATTTTGTATTTATAAGCCTTTCTATTTTTATTTACTTAATAGTGGTAAAGTAACATACAAATGTGTGGCAATGGTTTAAATATAAGATTATAGCATTATTCAAATGGGCGCATAGTATAATGGACAGAATGTGACCTTGCGGAGGTTAAGATCAGGGTTCGACTCCCTGTACGCCCAAAAAAATAAAAAGAAAAATATTATTTTACTCAACGTCTTCAATGCCTTTTTCAGTAATTTGAAAAACACATTCAGCTTCCGGCATGCAAGGGCTATCCATCACTTTAGCTACCCTGGTGCCTTTTTTTCCTCTTCTTAAATAAATCCTTATTCCAGTTCCATGTGCAACAATATGCCCACCAACAGCTTCTGTAGGGTCTCCAAAAAAAACATCTGGCTTAGCCATAACTTGGTTTGTTATGTAAATTGCAATCCCATAGCTATTTGCCAATCTCGATAAGTCATGTATATGTTTATTCAATTTCTGTTGACGATCTGCCAACATTCCGCGACCTGAAAATTCAGAACGAAAATGGTTCATCAATGAGTCTACAATCACCAATTTTATGTTATTTCCATTCTTTATCATCTCTTCAATTTTATCAACCATCAGCATTTGATGGTCACTATTGAATGCCCTTCCAATCTTAATATTCTTTAGTACATCTTCAGCATTTAAGCCACGCGTTTCTGCTATCTGTTTTATGCGCTCCGGTCTACAAGTTGATTCAGTATCAATCCAAATAGTCATGCCATTGATGCCACCTTGTTCCCTTGGTAATATCGAATTAACAGCAAGTACATGCGCTATAGCTGATTTGCCAGAGCCAAAAGCTCCATACATCTCTGTTATAGTATTCGTTTCAACCCCTCCTCCTAATAATGCATCTACTGCTTTGCTCCCAGTTGAGATTCTTTCAATATTTTCTCTTTTCTTTAACAACTCATCACCTGATTCAAAGCCCATCTCCATCTTGTCTCTTGCTGTATTGATTATTTTCCTTGCAACAGTCTCTCCAACACCAGATGCTTGAACGATCTCTCTAGGTGTTGCAACAGCCACTGATAGTAAACTGTCATATCCTGCTTCCTTCAATTTCTCAGCTGTAGCAGCACCAACACCAGGCAAGTCTTTAACGCCAAATTCCTTCTCTTTTTTTTTCTCTGCCATTTTTTATTCCTCTTCTTCCTGCTCTTCTTTGTGTTCTTTGTCATCAAAAAACAAATAGTCCTCGACCTTGTTTAATATAGCTTTTAGTTTTGCTATGTCATTCCTTCTTAAGTTGTTTATTACTTCGTTTCTCCATGTATCTTCATCCTTCTTCTTGTAGCTTCTGCTTAAGGTAACTGTCTTGTAAGAAACCTCTCCCCCATTGAATATCTTCTTGTTCTCCCACACAGCACATTCTATATTGGATACTCTCCATTTTTGTATTGGTCTGTTCATGTTTACCTGCTCCTTGCTTTTTGCATTTTTTTCATATTTTTATAGTCTAGAAACAGCTCTCTTCTCTAGCCCACCTTTTCGGAACCTGTTTCATTAGGCTATAATATATTATAAGTAAGCTTCCTTTATAAACCCTGCGGGCATTTGTCATGTTGTCATTTTGTCATTTTTTCGCATAGTATTCCGCTTGTCCCAAAATAGTGGATTTTAAGCTTTCTATCTTCTTTACAAGCTCATTAAACACTTGCCTCTTTTTTTCTCGAGAGACAGAAAATAATATTTTTTCAATCATTGCTTTGGATACAGTAAAAATATAATTTAATTTTATTATACTATCTTTAATTGCACCATCTTTTTTTGTTAATGTAATGCCTTGCATCTCAAGATTGCTTGTTATTCCTGCTACAACAACATTGTCATATTCTTCAAACAATATCAATGCAGGTCTTTTTTTTATTTCAAATGTATCCGTAAACTGTATGTTTATTAGTATTACATCTCCAGCCTTAAGCATTTTCCCATGCATCATCTGCTTTGTTATTCCATAACTCCTTCATTTTTACCTGTTGGATTTTGTGCAAGAATTCATCATATTGGTTCTTTTTCTTTATGCTCTGAAATACTTGTAGCATATTCTTTATTAGTTCGCTATACGTCTGCCTTGGATATTCTCTTGCAGATTTCAATGTTTCAACCAAAGTTTTATCAAGTTGTATTGTTGTGGCATTCATTATATATCACCCATAGTTAATATATAGTTAGTTATATATAAACCTTTTTAATTGCCATCCTTGCTTTTCATAGGCGAACTATTTAATTTTTTCAAATTCAATTCATCATAAGGGCTGACTATGCTTATCATCTTTGGGTCAGCCATGTGAATATATCTTAATGTTGTTTCTGAACTATTATGTCCTAATAAAGGCTGTATTGCAGCAACATCATATCCGTTTTCAATCAAATGTGTTGCAAAGCTGTGCCTTAATGAATGCGGATGTATGTTCTTTTTGATTCCAGCTTTTTTAGCAGCATGCTTTAATACTTCTTGAATAGTCCTTACACTTATTTTTCCATTTCTTCCAGTAAACAAGTAAGAACCATTATCAATATTGTTATTTTTTATATAATCAATTAATCTTGGTTTTAGTATTTTTGCTATTATAAACGGCCTATCTTTGTCGCCTTTGCCTCTTCTTACCCAGCCTATACATCTATCAAATTCAAGATCTCTTACCTTAAGGTTTGTTATTTCACTAACTCTTAAGCCAGCAGCATAAATAATCTCTAGAATAAGACTGTGTTTTTCATTGTTGACAGCATTAAACAAGGCTATGACTTCTTCTTTTGTTAAAAAAACTGGCAATGTTTTTGGGGTTTTAGAATAACATATCTTTAGTGTAAGCCTTTTGTTTAGCATATTTTCAAACAAGAATTTCAATGCGCTTAAATTAACATTAACTGTGCTTCCCGAACAACCCTTGTCAATATACATGTCTATATAAGCCTTCAAATCTGCCTTTGTTGTACACTTAAGATCCTTTTTATTAAATTTCATGAACTGTTTTATGCATTCTATATATGTGCATATTGTTCTTGAGCTATAACCTCTTCTTAGCATCTCTCTTTGCATGTTATATATTATATCCATGCCTATGAAATAATTTGAGGTTTTATAATAACTAGCAAAGAATTATCAAAAAATATTCGGTTTCTTATGTAAATATTCCAGAATCAGCAGTCTGCCACCGAAAAATGAGAACAAAAAAGAATGTTATGGTGGGCTATAAAATTGCCACTTAAGCTCTAAAAACCATCTATTTAATGATATTCGCATATAAACAGTTAGGCGACATAAGGCTTCGGGGGCAAGATTTATATAATTAAAAGAAAATCTTTTTATTATGACTTGGAAAGATTCATTCAAAGAAAGAGAAGAAATAGTTTTAGCGACTTCTTCAAAAGAAGGAATTCCTAGGGCAATTGTTGTAACTTCCTTAGGATTTTCGGATGGTAAATTATTGATAGGAATCTGCCAAACGAAAAAATCTTTTGAGAATCTAAAAGAAAACAATAACGTTTCTCTTGTTGCAATAAAAGATAAAGAATACTACATGATTGTGGGAAAAACTGAGATTTTTTCATCTGGAAATTATTTTGAGATCGCTGTTGAGAGAAGCAAAAAATGTCCTCCATTACCTCATCATGTTTTAGTTGTTGACGTAAAAGAAGTTTTTGATTTAGATAAAGTAAAAAAGATTTTCTAATTTTGTTTACCCCCTTCGCCTTACGCCTTCAAATTGCTTCGCAATTCTCGGGGACGTTGCACTTTCGCTCGTGCCTCGCTCACCCTCGCCTAACACAGCTTGTGCGACATTTGCGAATGTGCCTAACAAGATTTATAAAGT
>Ga0209542_10015478_pt1 | contig 12793 bp, 12 predicted proteins | sample RifCSPhighO2_01_FD_184028 | JGI IMG/M metagenome (GOLD analysis project Ga0209542, IMG submission 184028) | Soil microbial communities from Rifle, Colorado - Rifle CSP2_plank highO2_0.1 (SPAdes) (version 2) | ecosystem: Environmental > Terrestrial > Deep subsurface > Rock core/Sediment ...
AAGATAGAAATTGGGCCCTGCAAACCCTGTACCGGGTTCTTAATGAGTATTCCCTTCTCCTTGCGCCATTTATTCCATTTATCGCTGAGGAAATCTATACAAACATAACTAGAGAAGAATCTGTTCATTTGTCAAACTGGCCAAAGTTTGATGAGGGATTAATCGATAAAGACCTTCAAAAACAAATGGAAATGGCAAGAAAATTAGTAGAACTTGGTCACTCCATAAGAAAGGAAAATAATATTAAACTGAGACAACCTCTTTCTCTCGGTTGGCATAGTGAACCAAAAGAGAAATTAAACAATGTTGATGTTCTTCATCAGCTATTGCAAGAACTTAATGTTGAGGGATGGATTCACGAAGATAACTTTGATAAGTTTGCTAAAACACCAGAAGTAAAATTTAGGACAGTGGGTGGATTCACATTTTATTTGGATACCCGAATAAATGACAAGCTTAAAGCAAAGGGAGAGGCAAGGGATTTGGTTCGAAAAATTCAGGAAGAGAGGAAAAAGATTGGGACAAGTTTATCTGAGAAAGTAAATGTCACTCTTCCCAACTGGCCTAAGGAATTCGAAGAGGAGATAAAAAGAAAAGCACTTATTAACTCTCTTTCAAAAGGTGAGTTCTCTGTTACAAAAGCCAAATGAAATTATCCAATTTTTCCGGAGTAGATTGGTTTCTAATGGTAGGAGTTTTGGTTATTCTGGTTTTTAGTCTTATCACTCTATTTTCGATCAATCCACAGCTCTTCAGAAGTCAACTTTTATTTTCGATAATTAGTGTTGTAGTATTTTTAATCATTACACAACTAAATTATTCCATACTAAGACATTATTCATCCCAGATTTACATCGTATCAATTATTATCCTTTTGTTAGTCCTAGTTTTAGGAATAGAAAGTAGAGGGAGCGTTCGTTGGGTAGAATTTTTAGGATTTCGTATTCAGTTTTCCGAAATTCTCAAACCTTTTTTAGCTCTAACTCTTGCAAACTATCTAACTAGCCTTAGGAGTTACTCCTTCAAATCATTTATAATAAGTCTAATTTTTCTCCTTCCTATAGCATTTCTTATTTTTCTTCAGCCGGATTTGGGGAATGCGCTCATTTATGTGTTTGCAGCAATTGGCATTTTAATCATTTATGGATTTCCATTCAGGTGGTTTTTAGGTGGACTTGCTCTATGGTTGTTAACTCTTCCTCTTTTTTGGATTGTTCTTCACGATTATCAAAGGGAGCGGATAATTACATTTCTTAACCCAAGCCGTGATCCACTTGGCACCTCATATAATGCAATTCAAGCAATTATTTCAGTTGGATCGGGAATGATCATAGGGCGTGGTCTTGGACAGGGAACACAGGCAGAGCTTAGATTCCTGCCGGAAATGCATACAGACTTTATATTTGCAACAATTTCTGAGGAATTAGGCTTCATAGGCTCAATTATTATTGTCCTCGCTTTTTCATTTGTTCTTTACAGAATTTATATCATTATAAAAAATGCAGAGGATAAATTTTCAAAAACTTTTTCGGTTGCGGTATTCCTTATTATATTTACCCATTTTGTTATTAATATTGGAATGAATATAGGAATTTTACCAATCGTTGGCGTTACTCTTCCTTTTCTTTCATATGGAGGAAGCTCACTTCTTTCAAATTTTATATTACTAGGACTGCTTTTTGCGGTGAATAGACAAAAGAGGCGGGATGTGTTGGAAATACGCTAAAGTTTTGATATAATTTAAAACTATGCAATATGCGGTAATGAGATCAGGCAGTAAACAATACAAAGTAAGAGTTGGAGATAAAATTATTTTGGATAAGCTTCAGGCTCCTAGTGATGGGAAAAATTTTACTTTCAATCAGGTTTTACTTCTGGTAAATGATGGGAGAATAACCTTAGGAAAACCAACAATAAAAGGCGCTAAAGTTTTGGCAAAACTTATTGAAAATAAAAAAGGAGAAAAAATAAGAGTAAGAAAATACAAAGCAAAAGTAAGATATAGAAGAGGCATGGGATTTAGACCGCAGCTTTCTTTGATTCAAATAGAAAAAATTGACACAGAATCTGGCAAAAACGTTCACAATTCGGAAAAAACCACAAAAACTGCTCCAAAAAGGTCAAAAAAGTAGAGAAAGACCTAGTTTGACTTATTGACGTTTGTGAAAATTAAAGATAGAATTCTATAGGTTTTCACAAAACTAATAAATATATGGCACATACAAAAGCACAAGGAGGAGTCAAGGGAAATAGAGACTCAATCTCTAAGCGTTTAGGCGTCAAGTTATACGGTGGCCAAAAAGTAATTTCTGGAAATATCATTGTGAGACAAAGAGGAACAAGATTTTTTCCGGGAGCAGGGGTTGGAATTGGAAAAGATTTCACTCTTTTTGCAACAAGAGCGGGAGTTGTTGATTTTGCAACAAAAAAAGGAAAAAAGATAGTTCAGATAACTTCAGATAAATAATGGATAATACACCTTTGGAAAAAATAACAGAGCTTGAGGTGAATATGCTTCAGTCTAATCCACTCCAGCCTCGTGGTCTGATAACCCCTGATTCTTTAACAGAATTGGCTGACTCAATTAAAGAACAGGGAATTTTGGAGCCTCTTGTAGTTGCGAGTACTCCTGCTGGATATCAGATAATCGCAGGAGAGAGACGTTGGAGAGCGGCAAAACTTCTGGGGTTTAAAACTGTCCCGGTAGTTATTAAGCAAACATCCCCTCAACAAATGCTTGAAATGGCCATTGTTGAAAACGTTCAGAGGGAGGACCTAAACCCAATAGAGCGAGCCCAGGCTTATAAAAGGTTAATTGATGAATTTGGACTAGGGACTAATGAAGTAGCGAGAAAAGTCGGAAAATCAGCTCCAACAATATCTAACACGATTAGGCTCCTTTCTTTACCAGATGCAATCAAAGATGCTCTTGTCGCAGGAGTTATTACAGAAGGTCATGTACGGCCGCTAATCTCTGTTGGAGATACGAGACTAATGTTGGAACTATTCAAAAAAATTCTCAGAGAGAATAGCACTGTCAGACAAACTGAGGATATGGCGCGTCAAGCAAAGGGGGAAGTTGAGCAAAGAGCGCCAAAGAAAACCGATAAGCTATGGGTTCCTGAACTTGATGAAATGGCAAAAAACATCAGGCAGACCCAAACAGCAGACAAAGCAAAAATTGACCAGAGTAGGTCAAAGGCCAGAATTATTATTGAGAAAAACGGTGATGTTGATATTACTGGTCCGTGGGTTCAGCAGGTAGTTAAGCTTTTAACAGGAAGTTCTTCAGAAGCAACAACTACAACTCAAGCCACTCAAACAAACTAGTAAGGATTTTTAATTATACCCAAAGAATTAAGAGGCCAGTAGACAAAAAAAGAGACTCCAATAATATTTTTCTTAGGAACAAAACCCCACTCTCTTGAGTCTGAGCTATAGGATCTATTATCTCCTAAAACAAAAAAATAACCCTGTGGTACGGTTAAACTTTGTCCTTCTTTAAGAAAAGATCCTCCGTAAGTTTTGACAGATTCGTTTAAATATTTAGTTTCATCAAGAAGCTTCCCATTAAGATAGACTTTACCATCCTGTATTGAAATTCGATCTCCCGAAGCGCCGATCACTCTTTTTATAAAATCTTTATCAGGATCATTAGGGGCTTTAAAAACTACAACATCTCCAAGCTTTGGTTCCCAGAGCCGAAGACTTATTATGTTTGTTATGAGATATTCTTTGTCAAAAAGATTTGGGTACATAGATTCTCCTTTTACTTCAAAAGGACGGAACAAAAACATATATACAACAACAAATGCAGCTGCTGCTAGAATCAAGGTTTGGAGAATGTCTAAAAGAAAAAAATAAGCCTTCCGAAGAAGCTCCATAGAAATATTTTCCCAGAGCATCTCTTCTTTGTCAAATGCATAAAGTATGTTAAGATTATGGATAAAGACACGATGGCTCGATGGATCTTTGGTTCAGTGATAGACCTGCCCGACTTTGTCTGGACTCGTAGCTCAGTGGTAGAGCGGTCGCTTCACATGCGACAGGTCAGAGGTTCGATACCTCTCGGGTCCACAAATTTTAATGCCTCATATTGTTAAAAAATATAAAATTGGATATTGGAATGTTTTCGTTCTCTTCTTTTGTTCTCTGTTTGCCGTTTTTGGAAGTCTTATTTCAATAAATAGATTTTGGCAATACGAAACATTTCATTACGATTTTGGAATATTTAATCAGGCTATTTGGAACGTATCTAGGTTAAGACCACCAATCGTCGAACATTTTTTAGTCGGTGGAAAGTGGATATTTGCAGATCATTTTAATCCAAGTATTTTTATATTTTCTCCGCTTTACTTATTTACAGAAAGAAGCGAAGTGATTCTAATTGCACAGGCAGTTTTTGTTGCAATCAGCGGCTTTATCTTATTTTTAATTGGAAAAAAAATCACTAAAAATCCCTTTATTTCCTTTACGATACTTTTCTCTTATTTTCTTTTTGTAGGGCTTCAAAACGGCGTAATTAGTGATTTTCATGAAGCGACAGTGGCAACTCTTCCTTTCATGCTTGTTTTTCTGGGAATTGTTTACAAAATAAAGCCTCTATACTTTCTATCTCTTTTGGTTCTATTAGGTTTTAAAGAAAGTTACTATTTGCTCGGAATTGCGATTGGAATTACCCTGTTTTTCCTAAATAAGAATTGGAAAAAAGAGGCTATATTTACAATATTTATTTCCTTTGTTTGGGGAGTTGTTGCAACCAAAATTATTATTCCATATTTTTCCGGCGGAACATATCTTTACACCATACCCATAAGCATGAACCCAATAGACTATGTCTATTCCTTATTTAGTAATGAAACAAAGATAAATACAATCCTTAAGACTTTTAAGAGTTTTGGGTTTTTACCTGTTTTATCTCCCCAATTTTATCTTCTAATTATTGTGGATTTTCTTTCCAGATTTTATCCGCCATTCTTAACCCTATCATGGACCCTAAGCCTTCACTACAGCGCAATTACTTCTGCTATCTTTGGCATATCAAGTGTTTTTGCAGTCTCAAAACTTCAGAAAAAGGTTTCATCGAAATTGATTACAATAACCGGAATATTACTCTTGATAAACGCAATTTACTCAAATAATTTTTTTATTCATGCACCTTTTGGATTGGCTATTAATCAGGCATTTTATAGACACTCCAAGAATTTTGAGTTTTTGGATATCCTTATCAAAATGGTACCAGAAAATACAACAGTTATGACCACAAATAATCTTGCGCCTCACTTTAAAAAACAAAAAGTAATGCTTTTTAGGGAAGTAAAATGTAAGGATTGCAAAGAGCATTATCAAATTGTAATGCCACAATATCTTGTTGTTGATTTTCGAGAAGGACAGAATCCAAATAATTGGTATGGCGTTGGAGACTTCGAAAAAATCAGAGAAACAATAGAAAATGATAAAAAATATAAAGCTATTTATAAAACATCCGATCAAGGAGTATACAAAAGAATATGATAAAATCCTTCAATATGAAGGAAAACCTCATGGTCTCAATTATTATTGTTTACTATAATACTCCCGGGGAAATAATTGACCTAGTAAAATCTATTAAAAACGCCATCAATAAATATTTATACGAAATAATAGTAATTGATAATAATTCTTCCACCAAGTTACCTAATAAAATCTATAATTTTCAAATAACAAAAATTAACAATAACCAAAATATTGGCTATGGGAGGGCGCTCAATCAAGGAGCAAAAATAGCTAAAGGGAAATATTTGCTGTTTTGTAATTCTGATTTAGTTTTTGAAAAAGAATCAATAAAGTTAATAATTGAAAGGATGGAATCTGATCTTTCAATTGGAATAATAGGTCCTCAATTGCTAGATCCAAACAAGAATACTTTAAAAGTAGGCTCTGATTTTCCATTTTTTCTAGAATCAATATTCTCTTTTTCAATTTTAAATAAACTATTTCCAGCCAATTATTTTTCAAAAAAATACTTTATTAAAGACTTTGGTAGAAAAACAGAAAAAGAAATTCCTGTTTTGGCTGGCGCTTGCATGCTAATCCGCAAAGATATTTTTAGTAAAGTTAAAGGATTTGATAAAAGATTTTTCATGTATTTTGAGGAAGCAGATTTGTGTTTAAGAATTTCAAAATCAAACTATAAAGTCTTATATTACCCACCATCAAAAGTAATACACCTTATAGGGAAAAGTTCAAATGATAAAAAATGGATTGAAAAAGTATTTGAACAAAGTCGATACGAATTTCTCAAAAAATATCATGGGAGACTTATGGGAACAATTGGAGAAGGGTTAATTAGGATATTAAATTTTCCAGCAAAACTTTTATGAAGATATTATTTTTAACTAGGAGATTCTGGCCTGATGTTGGGGGAGTTGAGAAACATGTTTATGAGGTTTCTAAAAGACTTGCAAAACTAGGACATAAAGTAACAGTTATTACTCAGTCTCAGGGAGAAAAGATTGGAATTGATGGAATAAAAATAGTCAGAATAGGCATTTTTCCTAAAAACTCATCAGAAAAATTTCAAGTCTGGAACTGGTTTTGGAAAAATAGAAAATTAATTAAAGACGCAAATATCGTACACGCACACGATGTATATTTCTGGTATTGGCCGCTTAAATTATTATTTTTGAGTAAAAAAAGTTTCGTAACTTTTCATGGATACGAAAGTTACCCAATTAAAAAGAAAGCAATTATTTCTCGAAAGCTGTCCGAATTTTTGACAGATGGAAATATTATTGTAGGTGAATTTATTAAAAAATGGTACGGTACAACTTCAGATTGCGTTACTTACGGCGGTGTTGAAATGTCAAACCTGTCTGCCGGTGAGGCAGATATTAAAAATCAAAAATTAAAAAGACCAAAGAAAGATTCTGCTGTTTTTATAGGAAGACTAGATGATCAAACTGGAATTTTAGAATACGCAAAAGCGGTTGACATAATACGAGAAAGGTACCCAAATTTTATGTTTGAAATAGTTGGAGACGGAAAGCTTGCTAGGCATTTAAAGAAGTATAGGCCCTTAGGTTTTAATACAAACCCTAACTATTATCTGAGAAAGTATAATTTTGCCTTTGTGAGCCGCTACCTTTCGATTCTAGAGGCGTTGGCAAATAAAAGGCTAGTATTTGCTCTGTATGATAATTCTATCAAAGAAGATTACCTAAAAATGTCACCCTTTGCTAAATTTATAATAATTACCAATAGTCCCCAAAAACTTTCAGATAAAGTGATGTATTTTTTAAATAATCCAAAGGAAATTAGTAAATTTACTGATCCTGGATTTAAATGGGTAAAAAAACAAGGCTGGGAAGAGGTAGTAAGGTTATATCTAGAAATCTGGAAGAAATAAAAATGAACTTCTTATCTAAAAGATTTTTATGGGCGGATATTGTAAGAATCGTAGCAATTTTCCTTGTAGTCCAAATTCATGCAGTTTCAGCCTATCCAGATTGGCTTTATAGCTTTATCCTTAAACTAAATGCAACTTCAATTCCTTTATTTATACTTCTTAGCGGGTCGTTGCTTTTAGGAAAAAGAGAAAATTATCAAAGATTTTTTAGAAAAAGAATCATTAAAGTATTAATTCCATGGGTTATTTGGACTTTTATATATTTGATTTATTTTTTGTATTTCAAACATGATGATCAATACACCAACGAAATTATCTCAAGACCCGGTGAGCTAAGTAACACTTTCTTTAGTTTATTTATGTCTGGTCTATGGTTTTTGCCATTAATTTTCAGTCTTTATATTATTACACCAGCGTTAAGAATATTAGTAGTTAAAGCTTCAGATATTGATATTATTTATATTTTCGTATTCTGGTTTGCGGTATTTTCTTTTTTACCTTATTTTTTATCGAATTCTCTATTTCCAGCATGGTCTCCCTCTTTAGCATTAACTACGTTTCAGTATAGTGGATATTTTTTGATTGGATATTTTCTTGTAAAGAAAAACCTTAAGCTTAATAAGTATTTTCGCTTTATTTTCTTCTTAATATTAATGATTATTTTTATATTACCCATTCCTCTTAAAGGGTATTTGGATCCGGCTGTAGGGATTTCATCGATTATTTTTTTTATTCTACTTATTTCTTTTTCGAATCAGATCGAAGGCAAAATTAGAAAGAAAATGAAATATTTTATAAGTGTTGTTTCAGGTGCATCATTAGGAATATATTTGGTTCATCAGCTGGTTATTTATGAATTAACAAAATACAAAGAAGTGTTAATTGATTACAGAATTATTTCAGGTATTATCGTATTTTTTCTTTCTTGCGCTATCATTCTCATATTCCAGAAAATCCCAATTGTTAAACATATAGTTCCCTGAGGCCTTTGAATTTTTAAAAAAATATGGAAGATACTTTAATTCATTTAAATTTACTGAATGAACCTTATTTAACAGGCTTTGTAAACATTCTATTAGTAATATTCATAACTTTTTTTCTGCTATTTTTTAAATTTGTTTTTCCCAAAAAAAATATTCATCCGCTTTTTATTTTCTTAATTATCTCATTTTTGCCTACTTGGAGCATATTTAGAGACGGAGTATTCCAATCAGGAGATATGCGAACACACCTGGCTCATCTTATGAATTTTTACTCAAATCTTTCGGAGGGAAATTTTCTCCCTAGATGGGCAGGAGATCTTTGCGGGCTGAGAGGATGTCCAGTTTTTATCATTACGTATATGTTGCCTTATTATCTAGGATCAGTCCTTCACTTAATAGGATTTAGTTTTCTAACAAGCATCAAACTTGTTTATGTAATTTCATTTATGGCCTCAGGACTCACGATGTATATTTGGGCAAAAGATTCATTTGGTAAAACAGGTGGCTTCATTGGTGCTGTTTTCTATATGTATGCCCCATATCATTTGATAGATTTACATTTCAGAGGTTCTGTTGGGGAGGTTTTATCTTTTGTTTTTATTCCGCTTGTTTTTCTTTTCGCAAAAAAAATAATTGAAAAAAGAGAAGCGAAATTTTTCTTTTTAGAATCTTTCTCAATTCTACTGCTTCTTCTTTCTCATCCAAATACTGCTATAGCAACGGTTCTACTTGTATTACCTTACGGTTTTGTAATTTGGTTGAACAAAAAGAATAAAAACATCGAAGATCTTACCGTTTTTGTTGGATCCATTATCTATTCAATTATTATTTCTGCTTTTTATTGGATGCCTACAATTTTGGAAATTAAATATACCTGGCAAAGCGGAGTAACTTATGGAAATTTTTTAAATCCTTTAAGTTATATTATTTCTCCAAATAAATTTGGATTATTATTCCAAGCCAGCTCGGCACATATTCGCCCAATAGTTGGTTACGTACATTTTACTGTTATTATCATAGCTTTGTTCTTGTTGGTTAAAAATAAAGTCGAAAAAAAGCGAAAAAAATTACTTATTTATCTACTTCTATCTTTTTTAATATTATTTTTCATGATGCTTCAAGCCTCAGAACCAATTTGGAAAAACATTCCACTACTTCATAGTTTTATGATGGTCCAAAGACTACTTGTTCCAAATTCGTTTATTGAAGCTGCAATAGCTGTTTTGATACTTGTAAATTTAAAAAATAGATCTTTCATTTATATCATCTTATATATAGTCATTGCTTCTACTGTTTTGAACTGGGCGAATAGGTACATGGTTCCTGTTCCTTCTAATCCCTTAAGAAATGAAAACGAATTTTTTAGCCAATTTGTTGATCCTAAAAAGTCATATTATCTAGAGCGCTGGGCAAGGCTTGCGGGAAAAAGAGAAGAACTTGCATATAACTATCCTAAATCTTCAATAGAGATCTTATCAGGAAAAGGGAAAGTTATTGAGCTTGGCAGAAGGCAAGAGCATCATGAATATATTTTGTCAGCAGATACGGATGTCATAATTAGAGAGAACACGCATTATTTTCCAGGATGGAAGGTACTTGCAAATAGTAAAGAGATACCAATAAATTTTGAAAATTCAGAAAAAGATAGTTTTGGATTAATAACTTTTAAATTAAAAAAAGACATTTATAAGATTGATGTCAAATTCGAGGACACGAAAGTAAGAGAAGTATCAAAGAAAATTAGCCTTTCTGCTATCATATTGGGAATTTTTTATATAAACGTTGGAAAATTCAGGAAATCACGAAGAGAGTTGATAAAATTTTATCCTTAATTTTAATAAATCTATAAAAGACATTATTGCAGAAATCAACGCCCCGCCATGCCCAGATCCAGATTTTGGTTTTTTATAAGATACCGGGTAAAAGGAAATCTTATGCCCTTTCTTTTTAGCTCGAATTATTATCTCAGCTTCAAAAAATTGACTGGTTGAGACGAGGGGAACGTGAATTAATTTTCTTCTGACAAGTTTTATTCCACCTGGATCGATCGTATCTATTCTGAAAAATAAAAGCGGAAGAAGTCTATGCATCATAGAGATAAAATTTCTGTAATAAGTGTAACCGATTTTTTTCTTTCTTCTCCCAATTACGATATCGGCATTCTGTTTGATTTGAGTTCTGATAAGATTCCCAACATCATCAGGATTCCAATCTCCGTCAGCACTGTAAAGCAAAATAAAATCTAATTTACCTATGAAATAAAGATTAAGCATATTTTTCGTTATCCCAAGATTATTTTGATTCCTTATAAGATGATAATTTTTTTTATTTTTAAAGTTTTCTTGAAGAAGTTGCCATGTATTATCTGTACTTTTATCATCAGCTAAGATAATTTCATATTTCTTACTAAGTTTTTGTAAAATTTTTTCACATGCTAAAACTTGACCAATAATTGCTTGCTGGTCATTATAGGTAGGTATTATTAAGGAAACGCTTATTTCCTTTTTATCCATATTTCCTTATAGTAATAGGCAATCTTGTAAAAATAAATTTACTTATTTGAGAAACGTGGAATAAAATTATATAAAAAAGTAACACCAAGGTTGTCACAATGCTAATTCTTTTAGCATATTTAACTTCTATAACATCGTGATACATGACATCCACAAAATACAATCCCGGAGCCAATTCAAAACCTATTCTTGGATTATATTTTTCATCCATATAGTTTATTTGAACCTGTTTTCTGTTTGCAGAAATAGTCCAATTAGGAAAATAAAGAGTGTTTTCTACAAATTTAGATGGTTTATTAACGTCAATCCCATATGTGTGCCTAATGCTATTTCTGCTGAGTTCTTTAATACGAGCATCACCTTCAACAAGTTCCAAGTTAGATTTTGCCGGAACCAACAAATCCTTAGTATTGTTCCACCAAAGAGGTACGGATTCATAATTTTGTTCTCCTTGCTTGGTACTGTGTGGTAGGTTATCCCTTATCCAAGCGTCGTCTATTTGGGGAATAGTCCGTCTATTTCCCCAGTTGAGCATAATATAGCCAATTGTCAGAATTAAGAAAAAGTAAATTAAAGTTTTCTTAGGTTTATAAATAAGTACGAGATAAGCAAGTAAAATCGATAGTGAAAATATGAGCGGATGTAAAAGTCTATAAGCAAACTGCATTATTCTAAGATGCGGAAAAAGATCCCAGATTGGTTTTGAATAGGATAGCATAAAAAAAATTGTCCAAAAAGAAATAATAAACCAAAATAAAACATCTGAGTAGTACTTTTTATGGGGTTTTTTAAAAAGTAAAAATAGAGAAATAAGGAATATAAAAATACCTGTATATCCAATAGCAAAAGATAATTCTCCTTGGGGACCTTGGAAAAGAAAGCCTAATCTCCATGGTGAAAAAAGTAGTTCTTGAAAATCAACATGGTCAATAGGAGTCTTAATAAGTAAACTATCTGTTGTATATTTAATTAGACTGAAGCGAGGAATAATTGCGTAAGAGGAAATAATCAGCCCAATTAAAATACTTATAAATATTCCGACAAGAATTTTTAAGCTAATTTTTTTTATAAATATTTGATACAAGATATATATAATAAATATTAGAGTATAAAATATGAACATTGGCGGATGGGTCAGAAATAATACGCTTAAAAAAAGGCTAATCCAAGCGAAATAAATTAATTTCTGTTTTTCTATAGTTTTTAAAACTAAGTAGAAGATTAGAGGATTAATTACAAAAGCAAGTACCTCTGCTATTGAAACTCGAAAATGAAGATCAACTAGATGATACGGAGAAAAAAGATAAAGTATAGAACCAGCAAACGATGCAAGATCGTTTTTTGTGATCTTTTTTAATACAAGCCACATGACAATTCCGGAGCCAATAAATGAGCCAGCCAAAATAAGTTTTTGACTAAAAATGAACGAGAATCCTAAAAAATGCAAAAAGCTTATTAAGTAATAAGGAAAGTTATAAATAAAAATAAAAACTGGATAGCCAAATCCCTCATTTAGTCCTCCAGCCCATGATGGAATAAAAACTCCATCACTTAAAGATTGGTAAAAATCCATTGCACGATAAATGTGAAAAGTAAAATCACCGCTTTCGTAAGTCCCTTTTCTAAATACACTAACAACTGGAAGTATTGAAATCAAAACTAATAAAACGAATAAATTGATTTTTTTCTTTGGAATTATTTTTACATAAATGAAAACTACTGCTATTAAAGAAATGGAAAGAATTAAATTAACTACGACCATTCTGTAGGGGTCAATCATAATCGAAATAATACCATAAATACTTATTTATTTGTGTTGTTGAGAAAAGACGCTGATGGTATAATCCTTAAAAATGGGCAGGGAGAAATTAAAGAATAATAAAATTTTAATTATCGGCGGATGTGGATAT
>Ga0209542_10015479_pt1 | contig 12793 bp, 15 predicted proteins | sample RifCSPhighO2_01_FD_184028 | JGI IMG/M metagenome (GOLD analysis project Ga0209542, IMG submission 184028) | Soil microbial communities from Rifle, Colorado - Rifle CSP2_plank highO2_0.1 (SPAdes) (version 2) | ecosystem: Environmental > Terrestrial > Deep subsurface > Rock core/Sediment ...
GTGGCTATCCGCGAGATGCTCAAGGCGCCCTACGGCATCGTACTTATCGCGGGGCCCACCGGCTCGGGTAAGTCCACGACCCTCTACGCCATGCTCTCCGAGATGGATCGTGAGAAGTACAATGTCGTATCACTTGAAGACCCGGTCGAGTATCAGATACCAGGCGTCTCCCAAAGCCAGGTACGCCCAGAAATTGGGTACGACTTCGCCAACGGCCTGCGCTCCATCTTACGCCAGGACCCTGATGTCATCATGGTCGGCGAGATACGCGACAAAGAGACTGCCGCCCTTGCGGTACAGGCGGCGCTCACGGGCCACCTGGTCTTCTCCACCATACACACCAACAGCGCCGCAGGCGCCATTCCACGTCTAGTGGACATGGGCATCGACCCCTTCCTTATTGCGCCGACCCTCCTCGCGGTCATTGGCCAACGTTTGGTGCGCGTACTCTGCGAGGGGGCCGGGAAGCCCTTCCCGATAGCCGGGGGTCTCAAGGCACTGCTTGACCACGAGTTTGTCGACCTCCCGGAGCAGTATCGGAAGGCCCTTCCACCCTTCAAACAGTTCTATCGGGCGAGCCCGACAGCCCAGTGCCCGGACGGCACGCACGGGCGCACAGGCGTGTTCGAGTTCCTCAAGATGAGCAACGCGCTTGAGATGGTGATGCTCGAGAACCCTATTGAAGAAAAGGTCTACGCCGCCGCGCGCGCTGAAGGCATGCTCACCATGCGCGAGGACGCCATTATGAAGGCGCTTGCTGGGCAGATTCCGTTTGAAGAAATCAATACGCTTGGTGGCGACCTTTTCCCCGAAGGAGCCGAATCGAGTGCTCGCGGATGATATACTTGACGCACTATGGCCCACCGTATCTACCTGGTCGATGATGATCGATTCCTCCTTAACCTCTACGCCGCGAAATTTAAAACGGCGGGTGAGGACATCACAACCTTCGGTAGTGCCGAAGAACTGCTTACGCAGTTGCGTAAGCCAGAACCTGCTCCCGACGCCGTACTCCTCGACCTCATTATGCCGGGCATGGACGGCTTCACGGCTATCGAGACGATTCGCAAAGAGGGGTTGGCGAAGGGGGCCAAGATTATCATCCTCTCAAACGAGGGTCAGCCTGCCGAGATAGAGCGGGCCAAGTCTCTTGCGGTGGATGGCTATATCACTAAAGCCTCCGCCATACCCTCCGAGGTGCTCGCCGAGGTTGCGCGCACTATCGGCGCCCCACCACCTACCCCCGCCCCACTCCCTACGCCATGATTCAACCCGAACTCGCTACGCTCCTCGACCTTGTCGTGACCCAGGGTGGCTCTGACCTACATCTGTCGGCCGGTGGTCCCCCGATGATACGGGTGGCGAGCCAGCTCCTGCCGGTCGCAGGTAGGAAGCCGCTCACCAACGAAGAGACCAGCGCGATGTTGCAGTCGATTGTGCCCGAAGGGCGTTGGGATATCTTCCTTAAGGAACAGACCATTGACCTCTCGTATCCGCACAAGGCCGATGCGCGCTTCCGCGTCAACGGCTATGTGGCGCAGGGCACGACGGCTATTGCAATGCGGCTCATCCCGCGCGCGATACGGACCTTTGCCGAGCTTAATCTCCCGCCCGTGCTCGAAGTCTTTACCCAGCGTGAGCAAGGATTCTTCCTGTGTGTGGGGCCGGTCGGGCAGGGCAAGTCCACGACGCTTGCGGCTATGATTGAGCGCATCAACGAGACGCGCACCGAGCACATCCTCACGATTGAAGACCCGGTCGAGTACCTCTTTACCCCTAAGAAATCCCTTATTCACCAGCGCGAGGTACACATCGACACCCCAGACTTTAATGCGGCGCTCGGGAGCGCCTTCCGCGAGGATATCGACGTCGTCATGGTTGGTGAGATGCGCAACTACGAGACCATCTCCTCGGCGGTGACAGCCGCCGAGACGGGTCACTTGGTCCTCTCAACCCTCCACACCAACAATGCGGCGCAGACTATCGACCGTATTATCGATATGTTCCCGGCTGAACAGCAGTCGCAGGTGCGCGTCCAGCTTGCGGGCTCCTTGGCCGGTATCTTTTCCCAGCGACTCGTCCCGCGGGTCGCGGGCGGCCTCATTCCCGCCTACGAACTACTGATTAACAACAACGCCATTGCGAACCTCATCCGCGATGCGCGCACCCACGAGATAAGTGCCGTGATACAGACGAGCTCGCAGGAAGGGATGATTGACATGGATCGCTCACTCGCCGAGCTAGTGCGTCGGGGCGAGGTGACCGTGGAGCATGCCTATATGCACGCCATGGACCCCAAGACTTTCGAACGTTATTTATGATTTCTTTACGCTAACCTATGCTCTTCACCTACCGCGCCATAGACAAGGATGGGCATGAACGAGAGGGCACTATCGAAGCGCTCTCTCAAGAAGTGGCGGTTTCCGCGCTCCAGCGGCGCGAGCTGATCATCTCCTCACTCGAATCTCTCCAACAGCACTCCCTGCTTGATACCGACCTCCCGTTCTTCAATCGTATTGCTAACAAAGAAGTCGTCATTCTCTCGCGGCAGATAGCCACCCTCTTTGAGGCGCAGGTCTCCGCGCTCCGCGTCTTTCGCCTCCTCGCAAGCGAAGTAGAGAATCAACGTCTCGCCCGCGTGCTCACGACCATTGCAGACGACCTGCAGGGCGGCAGTCCTATCTCCACCGCGCTTGCGCGCCACCCCAAGGTCTTTAGCCTTTTCTACGTGAATATGGTGCGTGCCGGTGAGGAATCCGGCAAGCTCTCGGACACCTTTGTCTCGCTTGCCGACCACCTTGACCGCAGTTACGAGGTCTCAAGTAGGGCTGAAAATGCCCTCATCTACCCGGCCTTTGTCATCGTCGTGTTCTTCGGTGTTATGGGACTGATGTTGACGCTCGTCATCCCGAAGATTAGCGCCGTCCTGCTTGATTCGGGTGCGTCGGTGCCCATCTATACCAAGATCGTCATCGGCTTCTCAAGCTTCCTGGTCTCCTACGGTATCTTTATTCTTGCCGCGCTCATTGGGGGCGCCGTCTATCTTTGGCGTCTCGGCAAGACGGTGCGAGGTAAGCTCGTCCTTGATGGCTTGAAGCTTTCCATACCGTACTTGGGTGATCTCTATCGCAAGCTCTACCTCGCGCGTATCGCCGACAACTTTTCCACGATGCTCCTCTCGGGCGTCTCGGTGGTCGAGGCGCTCGAGATTACTTCTTCGGTCGTCGGTAACTCTGTCTACAAGGTGGTGCTCGACGAGGTTGGCGCTGATGTAAAGGGCGGCTCCTCTATCTCTGACGCGCTTGGTCGGCATCCGGAGATGCCGGGCATCATGGTCGCCATGGTCAAGGTGGGAGAGGAGACTGGCGAGCTCGGCAAGATTCTCGCGACCCTCGCTAAATTCTATAACCGCGAGGTGAGCAACGCTATCGACACCCTCGTGGGGCTTATTGAACCCTTGATGATCGTGCTTCTTGGCCTTGGAGTAGGGACTCTGCTCGCGGCCGTGCTCCTACCTATCTACAATCTCGCCGGTGCGATATAGCCTTGGTTATCCACAGCAGAGATACCTACACTCTTTCTATCCCGTACAATACAGACACATTAACCGCATATTATCTTTATGTACCATATTCGTTCCCGGGGCTTCACTCTTATCGAACTACTCGTCGTGATTGCTATCATCGGTATCCTCTCGGCCGTGGTACTCGCGTCTCTTAATACTGCCCGCTCGAAGGGCAACGACGCCGCCATCCAGTCTGACCTCTCGACCATCCGCACGCAGGCCGAGATTTACTACGGCGGCACCGGTGCTAACACCTACGGTACCGCGGGCGCGACGGGCTCGTGCGCGGTCGCTGGCATGATGTTCGTTGTCGACACCACGGTGGCGCGTGCCATCGCGAGCGCTGACAGCACTAATGGCGCGGGTACGGTCGTCTGCAATACGGCAACCGCCGGTACGGCCTATGCGGTACAGGCCCAGCTCGTCTCGGACAACACGAAGTACTGGTGTGTCGACTCCACGGGTAACGCCAAGCAGGAGAGTGCGGCACTTGGTGCGGCCACCGCTTGCTCATAACACCCCTCCTTCTGCAGAACGCCCTGCGCCGAGTGCGCAGGGCGTTCTCGTTTTCCTGATACTATACTTCTTGTCTCATGCACGATCTCCTCCCGCTACTCTTTTTCGTTCTCGGCGCCATCATCGCGAGCTTCATCGGCGTTGTAGTGGCCCGGCTCCACACCGGCGAAAGTATGGTGCATGGCTCCTCGCGCTGTGATGCCTGTGGAAGGGCACTTACGCCTCGTTCGCTCATCCCACTGTTCTCTTACACACTCGCGCGTGGGCGTGCGCACTGCTGTGGGGCCAGACTTTCACCCACCTCAACAGTGGCCGAGTGCCTCCTCGGCATCTTGTTCGTTGTGAGCTATGCCCAGCTTGGGTTAACGATGGACCTCCTCCTCCTTCTTACTACGCTCTCCACACTCTTCTTCCTCGTGCTCTATGACCTTACTCACCAGATACTGCCCCCTACAGCTCTGTGGCTCTTCGTCGCTTTCGCCTCGTTCTTTGGCTTCATATCGGCTTCTTCGTATGCGGACTTCCGTTCGACGCTCCTCATGGCGGCGGTGTTTGCCGCCTTCTTCGCGCTCCTGCACTTTGCCTCTCGTGGGCGGGCTATGGGGCTTGCCGATACTCCGCTCGTCTTTGCGCTCTCGCTCCTTGTAGGCCCCGCGGCGCTCGCTGGGTTCCTCTTCTCCTTCTGGATTGGTGGGGCAGTGGGGATAGTCATCTTGTTCGCGACCCCGCGGGGCTCTAGAATAGGCATTGAGGTGCCGTTTGCTCCCTTTCTTGCCGCCGGTTTCCTCCTCGCCTATTTTACCCAATGGAATCCACTGTCATTCTTCGCTCTCATACTCGGAACCGGTTAGACCTCTCCTCGCGGGGGAAGCCTCGAGGCGGGTTCACTCTTATTGAGCTCTTGGTAGTTATTGCTATTATCGGCATCCTCTCGGCCGTGGTACTCGCGTCTCTCAACACCGCGCGTACCAAGGGAAGTGACGTCGGCGTCAAGGGAAATCTTCACACGGTCATCACGCAGGCAGGCCTCTTTAGTGCCAATAACAACAATCTCTATGGCTCCTTTGACAACGGCAGTGGTGGTGTGGCCACCTGTCCGACCTCCGGCACGGCGGGCACCAGTGTTTTCCACGACAGCACGATAGAGAATGCCATCGCCGCCGCCCTCCTTGACTCTGCCGGCGGCATCACAAAGTGTTTCGCAAACGATACCGCCTACGCCGTAGCGGTCTCGCGGCCCGACACGACAAACTCGACCTATTGGTGCGCCGATAGCTCGGGTGTCTCCTGCGGCATCAACAGCCTCATCATTGGCGCGGCGTGCGGCTCATGCGCCTCGACCCAATAGTCCGGCGAAGCGGGCGGATAGGCGGTACCCGGCACCGAGCCATGCGTGCCGGGTTCACGCTCATTGAGATGCTCGTCGTCCTCGCAATTATCGTGATTATCACAACGATTGTTATCACCAGCCAAGGCTCGTTCAATCGGACACTCATCCTTACCAACACGACCTACGATGTCGCTCTCACCCTCCGGAGTGCTGAAAGCTATGGCGTCGGGAGTCGTGCCGCTGGAGGTATGGTGAATGCGGGCTACGGCCTCGATTTTAATCGGGGGACGCCCACCGTCTTCACCCTCTTTGCTGATGCGTATCCCACACCATCCTCCTCCTCGGTATGTCACCCCACGAGTGATCCTGGCGCTCCTGATGCCAAGCCAGGAAACTGCTCGTATGAGTCAGGCTCTGGGGAGACGGTCACGAGCTACACGCTTGGTCGCGGCATCTCGGTCAATGATTTCTGCGCCTTCTCTGCGGGTAGTTGGTCGTGCGCAAACTCGCATGGTTCGAGCTTGAGTACGCTCGATATCGTCTTTTCTCGCCCCAGCCCCCAACCCTTCATGAGCGTAAATGGGAGTTACTCACCTGTCTTCCCCGTGACCGCGAGCTGTCTGGCGCTCACCTCACCCCAGGGTGGCGCTCGCTTCATCTCGGTCTCCGCAACGGGCGAGATAAGCGCTACGGCAACTTCCTGCCCATGAACCATTCTCTTTGCGGGCCCGCCTCGACTCGCCGTAGGCGACGCGGGTACACCCTGATTGAACTTATTGTTGCCGTCGGCCTCTTTGCGCTCATTATGACCCTCGCCTCTGGCGCCTACCTCGTCATGATTGGCGTCAACCGCAACACCCAGGCGGTCTCAACTGGTATCAATAACCTTGCCTTCGCACTTGAGAGCATGACTCGCACGATACGCACCGGCACCTCCTACCACTGCGAGAGCTCGAGCGGCGGCAACTGCTCGAGCGGCGGCACCTCCTTCTTCGTTACCGACCAGACCGGGGTCCTCGTCTCCTATTCGCGGTCGGTCTCGGACAGTGTCTGCCACTCCGGGGGCAATGGTTGTCTCGTCGTGACGCGTAACGGGACGACCATTGCGCTCACCTCGCCTGCTTTGAATGTCTCCTCACTTGTTTTCTATGGCACGGGTGTGTTCACCGGCGACGGGGCCCAGGCGCGGGTCACCATTGTGGTATCGGGTACTGTGCTTGAGGGGCCCGGGAAGACCCAGCCCTTCACCGTGGAGACTGGCGCCACTATGCGCGGGACCGACCTATGACCTCACGAACAACCAAGAGCCAAGAGCCAGGAGACAGTGGTTTCACTTTGATAGAGACCATGGTGGCCGTTACTATCCTCACGCTCTCTATCGTCGGGCCGCTGTATGTCGCTGATCGGGCTGTCGTCGCGGCGGCCACCGCGCGTGACCAACTCGTGGCCAATTATTTGGCGCAGGAGGGTATCGAATACGTCAGGGCGATGCGCGACAACGAGTTTCTCGGCGCATACGCCGCCGGAGGTACCGACGTCTCAACGCTCGCCTGGGACGCATTCATCAATGGTTCGAGCGCGGGCTCTATCGCAAGCTGTCGGAGCCAGGCCTGCACACTTGATCCGGTGCGGCCGATGGGCACGGGGGGTGGGTTCGCGCTTGCACCTTGTTCAGGGAGTGCCTGTGGCATCCTCTATCTGTCAGGCGGGCTCTATACCGAGCAGTCTTCCGGCGGGGCTACTCCCACGCCATTTACGCGGACTATTCAGGCGACACTCGTGTCGGCACAAGATATGCACATTGTCGCCCGGGTCTCCTGGGTTTCTCGCGGTACGGCGTATACCGTATCAGTAGCCGATCATCTCACGCCATGGCAATGATGAACCTAATAAGCAGTAATCAAAAAGCAGTAATCAAAAAGCGTGGCATTGCGCTCCTCGTGACCCTTATCTTTATGTCCGTCATGCTCTCCTTAGGCCTCGCCCTGGCCGCCCTCGGCTACAAACAATCGGTCCTGGCCTCAACAGCGGTTGAGTCGCAGTACGCCTTCTATGCCGCTGATGCGGCGCTTGAGTGTGTTCTCTACGCTGACCAGCAACAGCAGGCCTTCCTCTACGCGACCCATAGTGGGTCGAATCAGCCAGCCGCAACGGTGTGCGACAGTACGGCGGCATCGGTCACAAGCTATACCTACGACGCAACTCGCCTCGTCTTCGTCGAGCGGATGTCGCTTGATGCTGGTGCGCGTTGTGCAGATGTCACTATCTATAAGCGCGCTGACGGCCGCTCCTACCTCTTTGCTCAAGGCTATAACGTATCCTGTACGACATTGAATAACCCAAACGGTGCACGCATTGCCTCACGCGGTCTCGACGTGCATTATTAGGGTGCCTTCAGTCAGGCCGCACCGCGGAGTATAGTAGGAGCATGCTAGCCCCAAAGAAGGTCGTACAGCGTGCGGAGGCACTCCACGGCCTCCTCGCTCACCACGCGCACCGTTACTACACTCTCGACGCGCCCGAGATACCCGACGAGGCATACGACGCTCTGTATCGGGAACTCCGCCAGCTGGAGGAGCGGTACCCTGAACTCGCACGTGAAGATTCAGTGACCAGGCGTATTGTTGGCGAAGCCGTCTCCGACCTCGCGAAGGTGTCCCATGCCGTCCCCCAATGGTCTTTTAACGATGCCTTTACCGAGGAGGATCTGCGGGCGTTTAGTGAGCGGGTCGAGAAGCTTTCTGGTACCTCGCAGAGCTATGACCTTGAGCTCAAGATTGATGGCCTCAAGATAGTCCTCACCTACGAGAAGGGGAGACTCGCGACTGCCGTGACTCGCGGAGACGGGAGTGTCGGCGAAGATGTGACGCATAATGTGCGCACCATTCGGGAGGTGCCGCGGATGCTCACCCGCTCAGTCGATATCATTGCGGAGGGCGAGGTGTATCTTACGCGTTCTGGCTTCGCCGCATTGAACGCGGCGCGCGCGCGGGATGGGCTCCCACTCTTTGCTAATCCTAGGAACGCCGCCGCCGGTTCTTTGCGACAGCTTGACCCGAAGGTAGCGGCCGAGCGGCCGCTTGGTGCCTTCATGTATGACCTTGCAAAGACGAGTGAACGATTGCCGGCTACGCAGAGCGAAGAACTTGCGTATCTCGCGAAGCTTGGATTACCCGTGAATCCCGAGCATGAACATGCCGATACACTCGAGACCGTTATTGCCTACTGGAAGAAGTGGGAAGGCCCGGCCCGTGCCACCCTTGACTACCAGCTCGACGGCATCGTGCTCAAGGTGGAGAGTGTCGCAGTGCAGGAACGTCTCGGGTACACCGGCAAGGCACCGCGATTCGGGCTTGCGCTCAAGTTCCCTCCAGAGCAGGTACAGACGATAGTTGAGGATATTAATCTGCAGGTGGGCCGCACGGGCGTACTGACTCCCGTGGCGCATGTGCGACCAGTCCTCGTCGCCGGCTCAACCGTGGCGCGCGCGACACTCCACAATGAAGACTTCATTACCGAGCGTGACATACGCATCGGCGACACCGTCATCCTCCAGAAGGCAGGCGATGTTATCCCCGAGATAGTGTCGGTCATCAAGGAGTTGCGACCGAGGAAGGCGAAGCCATGGCGCTTCCCGGAGACGTCTACGCTCTGCGGCGGGGAGGGTCGCATTGAGCGCGTCGCGGGGGCGGCCGCTCATCGGTGTGTCATGTCAGGTTCTTTTGAACAGCAGGTGCGGCGTCTCATCCACTTTGCGGGTAAGAGTGCCCTAGACATCGACGGCCTCGGCAGTAAGTCGGTGCGCCTTTTGATGGCGCATGATCTCGTAGCATCTCCGGACGACTTCTTCACCCTGACCCGTGACGAGCTCCTCGCTCTCCCAGGCTTTGAGGAGACAAAGGCAGGGAATCTCATTGCGAGTATCAAGGTGGCTACGCGTGTCTCGTTTGACCGGCTTGTGGTGGGCCTTTCTATACCGCACGTGGGTGAGGAGGTGGCCTACCTCTTGGCCACGCATTTCGGGACCATCGGCAGGCTTGCAAAGGCAGGCGAGCCCGAACTCGCCCTTCTCGAAGGTATCGGCCCCATCATTGGTGGGTCTGTGCATACCTGGTTTGCACAACTTGAAAATCGAGCCTTGCTTGCTCGCCTCGCCAAGCGTCTTCGTATACAGAAGGTTAGTGCGCCCGAACGCGGCCCGCTCTCGGGGCAGACGGTGGTCGTGACGGGTACACTCCCGACCCTCTCGCGCGAAGAGGCCGAAGCGCGCGTGCGCGCGGCGGGCGGGAAGGTTGCAGGTTCAGTCTCCGCCAAGACCTCTTTCGTCCTCGCTGGCGAGAACCCCGGGTCCAAGTATGAGAAAGCGCAAGTACTCGGCATCTCCATCCTTACCGAGCGCGCGTTCCGCGCACGCATTGACGAAACAGCATAGATATGCTATTGATAGGCCCGGAAGCATCTTGATTCCAAGGTGGATAGCAGTGCCTCATTCGCGCCGATTCCCGGCTCGGATAACCACGAGAAAGGAAACGCCATGTCTGGCACACCCTCGCTCAAGCGGGCTTACAATCTGGGCCTCAAAGCGGTCCCGAACTTTGAAGGTCTATCGCCGGAAATCATCGAGTACTATGAACAGCATCTTGATGAGATTCCGCTTGCCCTCACGCGTGGATTCGTCATAATTGAGAAGGTGAATGAGCCGGTCGAGGTTATCAAGCCACCGGCTCTCAAACCGCTCCTCTCCATTGTCGCGACGACCCACCTCGGCGCGACCAACAGCAAGAAGACCTCGAAGTGCTTCACCGGCCAGCCTTGGTCATACCGCGATGGCGACTTCGATAACTGGCTCCAGAAGGACCAGCCGAACGCCGATACGGGCGTCATCTCGACACTCGCGGTTTCGAGGACCTGGTTGTTCGCGGAAGCCGCGCGGGCCTTGCCCGGCGTCGAACAGACCGTGGACATCGCGGCCCTCGGCCGTTCGCTCATTGCGTGCGGCTACACTATGACTCTGGTGCAAGCCGAGGAAATGGTGGAAACTACCGAACGCGGCGAGAAGACCGGTATGCGGACCAATAGATACGGGAACTTCTTCTTTGTCGAAACCGGCAATCCGAACGACCCCGTCTCGGTTGGTTTCGTCCACCGCGATAGGCGCGTGTGGGACGCGAGCCTCGGCAGGCTCGGCCGCCGCTGGTACGCCGACAATCGGCTCCTTGTCCGCAACTTGGACGCTTCGAAACTGGGACTCTAGGTCCCTGTATTCGGACAGTTCGAAAGCCGTACCCCTCTTTCGCTTTGCGGCGAGAGAGGGGTACACTACTTCTGAACACGCTGGCATCTTTGGTCCTGCGCTCAAGATGGCGAGGTTCCGGGTAAGTTCACCCGAAAAAAGAAATTCAAGTTGGTGCGTCGCGCTGGTAGGCTCACGGCCCCAGATACGATACAGCCTCGAGAGCATTCAAGAGGCAGTGGCCTTCGCTGGTGATATGGATGGCGCGACGCACGAAGCGTCTCGGTTGGTAACGTCAACCGCGATAGGCGCGATTGGAACGCGAACCTCAACAGGCTCGGCAACGGCAACCGCTGGAACGCCGACAATCGGCTCCTTGTCCGTAACTCGTCTCACTTTCTCCCGCTTCCTGCGGGAGTTTTCTTTTCTAGATATGCTCGCCATCTGAAGAGCATCTTGCTTGCGTCTACAAGAAGTCCAGCTATACGCAGGTGTTGCGCATTCGTAATCGCTTCGGCTTCCCATCCGACCATGAGCAGGAATTTTGCAACATCAAGCCGTGCGATTGAAGTATTGAGAGCCCCAATCTTATGCGTTTGCGGAAGGTACGAAGCCGAAAACGCGTATTCGAGCGCGTCGAGAAGCGCTCCGTCAATTCGCGTGCCGATTGTCTGTCGCCGAGCCTTGGCTACGTGTGGGAGCGCCGCCTGCCATGCAAGATAGGCCTCCTTTAACCTTACTACTACCGGTACGAGTAGCTCTTGCCGAATCGTCGGGGGGGGGTAGGTTCGGAGGAATGAATCCCATTTGCGTCTCCCATTCGTACGACAATATCATTTCACCCGAAAATTTGCTCAATGCATGGAAGGAGTTTCTGCGCGGCAAGCAGGGCAAGAAAGACGTACAGACCTTTGAGTATCATCTCATTGAAAATATCTGTCTCCTCCATTCGGATCTTCTTTTGGATACGTATTGTCATGGCGGCTATGAGAGCTTCAACATAAGCGACCCCAAACCGAGAATCATTCACAAGGCAAGCGTGCGGGACCGACTCGTGCATCATGCGATATATCGTATTCTGTACCCGTTCTTCGACCGAACCTTCATCGCTGACTCGTATTCGTGCCGAGAAGGTAAGGGCGTGCATCGAGCTATGCATGCCTTTCGTGCATACGCCTACCGGGCGAGCCAGAATCATACCCAGACGCTTTGGGTCTTGAAGTGCGACATCCGTAAGTTCTTTGCTTCTATCGACCACAGCGTCTTGCTCAACATTCTGCATTCGCGCATTGCCGACGAGCGCACCATCAGCCTGCTCGCAAATATTATTGGGAGCTTCCACTCGACTGCGTCGGGTAAGGGCCTCCCGCTCGGCAACCTCACCAGTCAGCTCCTCGTGAATATCTACATGAATGAGTTTGACCAATTTGCTAAGCACACACTCAAAGCGAAGCAGTACGTCCGCTATTCCGATGACTTCGTCATAGTATCTACTGACCGTGCGTGGCTCGTGTCACTTGTGCCGCGTATACAGTACTTTCTTCTTGAAGAACTCAAACTTGAGCTCCATCCGGGCAAGGTTTCCATCGCGACGCTCGCTTCCGGCGTAGATTTCCTTGGCTGGGTGCATTTCCCTGACCACCGAGTGCTCCGTACGAGCACCAAGCGACGGATGCTAAGCGCGCTACGCGCGAACCCGCCGGAAGAGACACTGGCCTCGTATCGGGGCATGCTTCGCCACGGCAACGCGTACACGCTATCAGTACTGATTCCGAAACCAAAAGGTGCGTGATAGAGTGGCCCCATGGCAACGACCGAGGAAGTACAGAAGCTTGCGAGCCTTGCCCGCATCACGGTAGGTGAGGAGGAGCTTGAGCGATTTACGCGAGAGTTTGACACTATCCTCGGGTATATTGGCCAGCTCGATTCTCTTGCCCTGTCGGAAAAGGGAGAAGAAAGGCCGGCACTACGAAACGTAATGCGTGAAGACGGCGAGCCGCATGCGACCGGGAAGTACACCAAGAAACTCACCGAGCAATTCCCGGCCAGGGAGGGGGATGCGCTCGTTGTGAAGCAGGTTATCTCGCATGAGTAAGGCGTTGAATGAGCTGACCATCGTAGAAGCGGCGCGCGCGCTACGCGCGCGTGA
>Ga0209542_10015480_pt1 | contig 12792 bp, 17 predicted proteins | sample RifCSPhighO2_01_FD_184028 | JGI IMG/M metagenome (GOLD analysis project Ga0209542, IMG submission 184028) | Soil microbial communities from Rifle, Colorado - Rifle CSP2_plank highO2_0.1 (SPAdes) (version 2) | ecosystem: Environmental > Terrestrial > Deep subsurface > Rock core/Sediment ...
GCTGGGTATTAGTGATTCCAATCCCTTTCCTAAGCCGAATGTTTTTTTCATACTAAATTCTATTTAATTACTAATTTTTCTGCCGTTTCCTCCTGCCTAGCCCTATCTTTAGCTTGTAGTCTTTCCCTCTCTAATCTATCGAACTCTGCCTCGTCTTTTATCATTGCGGCATAAGAATCATACCTTTTACCAGTTTTTGAACTTTTAAAAACTGCTTCTCGGTTTTCCTTTAAGCTAGGTTCTGGTTTATCGAGGCGGTCTGTTCTATCCTCTTTTGGATTAGGTTCCGATTTGTCTAAATAATCCTTTATTATATCTTTTTCGAAATTTTTTTTCATTATACCGTTAATTTAATCACCTCTTCGGCAAGACGTCTGTATTCCTGAGCCGCCTTGGAATTGGGACTAAACTGAATTATTGGTTTACCATAGCTTGGCGCCTCGGCTAGATCTATAGTCCTGGATATTACCGAGTTAAAAACTCTGCCCGGGAAATTTTTGTGAACCTCATTCATCACATGTCGGTTCAACTGATTTCTCTTATCATACATTGTAAGCAATACCCCCAAGACTTGCAAATCTGGATTCAGTCCCTGCTTTATAAGTTCAATTGTTCTTAAAAGTTGACCTAATCCTTCGAGAGCATAGTACTCACATTGTACTGGAATAATAACGTGATCACTGGCTGTAAGGGCATTAACCGTCAATAATCCCAGCGAGGGCGGACAATCTATCAGAATATAGTCATAGTTAGTCCTCAGAGACTTCAGGACATTTTTTAAACGATATTCCCGCTCCTCCATCGAAACAAGTTCCACCGTCGCTCCGGCCAGAGCTTGAGTCGCCGGTAGAACATCAAACCCGAAAATAGTAGTCTTTTTTATCATCGACAAAGGATTCTGGTCATTCACAATGGCATGATAGACATTATCGTGATCCATCGGCATACTTATCCCCAAACCGCCGGTGGCATTGGCCTGCGAGTCCATATCAACCAGGAGAACATATTTGCCCATAGCAGCAAGATAGCTTCCCACATTAATACTGGAGGTCGTTTTTCCAACTCCTCCTTTTTGATTACAGATAGCTATAATGCGTGCCATAATGATACCTCCATTTTATACCTTTTGATATAACTTTTCAAATACTGGAAAAAATATAAAAATAGTGGTAAAAATAGAAAGGAATATGCCGCTGTGGTGGAATTGGCAGACACGCACGACTCAAAATCGTGTGGCCTCACGGCCATGTCGGTTCGACCCCGACCAGCGGCACCAAATGTAAAAGACGTTGAACTTTGAACCAAATCCTTATTAAAGATTCGGGTCACAGCTCAGCAACTAAATCGGGGTAACTCGGGCAAGTTGTATGGTCTCACACTTGCCCGAGTTAGCGCTGTATCTCCTCCATTACTTCCCCTTCTCAACGGACGAGAGCCACTTCACGAATCTCGGATCCGAGATAATCCGAGAGACGATCGGCTCAACAACGCTTTCGTCGTTGAGCAATCCGTCCAGTGGTACGCTGTTGTGCAGATACCAGTGAACAAACTCATGGATCACTGTATTGATCCCAGCCTGCCTGTACAATGTAATCTCGATGTGGCCGGCATCATCCCTATCTCTCTTCCAGAATCCGTACACAAAAATTCGAGCGTTATTGCTTACCCGGCAACGGAACATTGCCTCTTCGATTTGCTCCGGTTCCGGCCGCTGATTGGCCATGCACCGGAGATAGACGTCGAGGACAAACGCCTCGCGCATCTTCTCTTGAGTCTCGTAATTGATTGTGATTTTGGTAGGCGTGAGGCCTACCATACGAGAAAGCTGTTCGATCAGAAGGACGTTGAAATCCTTTGTCGAACCCTCAGCTACCTGAGCCTCTGCGATGACCGGAGATGTCACCGCCAGCAATCCTGCTAAAAGAGCAATCAACGGAAACCTACGAGTCATCGCACACCTCCAAAGAGCTGATCCAGAGAGGTAATTCTCTGGCGGGAAGAGGCGAAAACACATCTCCTAAACTCTGCATCGGCGTATTTACGGCCTTCTTCCGCCAAAGAGTTAGAATTCAACTAATTATTGTTGTTATTATAATTATATCACCTTTTTGATTTAGTGTCAAACAAACGCGACAACGCAGCATATCACCGCCACTCGCCCCCATAAAACTATTCTCATATTCTTAAGAATATGAGAATAGTTTTATGGAGTTACAGAGAGCTTGCATAAATTTTGAAATAATATATAATACTGGCAGTACTTTCGAGCTGGGAGTGTCTGTGAGAATTGATCATGGTCGGCTTAGTATCTGGATGTATCGGTATATGCTGGGAACGCTTTCAAAAAAGAAGACTGCCCTGCTTAAAGAAGCGCTAGAAACCAGGTTTAAAAACAACCAAACATCAAGTGCGCTGGAACGAAAGTTCCTGGCCATGTTTACCGTAAATAGAAGTCCGCGCCGATACCTGGCAATGTTAATCGAAGACTGGGAAAAGAGAAACTACCGCGATTAAGAATCCGCCATTATATTTGCCCTCCGGGGCATTTTTTGTTTGAGCCAATAGACTAAACAAGTAGTCGCAATGCCAAGGCCGGCTCCAACAATAATATCTAACGGCCAGTGGACTCCGGCGAATATTCGGGCAAAGCCAATAAGAGCCACCGAAGATAAATAAATCCAGCCCCACTTTTTATTGTAGAAGTAAATTCCTAAAGCTAGGGCGAAATAAAAAGAGGCGTGGCCGGAGGGTAAAGAACCTGTTGTCTCATGATTAATCAGCTGATTAACATTTTCCATGACCATAAACGGCCGGGGACTATAATAGATAAATCTAATTACCTCGGTAAAAACCAGGCGTGATATAACGGCTGAGCCTATGATAAGCAATAGCCTGTCTTTATAATCCTGTCTATTCTTATAAAAATATAGTGCCAGCCCGATGAGAAGAAGGTAGCCCAGCCACTCGGCTGAAAAAATCATAAACCAATCAAGCCATTGATTTTGTCCCGCCCAACTATTAATTTCACGAAACAAAATTTCGTTCATAAATTCTAAATCCTAATCTCTAATCTCTAAAAAATCAAATTTAAAAATAAAAATCCTCGAGATCACATGATTTGTTTTTTGTATTTTCCGGCATTTGAGATTATTTAGAGATTAGGGTTTCGAGATTAGAGATTATAAGAATTTAATATTATTAAATTCTTAAGCACCGCCATTATCAGTATCGGTCCCATTCCGCCGGGAACCGGCGTAATGAGCTTCGCCTTGGGAGAAACTGATTTAGAATCTACATCTCCGGCCATTTTACCACCTAATTTACCGTAACCAAAATCTATAACCACCGCCCCCTCTTTTACCATACCACCATTTACTAACCCCGGCTTCCCTACTCCGGCAACCACAATATCCGCTTCTTGCGATAATTCCTCGGGATTTTTAGTTATACTTCTTATCCGAAAAACTTCTGCTCCTTGCTGTTCGAGCCAATGCGATATGGGCTTTCCGATAAGTATCCCCTGGCCGAAGACAGCGACCTTCTTGCCCTTCAAGTCAACCGAATGTCTTTCCAATACTATCTTAAGCGCTTCCACGGCCGGAGGATTAATCTTCGATTCATCTTTATAAAACATTTCCTGGGCTTCCTTTGATAAAACGTCAACATCTTTTTCAATCTTAATTGCGCTGAGCACTTCCTCGAAATTTATATGTTTAGGCAATGGCAACTCTACTAAGACACCGTCTGACCAATTAGATATTTCGAGAATATTCTTTTTTAACTCCTCTGTCTCAATCTTTTCATGAAATCGATACATGGTAAAGTTTATCCCCGCCCTATCAGCCGCCTTGCCCTTCAACTCAACAAATTTCTTAAATTCGGGATCATCTCCGACTAAAACAGCGCCCAGAGAAAGCTCCAAGCCCTTATCAGATATCTCATTCTTTAACTCCGCCAGAACCTCGTCCGCTATTTTTTTACCATCAATGATCATTTACCAAATTTATCAAAATAAAATTTTAAAGGCAAAGAAAACGAGATCAAGGGGTGGTAATTAAAAAGTGGCGGATATTATCTCGCCGCTACGACTATTAACCTGCTGAAAGACCACTGTCTGGATCTGATCGCCAACCCCATACTGGCCATATAGGACTCTCCCGACATTATGAAGCTCTTGAGAAAGGTCGTCACACTGAACAATGAAAGTATAATGACGAATCTTAACGAAGTGAATTGATTTTTTCGTAATCGTTGCCAAACAACCTTCCTGGGCAATAGGTAGCAGCGAATATTGGAGAAATCTATAATCTCGCGTCTGTTTTGACTAATTAGATATTAGGGCCCTAAGAGCATTGCGGGTTATTTCTCCAAAGTAGCCATAAGTCGGCTTAATGCCATACTTCTCTTGAAGTCTTTCCACGGCATCGCGGGTAATACGGCCGAAGTAACCGGTAATGAGGTCTGCTGAATAGCCAACCTCGTTAGCTAAAAGGGCTTGGAGTTGTTTGACATCGTTACCAGTAAGCCCAAAGTATAAATCTCTGGTAAATGTGTTTGCGGCAAAAGAGGAATTAGGATTAGCCGTGGCTATTTCTCCCGGCGGACTCCATGAGAATTGACTGCTCGCGACACTCGCAAAGTTTAAGGTAACCTGACTACAGTGTTGGCTCAAAGAATATCTTACATATGGAGAAGTATATTGATTTCCAGACTGATCCGTAAGAATGATGCTGGTATCAGTATTTAATGGGTAAAGAGTGCTAAATCCATGACTTGTTTTATAAAGACTATTTCCGCCTCCTCCACTGCCATTTGCAAACTTAGAAGTAAATTTTACAGGAATATCTGACACTAAACTAAAGCCTGTGACAGGCCAAACCAAGAAATCTCCAATATCAGCCACATTATTTATAGGCTGAACGGTTCTTGTAGAAATACCCGAATAATTACCGCCGGGTCCTTGCACTCTTACGTAGTCGACACTGCCGGTTGATATTTTTTGGATTGAGAACTGCGACTGGTCATAGCAAGCCTGGCTGTTGATGTAAACATTATTGACATATGTAATTGAGGCATTGGCAATATCATCTTCTGTAAGTTGTATTTCGAACGTACCATCGGATTTTAAATAAAAATCTCTTCTGGTGTTGCCTTTCCAATTCCAGATTAACATATTCGTGCTGGTTACAGGCTGGTTGGTTACGGCATTAACCATTCTTCCTCGTATTGTCAGTGTCGCAGGAGTCGGTGTCTGAGTCGGGGTCGGAGTCGGGGTTGAAGTTGAAATTGGGGTTGGGGTCGGAGTTGGAGTTGGAGTTGACGATATAACCGGAGTAGGCGTAGGAGTCGGGGTCGGGTTTACGCTTGTAGCAGGAGTTGGGGTGGGAGAAGTCGAAGGAATTGGCGTTGAGGTGGGTGAAACATTCGGGGAAGGTGTCGGTGTGAGAGTTGCTGATGGCGTTGGTGTCGGAACTGGAGTTGTGCTGATGCCAGTACATTCTCCAACCGTATCGCCTTCAGCTAAGTGGGCCTTAAGCGCTGATGCATCAACTGTGAGCGTATTAACTCCCGAGGGGTTACCTGGTGGATGATGACAGACGATAACCTTGCCTACGTCTTTTAGGCTAGAATGCGCCGTTACTACTTCCGGAGACGCTACAGTGCCAGAACCCATTCGTTCATAGTCGGGGACATCCTTAACGGTATTAAGCGTACTGCCCTTGGGATACCAGTTAAATTCAGAATTATTGATACAAAATACTTTTTTAAAAAAATTGGGGTCATCTTTAACGGCCTGATCGCCGGTAGTATTGACCCAGTGAAGCTGACCGGTATCCTCGCCGCCGATATCTACGCCATATACTTTTGGATCATTACTCTCACAATCACGGAATAGACCAGATGTCGGGAAAGCATTTACCACATCTTTAGTAACTAATTTTACATTGAAAAATCCTCCGAGATGGCCGTAGAATTTAAAAATTTCAGGATTAAGGAACAGTCGCTTGTATCCTTGCTCGTTAATAATATACACGTCTGGATCATCTGAGAATATAGCGCTTATCAAGTCTCCATCTTTAAGACCAAAATCAGATGGTTTAGCGGCAAAAGCAAGCTTCGACCCGGAAACAAACACTAACAGCACGAGCAGGGGTAAATAATATTTTTTCATAATGCTATTGTAAGCTTATTTATAATATAAACAAATACGGCAGTTAGAAATTTAGTACGTAGAAGTTGGTGTGGGTGTGGCATAGAGGGGGATTTTAACGAAAGTATATTTGGAACCACCGGGAAATGTTATCACGAGCTTACTGCCCTGGAAGTAAAAATAATAAGTAAGTGTCGCATATCCGGTTCCTCCTCCACCCAATTCACCCACAACCCCGGGTACTTTTATTATAATGGCATTGCCCTCAACAGTATAAGTCCAATAATCGGCTTTCCCAAGCGCGCATAAATTACTAACACTGCAGAACTTACTTCCATTGAATTCCATATCATTAATGCCCATATTCCTATCTGCGGAGTTTTCCGTAGTCCATAATCCCTGCAGGTTTTGAACTGCTACAGACTGTACGGGAGATGGCGCGGGAGTCGGTTTAACGCTTAATGTCGGCGCTGGCGTAGGAGCTTTTATGGGCACAATAATCGGAGTAGCGGTTGTCCTGGCTATCGGCGATGCTTGAGGCTGACTGGACGCAGAAGGATCAGGAACATTTTTATTTAATCTTGATAAAATTATTCTCTGTTTTTGGGGCGAGTTGAGATTAGTCGAGCTGGTTCTCGGATCCAAAGTCAGCTCAAGCATATCACTGGATATTTTAAAACGGATAGTATATGCGGTGACGCTGGGCATGATTATTTGGTTTCCAGATAAGGTGAACGTCTCATAACGGGGACAAAGCTGTGGCGTATCGTTAGGACCAAGAACGCCGTTAATGCATGCCTGATTGCCCTTGTATTCGGTATAATTTCCTCCAGCTTGAGTCTGACGGTAGTCATCAATTGTCGGATCAAACATCAAAATTTGTTCCACTTTCCAGACACCCTCTAATTTATTGTCGGAATAACCGCTAGAATTTTGACTATTAGTATTTTCGGATGTCAAAGCTGGCGGTGCAGAGCTTTTGCGTCCGAAAATTCTCCCAACAAAAGATGTTATAGAGCTAAAGATGCGCGAGAAAAATCCTTTGGGTTGAGCCGATGGCGTTGGCGTTATTAGTGAGGTTGTTAACGATACGGTTGGAATGGGAGTTTGGTTATGATATTGACCTGGCTGATACGACTGCGGCGTAGGTGTGTGTATCGCTGAAGATGGAGTTCGAGTAGGAGAAGGAGTGGGTGTGAGTGTTGGTCCGCCAGCTGGCGAAGGGATTGTTGAACTGCCGATAGATTGGTAATTCCCGGCAAAAGCTACAGAGCCTTGGCTATTAGTAATTTTTGTTTCTGAGGGTGGCGTTGAACAACCTGGTACAGAATTCCAGGTAACAGTATACGTACTGGCAGGAATACCCTGCTGAACCCAGTAATAACCGCTACCCTGATAAGTTGCCGGGCCGGTAACAGTAAAAGATGCCTGGGCCGAATTTGAAACAACTGCCAATACTCCCGGCTGGGCTTGAGTTGCATCTGTGATAGTAACGCTACCGGAACAGGGTGGCTGTGCTTGAGCAAAAGTTAAAATAGGAACAAATGATAGTGCCGATAAAAATAAGAAGGCAGAACAAGACGAAATTTTGATATTATTGATGTCCGTATATTAATTTAAAGTTTTATTACTTTAAGTATACTACTTTCTTCACAGCTCTTGCATGGGCAGGCTGAATTTGCATGTAGAAGATTGGTTGAAAAGATGTTTAGATATTATCTGGGAAAATAAAAAGGCCACAATTACTGTGGCTTACCAACCGTAAGGTGTTTCATTGTCGTCTGGATATTCCTCATTCCACCTACGACGTTCTTCTACCTCTTCAAGTCTTTGAAGTCTAGCCCTTTCATTGTGCGTAAGCCTGGAAACTTGCCCAGACGCTACCGAAGTAATGGGGCGAACTTCTACTGAATTGAGGAGTGATTGCTTAACCCTCTCTTTTTCTTCGGCTCTCCGATTCTCTACTAATTTTTGTGCAAACTCCTGAGCCTCTTTTTGAATCACGGGGTCTCTTTTTATCAGCATAAACATAACGGCAAAATAGACGATAAATACTGATACCGCCACTAGACCACTAATAAACCCTAGCAACCAGAGTAATATGAGAGCAGGAACTACAATCCAAGTTAGATTCGGCTTTGGACGAACGCTGACACTCATGGATAACCTCTTGTGAATGAACCTAAACCCGGGTCTTATGATAGCGCGGGTTGGGATGGGTGTCAATATTGCCCTTCAGCCTATCGGCTTCAGGACTTCACTTCACCTTCTTTCGCTTGTTGCGGGGGCAACGGCTCGCTGGAACCGCTTCCAAGCGGTTAGTTGAGAGAGTTTTTCAGTTCTACTTAAAAGAAAAACCTATCTTTTAGGATAGGTGTCGTTTGGTGTCGGCTTACATGTTTTGCAGGGACGATAGCCTTCAGCGATAGCATCATCCCAGGTTAAGAAGAAAACCCTGTTCTCTTTTTTCATTCTCAGGCCAGATTTACAATCCAGTCTGCCGAAGATTTTACCAGGTCGCCAACCAGCATATCTGCCAGACACATTACTTTCTATAGTTATGCCATTTTTAATAATTTTATATCTTTTACCCATTAAAATATGGCCTCAATCTTTGTACCGTCTCTGTCCAAAGTTTTTTATCTAGTTCAGCATCCATGGTTCGCCAGTTGGCTCTCTCTGGTCGGTTCAGTGCTTGTGCAGTAATAATGCGTAAATATTGTGCTGGTGCTTGGGGATTCCAGCATACTCTGGATTTACTATCGTTTTCTTTCCCGCTTTCCCAGTGGAGGTATGGCTCTGGCTTTGTACCGTAGAGTTCTTGAAGATGTATCGCATATTCTAGTTGTTCCACTCTGGATTCTGGAAAGTCACCTTGAATCTTTGGAGTCAAGTTCAATATTGTTGGCAAGAAATGTAGGTGGGCATGCTTTATTGTCTGTCCGACAATACCATGCTCAAACATGGTAACAGGGTAGAGTGATTCACGAACCTGCTGTAATTTATATTCTTGAGTTAGTGCATGGCAGATTTTTTTTGTCAGCCCTAGCATTGTTGAAGTCTGTTCTCTGGAAAGTGCCCCCATACATAAAGTGTGTTCGACAGGAAACAAAAGCACATATCCACCATCTGTAATTTGACCAAGAGTGGCAATGATATAGAACCCTTCAGTCTTGGCGATAAGTCGTTCCTCGAATTGACTATGGTCACAGAATGGACAATTTGAACCCATGTTTTTCCTCGCTATTTATCAAGATTCTGAAATCAGGGTATCTAAAATAACTTTTTAAATCAATGTCCCCATTGTCATTCACGACATTCACTAAGTTCACAGGAGCACCTTTGCTGACATTCTTGTTTCCGTTATCCACTGGGTAGTTGTTGATAACAGGCCATGTCCTTGCATTGCCTAATGTACTATGATAGTATTAACCCTAAAGGTTAAGAGTTATGGTAGGGATAATTCTTACTATGTTCAATATTAATAGGATAATGATTGTAAATCCACTATTTAGATGGAAATTTATGTTTCAGACAAACTTGAGAAAGAACTGGAATTTAACACGTGCAAACGGGTAAAAGGTTTGGCTATGGCTAAAAAGATAGCCCTAAGAATTGAGCATTTAAGAGCCTGTGATTCTTTAGCCGATATGCGTCATTGGCCAGGCAGATGCCATGAATTAACAGAGAATCGAAGGGGTCAGTTCGCTGTTTCTTTAGTAGAGCCTTTGAGACTAATTCTTAAGCCAGTGGGCAATCTCGAAGATTTTACTGAAGACGGAAGCATTAAATGGGAAAAGATTAAGGCCATTGAGATAATGGAAATAACTGATTATCACAAATAACTATGGTTACTACCATTACCAAAAATAAAATATATCAGCCAACAGTTGCTGTTCCTCCAGGGGAGACTCTTTTAGAAATATTAGAGACAAAAGGAATCACTCAATCGGAACTTGCAAAAAGGATGGGACGTCCTCTGAAATTAGTTAATGAGATTATAAAAGGCAAGACCACTATTACTTCGGAGACTGCCATACAACTCGAACAAGTTTTAGGTGTGCCCGCAAGATTGTGGAATAATTTAGAGGCGGGTTACCAAGATACAAAGGCGAGACTATCCATGGTTAAATCCTTACTAGATGAAGCATCCGAAGCAAAGCAATATCCTTATGCAGAAATGGCAAAATGGAAATGGGTGCCAGCGACTAAGGATATAAAAGAGAGGATAAGGAATCTACTATCTTTCTTTGGAGTAACATCCCTAAATAATATTATTGAAACACAAGGCTTGGCCACAGCATACTATAGGATTTCTCAAAAACGTCATTACTCTACCCCAGCGATAGCAGTCTGGTTAAGGAAAGGCACTATAGATGCACAATCTATAGAAACAGATGAATTTGATAACTCAAAATTACTAAATAGTATTGGCGAGATTAGGTCATTAACACTAGAGAGTCCTGAGGTTTTTCATCCTAAGTTAGTTAAAATTTTATCAGATTGTGGCGTTGCTTTTGTTGTTGTTCCTAATCTAAAAAATGCTCCTATTAACGGTGCTACTAGATGGATTAATCCAAAGAAGGCCTTGCTACAAATGAGCATTCGTAATAAATACGCTGATATTTTTTGGTTTAGTCTGTTTCACGAACTGGGCCACATAATCCATCACAGTAAAAAGACTATCAACATAGATTTCGCTGAGAATCGAACTGGGTTGCCCAAAGAAGAGAGCGAGGCTGATTTGTTTGCCTCTAACTCACTGATACCGTCAAAAAACTATGAAGAATTTACAACCACAGGTAATTTTAGTATCGTTGCAATTAAAGAATTCGCTAAGAAGTTAGGTATTGATTCAGATATTGTTATAGGGAGACTACAGCATGATGGCTTACTTCCATATAAGTTGAACATACATAAAAGTAGGTTCGAGTGGGTAAAAGAAAGTTAACTAAAAGACTGGCCGAAATAGCCAGTCTGATTTATCAGAACAAAAAAGCCGAGGGTTAGTCGGCTACATAATCAATCCGTTAAGAACCCGTTAACAGTCCAGGGTTCAAGAAGTTGAACAACTGTATCTGGACTCAAATCCAAGACATCAGCATAGATAATACGACCATGGAAGTCTGGGCCACGAGATACACGAATCTTGCCATCAGAATCCTTGACTAGAACTTTGGCTTTTTGTGTTGGGTTAGGAACAATGAAAAATTCTCGAGTCTTAACTGAACTAACTGTTTTCATGGTTTTCTCCAAGTAAGGAACTGTGGGGATATTTAATCATTTATCACCTTTTAAGTCAACAGAATTCTGCCTGCAAAACTCTGTTTTCAGAAAACCTCGTTCGCATAGTTTCATATAAATTTGAGTAACCTCGCTCAATCCGCAAACTCCACTTTGAATATCTTTAGCATGTTCTTCTATGGCTTCAGCAATAGCCTTTTGAACCTCGTTCCAGGTTGCTGGATTTTCCATATTTATTCCTGATACTCTGGAAGGCCGTCATGTTTAATCCAGAGCCTTGGAGCAGAACATTTTTCAATTAGTTCACCGTTTTCCAATCTTATTTTAGCAAATGTTTTCTCAACTCTTGGCATCGATGTCCAAAGCAACCCCTTTTTCTCCACGAAATCTATTACTACACCTTCCCGTGGGTTATCTCTAACGTGGGCCATACAGCCATTCATCTGCACAATTCTGACTTTATCGCCAACCCTGAGTTTGATAAGTCTCATTCGGAACCTCTTTTTTAAGCAACTTAAAACCGTACTTTAAAATAACACGGTTTTAATGACAAATCAAAAGATTCGGGTAAATAAAAGCGGGTTGATATTATCGCACCGCCTGAGAAAGTTAGTTTCTAATTCTTTTAGCACCTTGCCATGGGTCGTTATTTTCCATCGGGTGATTGAACCAAAGACGTGCACTACACACATCACACATGTGAGCGACACAAGCCAAGGGGCCCATAACCCGTCTACGATTCGAGTAATCATTTAGTTCACCTTCAGCATATTTCAAGCCATTTTCGTGCTCTGGGCTAAACACGATTCCATATTCAGCCAGTTTTGCCATCCTGAATCGTTGATGGTCTTCTTTGGTTTGCATTGATGACTTATGATGTAGTTGGCCATCTTCTCGGAGTTCATATTTCCAAGGCTTTTCTATGTCGTGAAAATATACAACCAATAGCAAATCTGATAGTGAAAATGGCAAGGGACGTACAGAACTTAACTGGCAATACAGAAGAACAGCGATATTCATTATTTCCTGAACGTGGTCAAAATATCCTCCTGGCCAGTTCTGATGGTTATTGGTTGAGCCTTGAACTGTTTGGAATAGTTTCCGATTATCAGACAGAATTTTCTTGCAGATAGAACCATTTGGTTCATCTACCAAATTGAGAAGTTCTTCAATAGTTTGGTGTTTCACTTGGCCTCCTTTATTAAGTTTAGATGTTGAGCCATTTGATATAAGGCAAGAATCTCTGGCTGGAATAGGGTATCTTCTGGAAGGTCGAAATAAAGGTCAAGTAAGCCATCCAAGGGTACTTCCATCACAGTGATATCTTCCATTGCATCACCAGTAACAAAATCTTTTACTTTTCTAACATCAGTTGCAATAAATGCTTGAATAATTCC
>Ga0209542_10015482_pt1 | contig 12790 bp, 10 predicted proteins | sample RifCSPhighO2_01_FD_184028 | JGI IMG/M metagenome (GOLD analysis project Ga0209542, IMG submission 184028) | Soil microbial communities from Rifle, Colorado - Rifle CSP2_plank highO2_0.1 (SPAdes) (version 2) | ecosystem: Environmental > Terrestrial > Deep subsurface > Rock core/Sediment ...
TTCTGACCCAGGCAAACGAGAAACTGCAAAGAACATGGTCATGTACGTGTTCATCGGTTTAATCGTTATATGGGCAGCACCCTTTATTGTAGATCTCATTCTAGAAGATTAAGATCTTTAGCATGAAAAAACTTTTTTTGTTTTTGGTGGTCACTGCTATTCTACCAGCAGTGACTGCCTTTTCTTGCAATCTAGTAAGTTTAGAGTTACAACCCTTATGCTTAGAAATACAAAACAGTAACTTAACAGAGTACGAAAAAGATTTACTTTACTCATCATTATTTGAAGGAGATAACCTTATTCCAGATCATGACTTTGTATACGCTTGGAACACTGGTTTAACAATAAATGAGCCAATAAGAACTGTTAAACAAAATCAAGGAACCATTAGGGATGCTTGGGTAGAGATATTTTCGCTTATGCCTTCTGTTGTTGAAGATAATAATTTATATGTCCATCAAAGCGGAAAAGTTTTGTCAAAATATGGCTATAATGTAATCTTGCCATCTGGCACTATGAGTGGTGACTGTCATACTACTTATCAATTGCAGTCTAGTAATATTGTATTACAAATACTCGAAAATAACCATTATTTAGGATCTGGAGAACTAACCAATTACTTCATCTCTTATCCTCATAATGCTCCTATAACTTTTAGTGCAGTTTTACAGATTAGTGTTCAATATAGAATAAGGCATTATTCTTTAGATGAAGATGAGTGTGTATTTGATTATAGCGAAATAATTGGAGATAGCTTAATGATTCAAGACAATGTTCCTGCTAGGATGTATAATCCTCAAACATATTATTCATTTATTGTTAAGAATTCTTATCAAGACAGCTTATTAGTAGAGTTAAGATATAGCAATTATTCTTATCTAACTCTCGATCTTGAAGAACCATTCTATAAAAAGGCAAGATACAGCTACAACATTCAACCAAATTCTATCGGATTGTTACAGGTAACTGCAACCATTCAGAACTATACTAATATCCACAACATTTTTATTGAAAATCAAAATCCATTAAGGCTTGTTATACCAAAAGATCACGATTGCGAATTGTCATTAAGAAATCATTTCTCGAATTTAATCACTCCATGTGACCTCTCGTATACCCAAAGGAACATTAGTATATTTGGGAATAAAACAAATTATTTTGAAGGAGAATTATTTACAGTTTACATATTTCCACCTAATACTCAAATTAATATTAGTTATGCTAACCAAACAATAACTGCTCAAAACTCTGTAGTATTTAATGCAACTAAAGGCCATAGCCTCGTTCTAGCTCAACTAAATGATGTGCAGGTAAGAAGATACATAAACGTAATAGATATTGGGAAATATGATCTTACAAAAGAAATCTCTATTGCTTCAGCTTTCTTTTACGTTTTATTTGCTATCTTAAAGAATTACCTTGCAATAAGGTTTTTGCGATGACAGAATGTAGTATTACTAATCTAGGAACTTGCCTTGTAGAGAAGTTCTTTGAGTATTTACTCTACTTGTTCAATCTACCAATTCAGGCAATGCTTTCTTGGATTCAAAATCTGATGACTTCTCAAGTAAGCACAGGAATATTTTTCAGTATTTGGACAGTTATTGTATATATTCTTTCAATGTTCTATGGGTTATTCTTAGTCTTTGTTGGTTTAAAATTCATTATCTCTGGACACGCAGTAGAGCAACGTGAAAAAGCAAAATCTAATTTAAAAAATATCTTTTTAATGATTGTATTTGTTCAAGCCAGTTATATCCTCTACGGATTAATCTTAGAAGTATCTTCAGCTCTTACCACAACTGTCTTTAACCTTATACCCCCAGACTTCTTTTTACTAACCGCTACTAGCCTAAGCAATATCGCTCTTGAATTAGCATTTATGTTTGTATATGTATTTGTTCTGATATTAACACTCATAATATTAGCCTTAAGATATATGTTTGTAGCTTTCGGAGTAGTTCTTTTTGCTATAGGACTATTCATGTATTTTATTGAAAGCGTAAGTGATTATGGAAAGTTAATCTTAAACTATTTGTTTGTTGGTATACTTACGCCTTTCTTTTACGCTTTGATCTTGCTTGCAGGATCAAGATTTTTGGAAGTAAGCATCTTCTCTGAAATGAAAATACTTGTAATGATAGGAACCTTTGCTCTAATCAATATTCTTACATTTATTGTGGTTATTTTTGTGATTATTAAGGCAACCCTAAAAGTAGCCACTCCAATAGCAAAAGTTACAAGGATGGTAGGTTAAATGTATGAGATACCTCAGCAATTAGAGTATAAAGAGAAGATTGTTTTTGGCCTTACGTTTAAACAGTTAGCATACGCTTTGCTTTTCTTTCCAATCATTTTTGTTTTATTATTTAAGATAGATGCTCCTTTAACAGTAAGAATTATCCTTGCAATCTTTCCAGTTTCGATAGCGGTTGGTTTTATGTTCTTTAATTTATCTACACTAGTAAAAAACTGGTATACTTGGTTTAAATTAAGAGATTTGAATACGAAAGAGAAGTTATCAAGAGCATTCCCTACTGTAACTACATCTAATGATCTTATTCATTACAAGAATAAGAAGATAGCAGTTCTAAAAGTTAATTCTATTAATTTTGCTATGAAACATAAAGAAGAAAAAGAAGTAATAGCTTTAGCGTTTCAGAAATTTCTTAATTCTATTGATTTTCCTTTACAAATATTGATGACTACTGAAACTCTTAGTTTAAACGAATATTTGAATAGTATTGAAAGTCTTGGATTATCTGAAAGGCATAGTAAAATTTTTGATTCTTATAAAGATCACATGAAACATTTAGTTGAGAATAATAGTGCTATGAATAGGAGTTTTTATGTTGTCATTCCAGAAACAAGTGATATTAATATTCAAATAAAGCTTTGTGAAGAAAGACTGCACTCTTTAAATTTACATTCTTTTCGTTTAGGAGATGATTCATTAAAAAAGATATTTAGCAAGATATTTCAGTTAAATGAAGAACATATGCTTCCAGATAGAATAGAAAACTTTCCAAATCATTTAGTGGTTCACGAGATGAAAACTAAAAAGGAGTGTGATGAAGAGTTTGAACAAGGAATTATTAAAGAAGTTATAGAAAAAATAGATGATTTTGATATTATTCTTGATGAGGAGATGTTAGTTGAGGCAAGATGGTTAAGAGAATGGATCGATGATAATTTAGAAAAACCAGAAAAGTACAATAGAATCCTATATGCACACGGATATCCAAGGTCAGTAGAGAACGGTTTCTTAGATAAAATCGTTAGTTGTTCTGGAAATTTTGATTTTTCTCTTCATATTAACCCTTACCCAATTGAGCAGATGATGGTTATCTTAAATAAAGAATTGCAAAAACAAAGAGCTGATTTATATGCTGCCAAACTAAAAAATCAGTTGAATCCTAGCTTAGAAATAAAGTATCAGGATACTCGCTCAACGCTTGAAAGATTACAAAAAGGAGATGAGAAACTCTTCGATGTTAGTCTTTACATTCATTGTAGAGCGGATAAAGAGAAAGAGTTAACCTTACTTACCAGAAAAATTGAATCTCAATTAAATTCACTGTTAATTATTCCAAAGAAACCAAATTTTAGGATGCTTGATGGCTTAAAGTCATGTCAGCCATTAGCCAAAAACTATTTTGGAGCTAAAAGAAATATCACAACCACAGCTCTATCTGCCTTTTTCCCTTTTACTTCATCATTTCAAAGGTTTGATAAGTCAGGTGTTTGGTTAGGTATAGATAGCAATAATATTCCAATCATTAAAGATATATTTAGCCTCTCAAATCCTAATGGCGTTGTTTTAGCCCAGTCTGGAGGCGGAAAATCTTACTTTTGTAAACTTCTCATTACAAGATACTTACTCAACGGCACAAGGGTAATGGTTATTGATCCGCAAGGCGAATACAAAGCCCTTGTTTCGCATTTTAAGGGCCAAAGAATCGATCTTTCTAGAGATTCTGATACAATCATTAATCCTCTTGATTTAATGGGCCACAATTACTTTGAAAAGCGTTTGTCCTTAATTGACCTAATGAAAATCATGCTTGGTGAACTCACAGATATACAAAAGGCATTCTTGGATAAATCACTTAACGAAACGTACAGAAAGAGTGGTATTACAAAAAACCCAGATACGTGGAATAACGAACCGCCAATACTTGGAGATTTAATGCAGGTTCTTAGAGAAATGGAGAAGAAAGCTTCAAAGCTTGAGCAAGCAACGATTAACAGCCTTTCAAGCAGACTTGAAATGTACGTTGGGGGAGTTTTCAGCTTTTTTAATAGAAAGACCAATCTTAATTTTAACAATAGTCTTGTATGCTTTGATATAGGAAATTTGCCGTCTCAAGTTAAACCGTCTGTGATGTTCTTAGTTTTAGATTACATTTACATGAAGATGAGGTCAGATTTAGACCGAAAGATTTTGCTTATTGATGAAGCTTGGACGCTTCTTTCAAGAGCTGAAGAAGCAGGATATATCTTTCAGATCGTAAAAACGTGCAGGAAGTTTAATATGGGACTTTTACTTATTAATCAGGAAGTTGAAGGACTTCTAGACTCAAAAGCTGGTAAATCTGTACTTGCTAATTCTGCATATACTGTTTTGATGAGGCAAAAAGCTTCAGTAATTGATAATATTCAAAAGACTTTTCATTTAAGCGATCAAGAAAGAAACCATCTTTTAACCGCAAATATTGGTGAAGGATTACTCATGATGGAAGATGACCATTCAATCATAAAAGTTATTGCTTCCCCAGAAGAACATAAACTCATCACTACTAATCCAGATGAACTAAATTCATTGAAAAAAGAAAAAAAGAAAGAAGAGCAAAAAGAAGTAAATATTAGGATCAATCGCAATAAAAGATACTTTAGAAAAAATAAGGTTAGTAAAGATGAATTAAAATATCTCTTAGATGAAGGTTATCAAATTAAGAAACATAAAGACCTACTAACAGGTAAAAAAGAAACATTCCTTTTACAACCAAGGCATAATGAAAGTCTAACACATTTATTCTTAGTATATAATATATCTGAATATCTAAATAATAATGGAATTAATGCGGAATTATACACTACAAAAAAACCAGACATTGTTTTTGAGATAAAAGGAAAAAAATATGCTTTAGAAGTTGAGACTGGTTCCATGCTCTCAAGAAAAAAAGCACTCAAGGAGAGAGTACAAATGCTCAATCAAGAATATGATAGCTGGTTCTTTGTTGTAACTAACCCAAATAAAGTCAAAGAATATTTGAAAATAGCAAATACAGTAAGCTCAAGATATGTAAAATCGAGGCTTGATAAAATTATAAAATTGGTAAAAAAGCCATAAAGTGCGCACCCCCATTTTCGGCGTTTATTGGTTTATCTTCCGAGGACAAAAAGACTAGAAAAAGCCAAAGAGTCACTCGACTTAATATGTATGTGTAAGGGTAGTGACTAGGGACTCAATATTTTCTACTGAGCTTTCTTTCTACTTCTCCCATCAATTGCTGGGGTTCTTAGTCTATGTGTAGTCCAATACTTTTTTATCGTTAGATGACAATAAGGAAGATTACGTGCTGCTTCAGAAACATTTCCTCTAAATCTATGAAAAGATTCTACAATTTCTTTAATCTGTTCTGGTTTTAAGTTATTGGCAATAGCTCCTGGTCTCTTTCTATTAGAGTAGTCCTCTCCAACTTCCAAACCTTCACGATGCCAATAGTCTAAAACAGTTTGTCTAGAGACTCCTGCATATTTTGCAGCTCTAGAACTTCCCATTCCAGCAAAGTAAGATTCAAAGATTTTAGCTTGTTTCTCTTCATCTATAGGCTTGCGTCCTTTAATTCCATCTTCTCTTCTTGTTGCAGCTTCTAAACCAGCAGCTCTCCATAAACCTCTTACATATATATGAGATACTCCCACTTCATCTCCTACTTTCCAAGGACTTCTTCCAGATGCATAGGCTTCATAGATTTGAGCAACTATGTCTCCATCCGTTTGCCCAACAGTTATATCTAATTTTCCATTACCTGCTTCAACTATTTTTATATGTTTTCTAGGAACAACAATTCTATTATTTGCATAAAAAACTCTAGTTAATTGTTTTAATCTTTGTTTTATTTGAGGGACTGATTCTCCTAATCTCATTGGATTAATCTCTTTCCCAAAACTTCCAACTTCGACAAGCTTTCTAAGAACAGAATACTCCACTTCATCTAAATCTCTACTTAAATGGTCTAAAGCCTCTGCAGGAGTTATTGAATCTGCAGTACTAATTAATCTATCCAAGGACATATCTTCTTCACCAAAAAATAATTGTAAAGTACCATTTTCGTCATCGTGTCCTACTCTCGCGTCTAACGACTTAGCATATCTTAATCTTCCAGGAACACTTCGCCAGTCTAGAGTATTAGTAACATAAGCATAAACTTCATTTAAATCTGTTATTCCCTTTCCCTCTACCTTTGTAGTAAATTGTTTTGCAAGCTTATCTTTTCTTTCAGGAGTAAAACTATATCCATCCATTATTGCTCTAACAAATACTGGTAAATCCATAAAAATTAGTCAAAGAATCATGTTTTAAACTTATGGTTTTACATTTTTATATTGTTTTTGCTTTCTTGGTTGAACATTTGTCATATACTACTTGATAGAATTAAAGAATATTACAAAGTTTGCTAATAAGAAACTCCACCCATCATAATAAAATCTTTAATTTATCTTTAAACTCATCAATATCTTCGTACTCAAAGACTTCATCAGCAATTCTCTTAAGTAAAAATCATCTGCAATCTTTTTTAGAAGCTACAGTGGTGACGTGGAAAGATAATTTAGATTTTATTAAACTATTTAAACAGGCCTAGACTAGACATTTTATGTGGATAGGTGTTATTGGCGTTGTTCTAATTGCTCTTGGTTGGATACCTGAGATAATACAGATCATAAAGGAAAAGAAGAGCAATTTAAATCTAAAGTTTGCATTACTATATACCCTTGGTTCTTTGGCACTTACAATTTATGCAATACAGCTTAATGATCTCATATTTATGATACTCAACGGGTTAGCATTTATTATGGCAGCAATAGGATTATATTATACTATAAAAACAAAAGATAAAACTCGTAAATCTCGCTAATTTTTTGTTAAGTCTTTTTTGATATTTTTTAATAGTTTTAATAATCTGTCTCCAAGATCTTTGCGTAAAAATATCTCTTTTCTTAGATCATTCTTACCTAAAGAGTAGACTTTCCATCCTACCCCATTATTTTGGTCGATAAATGAGTCTGCTATACTCTCGTATAATTTTTTATTATTACCTGCTTTTTGAAATTTAGCCAGTGGTACTCTAACTTTAGTGAAGGTGGTCAACACATCCCTGAGTTCACTTTTTGTTAAGTCATTTACTAATAGGCCTCTTTGTTTATCAAGATCATTTAGAAACCTGACAACTTCATAAGCACCTAAAATCCATAATTTTGAGATAAGAAAGTGTCTTCTTTTAATTTGTTGATCCTCTTCTGTTTGAGAGTTGATCTTTATTTTAGCAGAATCTTCAATTAATTCCACATCTAACTCTCCTAATGCTTGAATCTCACCTAAGAGAAGCATCTCAATACCTACAAAAGCTAGCGAGCTATCAAGCCATTCAGATTTTCTAATTTCTCCCATAAAATATCCTTTTAACTAATCATTTCATCAACTTCTATCTTATAATTCTCAAGTATTGCTTTTCCAAGAATCTTTTCTATACTATGATTTATTTCTTTGAATTCTTCTTTGTCTTTTGCTAGAAATGCATAATATAGGTTTACGTATCCTACTGCTTTGATTATGATTATAAATCTAGGATCTTTTCTTGCGTATTCTATAAACTCTTGTAGTTCTTTGCTATATGAGAGATCTATCCTAGAGATATAAGTGTACTCCCTATACCCTAATTTATTCATGTCAAGAATAGGATAAAGTCTTTGTATAATTCCTTTTTTCTTTAAGCTAGTGATTTTTCTAGTTATTGTTACAGCATTACACCTAAGTTTTTTAGCGTAATGCATTATTGGTTGTTTGGAATCTTTCTTTAATTCTTGTATTAGATTCCAGTCTTGTTTACTTAGAGTAATATGTTCAGGATTTTCTTTAATATCTTCTTGCGATTTTTTCTTTACATTGAGTCTTCTTGCTAAATAAGTCCATGAACGAACACTTTGAAATGATAGGTAATTCTTTATTTTTTCTTTGAATTTTGTAAGTATCTTTGTTTGTATTTCATCATATCTTTCAATAGTCTTAGTCCACACAGAAACATATAATTTCCACTGGCTTAATTCATGAAGCATATAACAACAGCTTACTTCTTCAATAGAGGTTATATCTGTTAAATATTCATTTACTTCTTTTGAAGATACTCCGTCAACGTTTAAGTATATTGAGTGTCTTGAGAATCCTAGTTTTGGATAATTAATATTAGCAGTATACTTGCGGATAATCTTTGCTTCTTCTAATTTTTTAATGCGGTAAGCAACTGTTTGCTTTGGAAGATTTACTGCCTTACCAATATTTGAGAGTGGTTTTCTACAGTCCTGCAATAATTCAAACAGGATAAGCTGGTCTTTATCATCAAAATTCATACCTAAAACTAAAAGAATTTACACTTATTAAAGATTTTTGTTAGATTTGTCCAAAAATTTAGGGAAAAGGTTTAATGAGACAGCCATATTTAGCATTATGCTGAGGTGATTTTAAGCACACGATGGAATCACCTCAAAAAGAAAAAGACTTCAAACCAATAAGTCCAACAAAGGACACTCTCACAATCTCAGGAAACATTTCTTATTCAGTAGGTCAAAGAGCAAATAATTTGATAAGGTTCCCAAAAGAGTTTCTGCAAGAGTTCAGACAACTCCTAAACCGTAGAGAAAAATATGGTTATAAATTACTCATACATTATAGCTATAAAGAGTTAAAAAAAGAGATAAGCAAACTTGAACAAGAAGGAAGCCCTGTTCCAATAATGATGTTTATTGGGAAAGGTTAAAGGAATCTATAACTAACCATTAATAATGATGAAAATGGTGAGCTGTTTACGACTGTTATGCTGAAAGGTTAATTCTAAAAAGTACATTTTGTTCAGAGAATAGATTAAAATGGTATCAAAAGAACAAGAACGAGCAGAACTGCATAGAACTATATGGCAAATTGCAACCAATTTAAGAGGTAGTGTTGACGGCTGGGACTTTAAACAATATGTTTTAGGTATACTTTTTTATCGTTTTATCAGCGAAAATTTAACTAATTACATTAATGATGATGAACGTCGTGCTGGGAAAAAAGATTTTGATTATTCTAAATTATCAAATAAAGAAGCAGGATTTGGTCGATCAGATACTGTTAAAGAAAAAGGATTTTATATTTTACCAAGTGAATTATTTAAGAACGTTACAAAAAATGCTCGTAATGATCTTAATTTAAATGAAACTCTATCTACTGTTTTCAAAAATATTGAAAATTCTGCTAAGGGAACAGAAAGTGAAGACGACTTAAAAGGACTATTTGATGATTTAGATGTTAATTCAAATAAGTTGGGAAATACAGTAGAACAAAGAAATAAACAACTTGTTAAACTTTTAGAATCTATAAATGAACTTCGTCTTGGAAATTATTCAGATAATACTATTGATGCTTTTGGTGATGCTTATGAATTTTTAATGAGTATGTATGCAAGTAGTGCAGGTAAATCAGGAGGAGAATTTTATACTCCCCAAGAAGTTAGCGAACTTTTAGCTGAAATTACTATTGTTGGCAAAAAAGATGTTAATAAGGTATATGACCCTGCTTGTGGCTCTGGTTCTTTGCTTCTTAAATTTGCTAAAGTTCTTGGTAAAGAAAATGTTCGTCAGGGTTTTTATGGGCAAGAAATTAATTTAACAACTTTCAACCTATGTCGTATCAATATGTTTTTGCACGATATTAATTATAACCATTTTAATATTGCTCATGGTAATACTCTTACAGACCCAAAGCATTGGGATGATGAACCTTTTGATGCAATAGTTTCTAATCCTCCTTATTCAATACAATGGGAAGGAGATGCTAATCCATTACTTATTAATGACCCTCGTTTTTCTCCAGCAGGAGTTTTAGCACCAAAAAGTAAAGCCGATTTGGCTTTTACAATGCACATGCTTTCGTGGCTCTCTACAAGTGGAACAGCAGCAATTGTTGAATTTCCAGGTGTTTTATATCGTGGTGGAGCAGAGCAAAAGATTAGAAAATATTTAATCGATAATAATTATGTTGATTGTATTATCCAGTTACCGCCCGATTTATTTTTTGGAACAACTATTGGAACTTGTATAATTGTACTTAAAAAAAGCAAGAAAGATAATAAGACTTTATTCATTGATGCTTCCGCTGAATTTGTTCGTGGAGGAAATAAAAATAAATTAAGTGATGAAAATCGCAATAGGATTTTAGATGCTTTCAAAGAACGTGAAGATATAGAATATTTTGCGAAATTAGTTGATAATGAAAAAATCTCTGAAAATGATTATAACATTGCAGTTTCAAGTTACGTCGTAGCAGAAGATACTCGAGAAATTATCAATATTAAGGAACTTAACAAAAAAATCACTGAAATAGTAAAAAGACAACATGAGCTTAGAACAGCGATTGATGAAATTGTTGAAGAGATTGAAGGTAAAAATTAACGATGGCTAAAAATATGAACAAAATTGAAAAACTTATTGAGGAACTTTGCCCAGAGGGAGTAGAGTTTAAAGAGTTGGGAAAAATTGCAAAAATTAAGAACGGAAAAGATTGGAAGCGACTTGGTGAAGGTAATATCCCAGTATATGGTACTGGCGGAGTAATGGGTTACGTTGATACTTCTGTCTATAACAAGCCGACCGTTCTTATTCCTCGCAAAGGCTCAATCACTAACATCTTTTATCTTGATGAGCCGTTCTGGAATGTAGATACAATTTATTATACAGAAATAGATACGATGCAAATTGTTCCAAAGTTTTTCTACTATGTTATAAAAAATATTGATTTAGAAAAATTAGATACGGGCTCAGGACGTCCAAGCTTGACACAGGCAATCTTGGACAGAATCCAAATCCCGCTCCCGCCCATTCTTATACAGGAAGAAATTGTTAAAATCCTTGATAATTTTGTAGAGCTAGAAGCAGAGCTAGAAGCAGAGCTAGAAGCAGAGCTGGAAGCAAGAAAGAAACAGTATGAATACTATCGTGGGGAGTTTTTTAATGTTAAGGACGTCGAATACAAAACTTTAGGAGAAATTGGGAGTTTTCTTAGGGGTAGAAGGTTTGTGAGAACTGATATTATGACAGAAGGTATCCCATGCATACATTATGGTGAGATGTATACTCATTATAATATTTGGGCGGAAAAATCAAAATCATTTCTTAAGCCAGAGTTAGCAAAAAAATTAAGGTTTGCACATCCAGGAGATGTTGTTATTGTTGCAGCTGGTGAAACAGTTGAAGATATTGGTTTGGGAGTTGCTTGGATGGGTAACTCTGATGTTGTAGTTCATGATGCTTGTTTTATATTCTCACATAATTTAAATCCTAAATATGTTTCGTACTTTTTAAGAACAAGGCAATTTCATTCTCAAATAAAGCGATACATTTCTTCTGGAAAGATTTCATCAATTAATTCAAATGGATTGGAAAAAGCAAAAATTCCAATTCTTCCTTTATATGAACAAGAACGAATAGTTAAAATCCTTGATAAATTTGATGCTCTTGTTAATGATATTTCAATAGGTCTTCCAGCTGAACTTTCAGCACGAAGAAAACAATACGAGTATTACAGGGAAAAACTTTTAACGTTCAAAGAGAAACCTATAACAGCATAAACATGTCAAATAATAAAAATTACAATCTTGTAGCACAAAACACCGAAAGTACGGTCGTGGCAGAGTATTCTGCTTCATATGGAAAAAGAGCAGAAAGCTATCAAAGTGAATCAGAATTAGAAAACGCTTTTATTAAACAATTACAAACACAAGCTTACGAATATATTAAAATAACAAATGAAGAAGATTTAATATTAAACCTAAGAAAACAATTAGAAAAATTAAACAATTATAATTTTAGTGATAAAGAATGGGATTATTTCTTCAAAAAAGAATTAGCAAATCCAAACCAAAGTATTGCTGAAAAAACAGCTACAATACAAGAAGATTATATTAAAATTTTAAAGTGTGATAGTGGGACTAGTAAAAATATTTACCTATTAAAAAAAGATAATATTCACAGCAATTCTTTGCAAGTAATTAACCAATATGCAACAGTAGGTGGAAAATATAAAAATCGTTATGATATAACTGTATTAGTAAATGGCTTACCTTTAGTTCATATCGAACTTAAGAAACGGGGGGTAGCAATACAAGAAGCATTTAATCAAATAAATCGTTATCAAAGAGAAAGTTTTTGGGCATCAAGCGGTTTATATGAATATATCCAAATTTTTGTTATTTCTAACGGAACGCATACAAAATATTATAGCAATACAACTCGTTCTGAACATATTAAAGAAGCAAATGGAATACAAAAAAAAGGTAAAAAATCAAGTAATAGTTTTGAATTTACTAGTTGGTGGGCAGATTCTACAAATCGACCAATTACAGACTTAGTTGACTTCACAAAAACATTTTTTGCAAAACACTCAATTCTAAACATCCTAACAAAATACTGTGTATTTACTACAGATAAACAACTTTTAGTTATGCGACCTTATCAAATCGTTGCAACTGAAAAA
>Ga0209542_10015483_pt1 | contig 12790 bp, 12 predicted proteins | sample RifCSPhighO2_01_FD_184028 | JGI IMG/M metagenome (GOLD analysis project Ga0209542, IMG submission 184028) | Soil microbial communities from Rifle, Colorado - Rifle CSP2_plank highO2_0.1 (SPAdes) (version 2) | ecosystem: Environmental > Terrestrial > Deep subsurface > Rock core/Sediment ...
CCCAAAGAAAGGTAGGTCATTTAAGTCGAGGGTATATATCCCTGACGCAAGGCCATAGATAACCTGACTTGTTGCCAAGATATTGGTCGTCCACGCGATTAATGCTGTGCCGTTTTCAAGGTCTGTGGAAGCAACATGCTCATTATTTATTATGAGCACGTGAGGAGGTTCAGTATTCTCGCCACCCCCACCATCTCCTGGTATTTCTTGGCTAATAACCGTATCACCACAGTTGAAACTCCCTCCTTCAAACCCGACACACAAGTCAAAACCGAGTGTGCTTTCTTGGTTCCCCGTTTCCCCCGCTCCAAATGACACTTCAAACGTAAACGTGTCTATATCGCCAGGATTCTGTGTAGAAAGAGGTTGCGGACCGCCCACAAGAAATTCCCAGAATGAACCATCGTAATACGTGGTATCATCCTCAAATATTTTTATGTTAAGGATTTTACTGAACTCTTCTTCATCGACAACATGTATTGCTTCAACATATACGTGCTGGACCTCTTCGGTACCGTTGTTAACCTCTACATCACCTTGTGTAGTATCACCAGGAGAGAAATTGTCCACATGAAAAAGCGGATTTGATCCAAACGAGACACCGAGAGCTTGAGCATGAGCACTAAGGGGTAATAAAAGCATCACAAAAAGCATGGCAATTGCAAAACGCAGACTGTTTATTGTTGTATGAAGTTGTGTGTTTTCTTTATGCATAATTATTCTGTGCTAGCTGATTCCTGTGCGACTGGTGCTGGTATTGGTTCTGGCTCTGATTCAACAATCGGCTGGACATCAACAACAGCCACTTCATCTGTTACAAGACTTTCAACCGGCACTATCTTCACATCAATAGATTCTTCCGCCTCGAAAACAGAGACGGGTACATCATCAGAAGTAACGCCGTCTTCATCATCCGGGAGGCCGGAGAGGCCATTTCCGTCACCATCAGGAAGCGCGTTCGGATCGTCTTCTTCACGGTACAGTAATTTGTTAATGGCGACAGTATGTGAAAGCGTTCCTTCCGTATCATCAGTTGAGGGTACTCCATCTTCTGGTTTTTGATCATCAGCTGGTTGCCCCTCGTCAGCAACACTATGGGTGTCAGGTGATCCTGTTGCTACTGAGTCACTTGCTACTTCTGTTGTTATGCTCGAAACCTCATCAAAAACAACAGATTCTGTTGACGTAGCAAGCTCTTGAGAAGTATCAACAACAAGCTCCTCGTATACCTGTTCGATCTCCTCATGTGTTACATCGTTTGAATGACCAGGCGTTGGTATAGGATCTACCCAGGAACCTACGCCGTTAGGGATACGCGCGTATGACTTATTAGCAGGAATAGTGGCACCAGGTGTGCAGTCTATGCCACCACCGCTGGGGACCTCGTCATTTATCTCCCCCGGTGTCGGTGTAAGAAAACAGTAGTCATACACACTTGTATAGGCGTATGAATCCTGGAGATTATCACTCGCATTAAAAAGTTTTACAATGTCACCAGTATTATTCCATACGGACTTATTCATATAGACAACAAGAAATCCATGCGCGGAGATAGTTGTTGTCGCTGGCAGTGTATTTGCGTTTGTTATCTGCGTATTTCCTACGCCACCTGACGCATCTTGCACATACCACCCCGTAAGGTCAACGGGGTTTCCGGTAAGATTATATAGTTCAACCCATTCGCCTTGTGGCTTGTCATCGCTATCTTTTCCAAAATCAAAAATAAATTCTGGGTCTCCATCTTCACAATCACTTGAACCATCAGTGCATAGTATACCGTCAGGGTTTGGTAAAAACTCATTAAGGACAACAGGACTCCCCTCCGCTACAGCTTCTATAACAATGTGAAATCGTTCCTCGTCGCTAAATCCATTAGCTTCATAAGTGGGTACGCTATCAATCCATGCTTTATATATAAGATCAAATGCACACGTTTCGCCACCACCGACTGATTCATCGGGTAAAACACTGGCGGCAAATTCCCACAAACCAAAATCAGTAGTCGTACCGGTCGAAAAAGATGTCAGCGCGCCATTATAAAGAGATGCACCGTGTGTAACATCAAGGGCAAGAACATCACACAAACTATCATCTCCGCCTGTTTTCTCGTAGGTAACGGTGTACTGTGTTGGAAAACTTTGATCAACAAGAGAGACATTTATATCAAATTGCGATTCATCGCCATCGTCATTGCTTATAACACCTTCGAATGCATCGAGTGAGAGAGCAATGTCGAGCAGACCAGTAGTGAATGTGTTATGAGCGGAGTCTTCGCTATCGCTATAGTATGCAAATACTTGTCCGACACCAGAAATGCCCGATAGATACATAACCAAAAGAAAAGATACCAGTGCCGCACGAACGGAACGAATGTATCTCTGCTTACTATAAATGACGCTGTAGAGTGTCATATATTGTTTTTGTTTACTCCTCCCCTTCTTCACTCTCAACCATTCTGTCCTTTTTCCTCCCCCTTATTTCCCGCCAAATAGAACCAACTTCGTCCACAACAACCACAATAGCAGGAACAACAATAAGTAAGGCGAACCCTAACGGTTTCCGTGCAAAATCAAGTAAATAACCAACATACGGGATTGAGAAAAGTACTTTACCCTTTACGTCGCTTTGACGAACCTCTTTCGGGTCAGCATTCTCATTAGCATCGCCTTTTGTGGTGAATATAAACAAACCGCTTTCCACTCGGTCTGAAACGATGCGGTGCGTAGTAGGCACTTTTGTCTTTGTGTCTTCGCCAAAGGTAATGATGTCACCCACGTGGTATGTATTCTCTGGCTTGATAACCACAATAGAGCCCGTGTGTATAGCTGGTTCCATTGAACCCGATTGCACAATCTTCAGAGCATAGTTGCCAGGTATAGGAAAAAGACTCGCAATCAAAAGGAGCCCTAACGTAACGACAGCTACGACAAACAATATGTACGCTGTTTTGAAAAGTTTCTGCATAATATTTTGTGTATCGCGCGCGGTACCTTCTTGAACGCTGACTACTCCCACGCACCTGTGCGAGGGAGTTTGTCAGCGTTCAAGCTCTCATGAATTAATTACGTAATTAATTCAGTACACTGTAGGAATTGTGTAATCTAGTCTGAATTCTGCTCGTCGAAGAGCTCCGGCAAGACTGACTCACAATCGAAGTTCTCATTGTTGCGTTGTTGTACGGCATACGCTGTAAGAGCGGCGCTAACGCTGTCAGTTTGTGCTTGGTCAATATCAGACACATTACCTGAGCATTCAATGTCATTCCCATTAAGTGACTGCTCGCCAACACACCATGCAAGACCGATGTAATCTACACCACCACTTGAGAGATTAAGAGCTAAGATCTCAATGTCCACTTGATTAAGTGGCACATTAGGACCAACGAGCACGTCTTCACCTTCATATTCTCCGTCTCCATCGTCGTTCCACATAAAGACTTTGATAAACTGTGAGAGTTCACCGTCTGGTTGGTCAGGTGTCTCATCCCCCGCCGTTTCTTCTGGCTCTATACGAAGATTCTCAGCATCTTCAATGTCATTGGGAAATAAACAGATATAGGCGTCATTGCTTTCAACATGAAGTGAGATCAAGTTCGTACCTTCATCAGCTGGCTTGATATCACCAAAATTGAAGAATGTTTGCGATCCGTCAAGATCAGTTTCTTCCCAAAGCTGACATGCTTGCTGGAAAGCAGAATCTTCTTCACATTCTTGTTCAGGACGCTGGATTTTTAAGTCGAAGATGAGCCCTGCTGGATTAAGACTGTTATTTGGCTTGTTCTTTACGGTAATCTCAAGCGTATTCTCGCCATTGAGAACGGCAGGAAGCATGAGTGCTTCAGCAACAGCTGTATTTACAAGAGCGCCATAGTTAAACTCCGTGCCAAGTTGATCCGCAATGGTCACGCCATTGAAGACAATCTTGTAACCATTGTCTGCCGCAAGTGCTAAATCAAGAATAATCCCTTCAACTCCAGAGTTCCAATTAAACTTCTTTTGGAATGTATATTCCGCACCATTTGTTCGGTCAGCAACTAGTGCAGGATCAGTAATCCATATCCACTTTGCTGGCGACCCAGGGATAGACTGGAGCCAGTTTGGATGAATAGTACTTAACTCCACAGCATTTGTTGGATATATTCCAGCATATGTGCCCGTACCACCAATTACTGTTGTGTCTTCAGAACTCCAGATATTGAGACTGCAAGTCTCGCAATCAACACCATTGTACGTTTGTCGAAGGTGATCAACTTTTAGATCAATCGACCCCGCCGTGAAGATGTTGCCTGACGATGTTTCCGTGTCATTGTAGAAAGCAATCGTGCCTCCAGCAACAACAGCGGCAACCGCAACCAGTGTTCCAAGACTTAATAATATTTTTTTCATTGTTTTCTATAGTTAGACCGCTAAGTTAGTTCTCGAAGTCATAGACCTGCCCATCGAACTCTACCCAATCAACATAGCTTTCTTCGCCAACTGGACCAGGGTGCCCAACTCGAATACCAAACCAAGAAAGAACTCCCGTGTTTGTCTCAGCGTCAGGATAATCAGCAAGGATATCAGCCCAAGTTCGAGCAGTAGAACCAGGTAACGTTCCGTCACTAATATCACCGTCCGGCCAGTTGCCACTAGTTTTTGTCCATGTACTTCCAAGCGCATCGACTGTAGTCCAAGTGTCCTCGACTACGCCCGTAGGTACTTGTACGAGACGTCCTTGCCATGCACCTGTATTGAAGAAGTCAATGTTGAAGTGTAAGTAAGGGGCCTGTGATGATGCAGATGCATCGTAGATTCTGTACTTCAAGGAACTTATATCGCTCAACAAAGTATCGCCAAACTGAGATGTTGCGATGTTATAGCGAGGATCAGTTGGTTCACCACTGTGAAGAACCATCTTTGCAGAACCAACACTGTCAGGGCCCGCTACGATTTCATTAACACCTCCGTTACCTGAGAACTGATTTATGGTCATCAAGGTATCATTGGTGTCATTGTAGAAGAACCAACTTGTTGGATCTGCCAATACATCGTCAGCGTTTAATGCCAAATCATCTTGTGTGATAATATTGTCCTCCTCTGGCTCTTCTGGAGCATCTCCGAGATGTGGCCTGCAAATAAACTCACCATTGTTTCGAGCTTGCTCAGCATAGAAGCTTATAGTTGCTGTCAAACTGTCTGTCTGCGTTATGTTATCCTCTCCAGCCCCATCACATATAACCGGTCGTTCTGTTGGACCTGTTTCCCCTGGCTCATATGGTTGAAATGCTGAATCTCCAAAGCACCACGCTTTTCCAATGTGATAGACTGTATCGCCCTGAAGCGGGCCATTGAACACCCCACCATTTGGTTCAGCAAGTGCCACCGTTGCAACTTGTCCCACTTCAAGACTTCCGAGTGGTCCTCCGTCAAGAAGTTGTTCACCTTCTTCGTAGACATTGTCACCGTCGTCAGCCCACCAATAGAAGTGCACAGCATTTGCTAGCTCTCCTTCTCCTTCTCCACCTGTTTCATCTCCATCACCCGCTTCCGGTTCTGTAAGGCCATTGTCATCATTACTATCGAGACGCACATCAACACATGCATACGCATCGTTGTTATTTACATGAATTGAGATTGTGTCTTCTCCCCAATCTCCTGGCTTAAGGTCATTAAAGTTAAAAAAGAACTGACTACCATCAAGGTCTGACTGAGTCCAAGAAGTTCCTTCATTTCGAGCACCATTGTAATAACTCTCGTTATCAATCTGGAGATCAATAGCACCTGCGGTAAACGTGTTTCCCGTTGATGTTTCTGTGTCACTAAAGAATGCGCCGGTTGCACCTATCACAACAGCACCCACAAAAACAATCATACCGAGACTGAGTAATATACTTTTTTTCATAATAATTCGTAATTTAATAATCTAGTTTTTATCCAATAAATCGTGCCTCTCCACGTGTACGCACGTGGAGAGGGGCTTCCGTTTTCATTAAAGAACTTCATTTCTATATTTCCATTGTGTTTCTGAATCGGAGACCAATAATTGATCCCCCAGTCAGAAACACAAAAAGCTTCAGAAGTCCCACCGGAGATCGACCCGGAAACTTCACCCTGCTTTATATACTCCCCCATAGTGGTGTCGCTCTATAGTGAAGTCAATGTAGAAAAACTGTGCGCGAAACAAAATTAAAAGGGCGTCAACGTATGTCTTTATATTCTCAAAGAGGGTCTATACAAGCGCATGAAAAGTGCGTCCTTTACATCTGTCCTATAAAAAATCGCTACGATTTAAACTTGAAAATGCTCGGATTCATCTTTTATTTATCCTCTTTTGAAAAAAGAAAAAATATTTTATCTTGAAATGCGCCATATGCCTGTTATGATGGCAAGACAAAGACCATGAACGAAAAATTTCTAAAGCCGTATAATCCAAGCGAAACCGAGGATACTCTCTACAAGCGTTGGGAGGAAAGTGGCTTTTTCAATCCTGACAACCTGCCCAGCGAGCGAAGCGAGCCGTTCTCCATCATTATGCCTCCGCCTAACGCAAACGGTTCGCTCCACGTTGGACATGCGCTTTTTATAACGTTAGAAGATTTGATCATTCGATATAAACGAATGCGCGGATACCGCACGTTGTGGGTACCGGGTGCTGATCATGCCGGTTTCGAAACACAAATAGTTTATGAAAAGAAACTTGAAAAAGAAGGACGTTCTCGTTTCAAGATGGATCCGCAAGAATTGTACAATGAGATACTCGCTTTCACTCTTGAGAACAAAAGCATCATGGAGAACCAGGTTCGAAAACTTGGCGCATCATGCGACTGGTCTCGAGAGAGATTCACTCTCGAACCTGAAATTGTTCAGGAAGTACAGAAGACGTTTAAGAAAATGTTTGATGACGGGTTGGTATACAGAAGGAAGCGTCCTGTAAACTGGTGCATTAAACACCAAACGTCTCTCTCTGATGTCGAGACCATATCCATAGAGAGAAATGATCCGCTCTATTATATGACGTATGGTCCGTTTACCCTCGCAACCGTACGTCCTGAGACAAAGTTCGGCGATACGGCGATTGCGGTTAACCCAAATGATGAACGCTATAAGGATTATGTTGGTAAAGAAATTGAGATAGATACGCTCATAGGGACAGCGAAACTCACGGTTATAGCGGATGAATTCGTTGATCCCTCGTTTGGCACAGGTGTGGTGAAAGTAACACCAGCCCATGATCCTCATGATTTCGAGATGGGTCTTCGACATAACCTTGAAGCTGTTGAAGTTATTGATCAATACGGCAAATTAAATGAACGATGTGGGAAATATGCTGGATTAAAGATAGCCGAGGCGCGCGCTGTTATAAGTGAGGATCTAAAAAAAGCGGGACTACTTGAGAAAGTTGATGAAAATTATACGCACGCTGTAAAAACGTGCTTCAAGTGTAACACCGTTATTGAACCACGTCTCATGGACCAGTGGTTTGTGAAAATGAAGCCACTTGCAGAGAAAGCGCTCGAGGCAGTAGAACAAAAGAAGGTTGATTTTATTCCTGACAATTATCGAAAGATCTTTAATCATTGGATGAACACAACCCTTGACTGGAACATCTCACGGCAGATTGTCTGGGGTATTAAAATACCAGCAAAGATTTGTGATGCGTGTGAGGAAGGATATGCCGATTTAAATAATAGCATCACAACATGCAAGAAATGTGGGAAGCCCGTGCGAGAAGACACTGATACATTTGATACGTGGTTCTCATCAGGACAGTGGCCTCTTTTGTCACTCTCCTATCCGGAAGGTAAGGATATGAAAACATACTATCCTACGGATGTTATGGAAACAGGATATGATCTCATTTTCAAGTGGATACCACGGATGATTATATTCGGCTTATATTTAGTGCACGATGTGCCATTTAAAACAGTGTACCTCCACGGTCTCGTTAACGACGCGCATGGGAAAAAAATGTCGAAAAGTAAAGGGAATGTTATAAACCCGCTCGATGTTACTGAAAAGTACGGTACGGACGCTCTCCGCATGGCGCTTATCGTTGGCAATACACCAGGAACTGATCTCGCTTTGTCAGAAGGAAAAATAAAGGGATACAAATACTTTGCTAACAAGGTATGGAATATTGCACGTTTTGTCCTTACGGCAACAGAGGATTTAGATAAGAAATCAACCCCATCTTATACAAAAGAAGATACAATTCTTATTGAAGAGTTTGAAAAACTGCTTACTGATGTGACAGATGATCTTGACGCCTATCGTATCCATCTTGCAAGTGAAAAGGTGTATCATTATATATGGCATACTTTCGCTGATGTCATTATTGAAGAAAGCAAAAGTCTGCTTGCAAGCAGTGACGAGGAAGTGAAAACGTCACGGAAATACCTTTTGCACCATCTGTTCGTAGAATCTCTCAAACTACTTCATCCTTTTATGCCGTTTGTGACAGAAGAAGTGTGGCAGGCGCTACCAGAGCGAGAAAGCGACCTCCTCATGGTTGCACCATGGCCAAAACATTAGAAGCACTCCACAGCTACTGATTTACGTTTCCTCTTGTAGGACTTACGATAAAGAAAATGGTCCCATCTATACAAACACTCTCTTTTGCCATACTTGGCGGTATTGTTCCCGCTATCTTGTGGTTGCTGTTTTGGTTGCGAGAAGATAAGCGATGTCCCGAACCACGAGGTCTTCTTGTGGTCACTTTCATCGCTGGTATGATAGCTGTTCCTTTTGTTATACCTATTGAAACATTCGCGCAAGACTTGTTTGCCGGCTCTACACTTTTTGTTCTCCTTTCGTGGGCTGTTATAGAAGAAGTAATGAAATTCAGTGCGGCATATATCGCCGTACTGCGTAATAAGGCAGTGAACGAACCTGTTGACATGATGATTTATATGATAACCGTGGCGCTTGGTTTTGCGGCATGTGAAAATATACTTTTTTTACTTTCCCCAATCGAAAATGGTTTTGTCGTGGAATCTATCCTGACGGGAAACTTGCGCTTCGTTGGAGCAACACTTCTGCATACCGTAGCATCAGCAACAATTGGTGCAGCGCTCGCCTTTTCTTTCTTTAGTAAGCGTATTACACGCCGACTGTCACTTTTCATTGGACTTATCCTCGCTTCCGTATTGCATGCGTTCTTTAACTTATCTATACTAAGAAGTAACGCAGATAATGGTCTATTACTTGCCTTCCTTGGTGTGTGGTTTGGTATCATTATCCTCATTCTGCTATTTGAACGGGTAAAACGTATACAAAAACCTCGACCAATCTTTACTAAACGAACGTATTAATATTATGGCAAAAGGAAAACGATCTTTTTTCGAACGACTCACCGGAACAGCTTCTATTGATGATTATGATGATGTCTTTCAAGAAGATGACGCCTATGGTGATACTCAATCACCACTACCAGCAGAAGCTTCCGGTCGCCGTACTATGAACATGCGAGGCGGGAAAATCCGCCCAGCATCTGAACCACTCGATGCTAGTATGCCTTCAGAAACTGATGGGTGGACGCAGGAAGAACCAGTCGATGGAGAACTTTCCGTTGATGTGTATCAAACACCTGATGATATCGTGATACGAGCGCATGTTGCGGGTGTACGGCCTGACGATCTTGATATTGCTATAACTCGCGATATGGTAACAATTAAAGGAAAGCGAGAAGAAGCAAGAGAAGTTGAAGATGAAAATTATTTTTACAAAGAGTTGTACTGGGGTTCATTTTCTCGAACCATATTACTACCACAAGAAATTGAGGTAGAGGAAGCCCAAGCAACAGAAAAACATGGACTCTTGATACTTCGATTGCCAAAAGTTGATAAAGAGAAACAGACGAAGCTTAAAGTTAAATCAGGTTAATAACAAAACCCCCGCTCATGTGAGCGGGGGTTTTGTTATTACTCTAGTATTTCCCGTTTACTCAGTGCTTGGGGGCAGATTCGAACTGCCGACCCTTCGCTCTTCAGGCGAATGCTCTAACCAACTGAGCTACCCAAGCTTTACTTTAATTTCCGGACTGTTGATGTTTTAACTGTTCCAAGATAGCCCCCAGTCCAGGAATAGCTTCAACCCTCTGTTGGAGCTCATCATACCGTGTTTGCACCTCTTGATAATAGGGCTCAATAACATATACATAAAGTACTAATGGAACCCCAATGAGTACAGCGATCCAGATAATCTTAAAGATAGTGCTAATTGTTTGAGCACGTTTTAATTTACGCAATAGACGATTATTCTCCTTCGTTAGACGAAGATTCTCTTCAAGTAAGTCTCTTGCTTCTGGTCCCATACGTTAGGTATATTGTAGCAGAAAATTATAAAAAATACAGACTATCTATAGAACACTCGCATTAGGGAAACGAGTTGCCCCATATTTCAATATCAAGTTTTTTTGTCGGCAACTAACTCAGAATTTGTAAAGCGAATACACAAATAATATAGAATTTTTATGAAAATTTCAATTTTAGAAAAAGTTAGAGGCCCAAGCGGAGATAATCTCCACAAGGGCCTCGGATGTGAACTCGGAACATGGCGCCGCTCGTTAGTCGCGGCTGGACGACTTCGACGACGAAGAGCTCTTGAACAAAATCCCCGCCAAGAGGTTGACGCCCCACATCTGCCAGAAGGTGATGACCTTGATCGCGAAGATCTCGGGCATCAACCAGTTCCAGAGGAAGTAAGTGGGGATTGCGGTAATGATGCTCACGATAGCGACGATGACAACCGCGAGAAAGCCGGTGCCGATGTCGATTGCCAGCTTCTCCAACCAGTCCATAGCTTTTCTCCTTTGAAGGTGCGGTTCTCTACGGCACTCATACCGCAGAGGTCAGGGGTTTTTCAGGATTCCGATAACATCGCTAATATAGCATATACGGGCTTGAAAGTCAAGCGCACGACGGCGCAACAAAAAAGCCCGTATTTCAGAGCCTTTTCTGGGTTTCTGTATTGGATTAAAAAATTTTCTTCCCCCAAAATTAAAATATGGTTCGAGCCGATGTTTTTCTCCGGCCTCTTTTGCGGTTTTCTGCGGTGCGGCTCCGCTGACAATTTCAAGTATTTTTTTGGCGGACTAGCTTCGAGCGTACGAAGCACGCACAATTATTCTTTTAAAAACAAAGCCCCCGGAGCACGAAGTCCGGGGGTTGCAGAAGTCTTTCGCTGACGAATCACCAAACCCATTTCCAGATTCGGATTGCGTCGAGGCCGAGAAAGTAAACGACCAGGAGGACGAAGAAAGGAATCGTCACCCCGTTGTAAGCATTCTCAAACCTTTCGCCGAACCAGGTCTTGAGAATAGCTCCGAAGATTCGTCCGCCATCGAACGGTGGCAACGGGGCAAGATTGATAATCCCCAAGCTGATGCTCAGGGACGCAGCAAGCAGGAGCGCATCCACCACTGTCCCCGCTCCAGTGAGGTTCGCGATTACGGCGATTGGGCCGCCAGAACCGCCCTCGACTGCCGTGATCGGGTTGACGCCGAATATGATGTACCCGATCAGGGCAAGAATGGGAATCGTGAGAACGGGCAAGACCAGTGCAATATAACGTCGCGCTAGCCATACCACTCCGGCAGCACTGCCGAAGACGAGCAGGCCAATTCCGGCCTTTTCGATCTGGCCGGTCTGAAAGCTCGCGACGCATTCGGCGATGGCGACCAGAGCCAGCGCGTAGACAATGTTAGCGATGGGGCCACTTCCGCTCACGTAAAGTTGGTCCCATAAGCGCTTCGACTTGATTTCGTCCGCCGAATACGCTTCCACGTATGCGCCGATGACGAAGAGGTGGACGCCCCACACGGTTTCTTTCCTCGTATAGTGGATGCTCGGCAGGAAAGGAACGGGGAGTCCCAAGAGCGACACCTCTTTGATCCTGATGCTGCATCGGCGCATCGCTTCGTAGTGACCGAGTTCGTGGGCCGTGATGGCCAACAGCCCAAGCATGATAGCCAAGAAAGTGTTCAAGGCAGTCCTCCGATGGTTGCGACTCTTCAAACGTCAAAGAGCCAAGATTAGAATCTGAAAATACCATACCACGAAGTTGGATTAATTACAAGACCAACCTAAAAATCAATTCTGTATGACAAAAAATTTTCTTTTTCCCGAATGCGAAATCGCCAATTTGAATTCAGCCCGAAATTGCAATGGGTTTTGGCCGCCGAGCGAAGCGAGGCGGTAGGTTCCGATTTGCAATTTCCTTTCTGGTGCCCCCGGCAGGAATCGAACCCACATTGAGCCCTTAGGACGGGCCAGTTCTATCCATTGAACTACAGGGGCAAACAATTAAACGCTACCATGAATAGCAACTTGAGGAAACAAAAGCCCTGCCGAGGCAGGGCTTTTGTTTCCAGGCACACAAGATCGTTTAAGCTGGAATACCAAGTAATTCTGAAAGTTTTGCTCTGTCAAAACCAACCATAATATCATCCCCAACAATAATGACTGGAACCCCCATCTGTCCTGTCTTTTGCATCATTTCTTGTCGTTTTTCTGCATTTTCTGCAACATTGTAATCAGTAAAGGCAATCTTCTTTTCACCAAAAAATTCTTTCGCCATGTGGCAAAAGTGACATGTTGGTGTGCTATAAATTACGACATTTTTCATATTATTGTCTTTCTTGTTTCTTAATTCTCTCTAGTATACCACAATTACATGCGAGCAAAATCCCGTAAGGTTACCTTACGGGATTGGACGCGGTGGCTCGGTTCGATTCCCCCACCGCAGTGAATTACAACAAAACCACTGCCTTGCAGGGGTTTTGTGTTGTTCATGTGTGTCTCTTAAAGGAGACT
>Ga0209542_10015484_pt1 | contig 12790 bp, 13 predicted proteins | sample RifCSPhighO2_01_FD_184028 | JGI IMG/M metagenome (GOLD analysis project Ga0209542, IMG submission 184028) | Soil microbial communities from Rifle, Colorado - Rifle CSP2_plank highO2_0.1 (SPAdes) (version 2) | ecosystem: Environmental > Terrestrial > Deep subsurface > Rock core/Sediment ...
CGCCGAGAGCCTCACGAAGATCATCGACTCGAAGATCCAGCTCATCGAGCGCCTGACACAGGAGCGTATCAACATCAACGAACAGTTGGACCGCTTGGCACGCGCGAAAGCAGAGCAGTTGGACCGCTTGGCCTACACTTATTTCAACGTAAGCGCCTACGAAAATCGGTATCTCGATGGCGAGCATGTCGCCGATTCATGGAAGAACGCATTCCGCGCGACGATCAATGACATAAATACTATCCTGCAGGAAGCGACGCTTGGCCTTATCGCGCTTCTGTTCCTCGGAGCGCAGTGGATACTTTACGGCCTCATCGTCCTTTTCATCGCGAAATACGTCTGGAAGTGGGCGAAGCATATCTGGAAAGGGAATCCCGGAGCTGCTTCGCCCGCGAGAAATGGCTCAAGATCGCGTTCCATACGAACTACGACTCCACCTGAAACGGACAACGGTTAGACCACTTTTACAAGGTGATGGCTTCTTGTGCCGCTTGTCGAAAAGCGGCATAGTGTCCGCCATGACTGGATTCTGGGATCTCTCGAATGGCGCGAAGGTGCTTTTAGCGATCTGCTCCGTTGTCGTCCTTGTGGAAGGTGGATACCTCTATTTTCTCCAGACGCAGGGAGCTTTAGCAGGCGTGGGCAGCACGTGTGAGTACGTTATAGGAGAGTGGGAAGCTGCCGAGCCCGAAGCCGCGGCGCCGAAAGAGAAATATACGGGTGACATCGCAGAAGTGAAATTTGACGATACGCGATTCCCTGAGGCGAAGGAATTCAAGAGCGCTATCACGACAGTCATCGCACGCGGAGCGAATTTCGCAGGCCACTATGCGCTTGCTGAATGGGAATGTGGCACAAGCTGTCAGGACCACGCGGTCGTCGATGTACAGACGGGCGAAATAGTAGCGTTCGGCATCCCGAGCGAAGCGGGCCTCAGCTTTCTTCCGGAATCGGCGCTCATCATGACGAACCCGGCGCCGAACTTCCCGACATTCGCCGACTTGCAGGAATCCTCGTTCGCCGACCAAGTCTATTGGTTCAACATCCCGCGCGAATATTACGTGCTTGAAGAGGATAGTGGCCGCGCGACGGTAAGTCGCCTGTGCATCGAAAATGCCTACGACGGGCAACGCTGATTACTCAATACCTTCTTCCGGTACTGCCGTGTTCAGGATGCGGCTATCCGTATACTTTATCTTTTCGAGCGTTCCTGTGACGAAGACTTCTCCGTACGAATCATCCGAGAAAAGTTTGGCATTGTCGATCTCGAACGAATCGCCGTTGAAGGAAGAATCGTCGAACTTCAATTCGGCACTCTTCGCGCTGCCGAGAAGCTCGATATGCGATGCGGCGCTTTCGAGAGTGAGCGTATCAGTCGTAAGGCCGAAGCGAGCGTTACCGAATTCGGAGGTGAAGGCAAACGTATTCGACGTGATCATTCCGCGGACGCTCGCGTTCACTGAATCGACGGAAAGTTCTTCATCCGTATATTCGTCGAAGGTAACTGAACCGTTGGTAACGAGAACTGATTCGATATCCGGAACTGTGACAATGATATGTGGCGAATTGTGGCTGCAGAAAATGCACATTTCGTAATGGTCTTTTTCCCATAGCGTAAGAGTTCCATCGACGACTTTCGTGACGACTTCATCCATGTCGATGACACGGCCGTCGAGGGTTACCGTAGTCGTTGTGCCGTTCCTGATCGTCACGTTCTGGTTGTCGATGTGGATTTTCGTAAACGCCGGAAGATCAAGCGAGCGCATTTCCTGCTGGTATTCGGGCGTCGTGCGCATATGTTCGAAGTATTGACCGGCAACCGTGACCGCGATTGTGCCTGCCGCACTCACCGCAAGCGCCCAGATGCCAATGAGGCCGAACGCAACTGCGCTCGGAAGAACAGTTTTCTTGCTGAAGAGCCGGATGCCGAGGGTAAAAATGAACATGAGAGGGATAAGAACTGCAACGAAGCCCACGGTGAGGCCTCCCACAAGAAGTCCATCGGAAACGACGTCGCGCAGCGGAAAGTCGTTATAGGGCGCGTTCCAGTTGGCGAGCACGATTCCTGTACCGATGACGAGGGCGATCATTCCGAAGAACGCGTCCACAACAAGTATCGTGCCCACTATTTTGCCGAGGATGCGAAAGAAACCGCGGATGATGCGATGGATGCCGCCGAAGAAATTCCTGACCGCGCCGCTCTCCCGCGCGTCTTCAACGCTCTCCTTTACGACGCGTGCGATGCCTTCAAGATTGACCGGCTGTCCATGCATCTCCAATTTCTGACTCGAGGATTTCGCCTCGGGAATGAGTATCCAGAGGATGATGTAGACGAAAATTCCTGAACCGCCGAAGAAGAGAGAAACGAGAAACGCCAGACGGATCCAGAACGCGTCGATGTCGAAATACGCGCCGATGCCGGATGCGACACCGCCCACCCATGCGTTATCCATGTCGCGAAAGAGTCGCCTGGGGGTAGATGGTTTCGTCGGCCGAGGTGAGTCCGCAGTTTCCTCGTCATCGAATTCCGATGCGTCGCCGATCTCTGCGGTCACCGCAGTGATATCGGTCTCCGTGATGACGTGGGATTTTTTATGGAGAAGCTTCTCCGCGATGCGCGATTCGATGTCGCGGATGATTTCCGCGCTCTCGGCTTCACCCACGAAATGCGCTTTCAGCGTCTCAAGATACTTCGAAAGCATCGCGTATGCGCCGTCGGTGAGCGAGAAGGTCGTCGAGGCAATCGTTATTTGGACTGTCTTTTCCATAAGCATTATTAATTGTTTGTTAATGAGGTAATCGAGGAATGTAATTCTTTCCAGGTCTTTTCAAGTTGCAAGAGGGTCTCGCGGCCGGATTTCGTGAGTTCGTAATACTTACGCGGGGGCCCTGATTTGGATTCTTCCCAGTCGTATTCGACGAGTTCTTGGGTCTTGAGCCGCGAGAGCAGGGGATAGAGGGTGCCTTCGACGACGAGAAGATCAGCATCTTTCAGTTTATTGAGGATGTCGGATGAATACATACGACCCTCGGAGATGACGACAAGAATGCAGAATTCCAACAAGCTTTTTCGCAGCTGCGCTTTCTTCTGTTCTATCGATTCTCGCATCAGGGGAGTATAAGGCCTAGTACCTTGTGGCGCAAGGTACTATGTGGATAACTTCTAAATAGTGCATGGTAAGCTCGTCACATGCTAGTCGATGATGTCACAGTCAGATTGAGCGGAGGCGAAGGGGGCGGCGGGATCGTCGGCTTTAACCGTATCAAGGGGAACCGGGGCCCGACCGGAGGAAACGGCGGCCCCGGAGGCGACGTCATCCTGGAAGGTATCTCGGACATTTCCGGTCTCATGCAGTTCCGCTACAACAAAGAGTTCAAGGCCGAAGACGGCAAGATTGGCTCGACGCGGCTCCTCGACGGCAAACGCGGTGAAGATCTCGTGATGAAGATCCCTGTCGGCACGGTCGTCACGAATACTGATACCGGCGACGTGCACGAGCTCACGAAAGAAGGAGAACAGCTTCTCGTCGCGCACGGCGGATTCCGCGGCCGGGGGAACTTCCATTTCCGCGCGTCGACGAACACGACGCCGATGGATTCGGAGGAAGGGAAACCGGGCGAGAGTTTTAACTTCAGACTCGAACTCAAGATGATAGCCGACGTGGGACTTGTCGGCCTTCCGAGTTCCGGGAAGTCGTCGCTTTTGAATGCACTCACGGGCGCGCATTCGAAAGTGGGCGCATACGCGTTCACGACCCTCGAACCGCATCTTGGCGCGTATTACGGCCTCGTCATCGCGGATATTCCCGGACTCATCGAAGGCGCGTCGGAAGGAAAGGGCTTGGGAGATAAATTCCTGCGGCATATCGAGCGTACTCGCTCTATCTGCCATCTCATCTCAGCGGAGAGCGAAGACGTGCTTCTCGATTACGACATCATCCGCAAGGAACTCGAGGCGTTCAATCCGGAACTCCTCAAAAAAGACGAACAGGTATTCCTCACGAAATCAGACATGGCAACGCCGGAAGCCATCGCGAAGAAATTGAAAGCATTAAAGAAAGTGAATACGAATGCGATCGCGATATCTATCATTGATGACGAGAGCATGAACGCAGTAAAAAAGATCCTGAATCGCGTGAGTGCCGACAAGAAGGTATAATGAGTGGGCAACTCATGCTCTTACTCAAACTCACACGTGTCTCACCTACGCATCATCGTTTGGAATATCTACGGGAAGAAGGAACCGGCGAAAGTGCGGAGATCGAGACGAAAAGTTTTCTGTTCCACGATTTCGTGCACTTCGCGTTGGAGACCGAGGCGCATCTCGCGGGTGGTTTTTTCGGGCTTCTCGATCGCGGGCATACCTATGCGGAACTTTCCGGAAAGACTTCCGCAGTGCATGAGTCGGAAGAAGCCATGCTCGTCGAGCAAGCGACGGGGGTCATGACCGGCGTCATAAAGAAAATGGCTACTGCAGAAGATGCGATTGCGGCATTCAAGAATCTGCAGGATGGATACGGGAAACCGAGCCCTGCGTGGCTCAATACTGATCTCATCAAGCGCGTGGTGGAGCGGCATCGCAAACTCTTAGGCCACTGGAATTCGATGCGATTCGGCGAGACGCTTGAGTTGGAGTTCGACCCGAAGGGGTGAAAACAGGAGTGGATAAGCTTATTGACTAGGATATCGTCTTTTTGTATTCTCCTAGTGTTTGCAGAAAGATGGAGGGTTTGAAAAGTGAACAAGAATGCGGAGAAGGGAAGTGACGTCCGTGAGAGCGACGATAACAGTCCGGTGGTTCCGAGGTGTCGGAAGGTGCCGGAGGACCGGCAGGCAGACGACGCCGAAGCGGTCGTGATGAGTCGGCTCCACGAGGACTGACCAGGAGTCGCAAGACTGAATCAAGGCCGGAGCATTTTGCTCCGGCCGCTTTTTGCAAACACAAAACCGCCTTACGGCGGTTTTGTGCAAGATAGAGTTTTCAATCCCTTCGGCAGAGTCCAAGCTTTTTACACCGAGACCAAGTCAGCCAAAATCTAGTTCTCAACTCATAGCAACTGTATCACGCTTCGGATGTAATACCTATGAAAAGAAGAAACCGCCCAAAAGCCACTTTATGGCTTTCGAGCGGCCGAATCGATGTAAGGAACTTATACGAGCCGACGGCGACGTTTGACGGCCAGTTCCCAATCATTGAGGGTCTGGAAGCGAAGCTTTTTGTCGGGGTCGCCCCACGATGCATTCTGAGGGTCCGATCGAAGCCGAAAGGGAAGCCCGAATCTTTTCCATCGTGTGTTGATAAGGTCGTACGTATTCTGATGGATCGAACCAGGCAGCCAGCACCGATTCTCCTCGCGCGCTTTCTCGAGAAGTTTCCGATGCTCGCCTGCATACTCGATCGAGAGGATTTGTTTCCATTCCTCGTCGGTCAAGGATGAGATAAAAAGGTAGTCGCCTCTCTGAATGAACTCCATTGCCGTAGTCCTCCATGTTCTAGAATGTTCCGGACCCTTCGCCGCCGTCACTAAATCACGAATCCATAGAGCATACAACCGACCCGTCTTTCTTCTTTCTCTGCTAAGATTACAGTTATGTTGAAGATGTTTCTAGGGGTTGGAGTCGTCGCGATAGCTATCGCGCTGTGGCTGGTATTCAGCGGCGTGAGCGAAGCTCCGCAAATCGTCGATACTGGTCCGCAAGCATGCAATGCCGATGCGATGATATGTCCGGATGGAAGTGCGGTGGGGAGGATGGGTCCGAAGTGTGAATTTGCTGCATGCCCGACTCCGACCGCGACATCAGTCACTCTTACCACGAGCCTCGGTCAGAAAGTGAGCGGCCTCAACGTTTCCATCACGCCGCTGGAAATCGTTTCGGATAGCCGCTGCCCGAAGGATGTGCAGTGCATCTGGGCCGGTACTGTTGAGCTCAAAACGAAGATCGAAAGCGGCCTCGGCGCGAGCACGATGACGCTCACGCTTGGCACGCCCGTCACGACCGAAGCCGAAACCATCACGCTTAAGGACGTCGCCCCCGCGAAATCAGCCGGTATCACAATTCCATCATCCTCGTATCGGTTTGAGTTCGAAGTGAAGAAGAAATAAAAAAAGAGCCCTGGCGGATGCCAGGGCTCGGTGAGATACCCTCTCGGGTATTCGCACAGGTTCTGCGGGAACAGGCACTTGCGGCGCCGGTTCCGTTTTTGGGATATACGCCGGATTCGGTATCTGCTCGGGTATTTCGAGCGGCAACGAACCGGGCTGGTTCATACGTGTCATGCCGTGTCTCCTTCAGCAGGTGCTTCCGATTGTGCGACGAGCACCGTCCGGTAGTCCTCGAGAAGCGAACGTGCGTCGTCGAGGATGCCCGGTTTCAGCGTACTCCACATGTGCGAGAACCGCGAGCTCCTTTGATACTTAGCCGTGCGCTCTGCGTCCTCGAAGGCATACGCGGTCAGCTCCTGAAGCGCGGCAAAGAACTCCCGATCTCCCTCCATGTCCAACGCGCCGCCGGGATGCACCCAAGGTGCCTCGAGAAGACCTCCGAGCAAGTGCTTTTCGAGCATCCGCTCCACGTCATTCTGGAAGGACGCACCGAGGTTGCGCCAATATCCCCGATGTTGCTTGAAGCGCGCATGCACGAGAAGCGTGGCAGCGAGATTGATGTTCTCGATGTCCCGCCTCGAACATGCGCCGACGATGATGTCGGTGCGTGCCGCCTTCTTGAAGGGAAGCTCGGGCCGTATCACGCGCCCATGCTGCTGTGAGCGTTTCCACCACGCGAAATTTCGTTCGAATCCGCCAAGATACTCCGCGTCGTAGATTACCAGGCGGCGGCCGCGTTTATACCTATCGTCGAAGCTCGCCGTGGTAAGGAACTGCTCGAGCGTGTACCGTCGCAACGTGTCCGAAGATAGATAGAACGCCATCGCCAAAAGCGCAGCGCGTTTCTGGTCCAACCGGCCCGGCGAGCACACCTGCAGCTGGATATACGGATTGCCGAATATCTCACTGTCAGTGTACTTTCCGATGCATTCGAGGAGCCGTATCGCGACCCGCGCGTTCCCGACAGGCGGAAATACGAGGCAGACCGAGGCGGCGCTCTTCCGGTACATATTGCCGCTGAACGTTTTACTTCCTCCGAGTGCGCCGATGAGCTGCCAGAAGGCCGGAGAAACATTGAGAAGATGGAGTTTGAGTCCCACGGAGAGCAATCCGTGCTCGACGTGATTCTTCTCGACGAGAAGTTCTTCGCACTCATCCGGGCATTTCTCGCGCATGCACGCGAGCAGTTCTTCAATGCTACACGAATAGGGCATGGGGCACCTTTCTGTTTGCTATGCTCTTTTCTCAGCCTACACCTCGCTGCAGTGTTTGTCATCTCCGGCCCCGTTAGCCGTACGGCCGCGTCAACATTGGCAGCTCCAGAATGACGATCCGTCTTCATTTTGCAGATTGAGCCATTGTGAGATACTGGAGAGGTGCCTGAAAACCGCAGACAGAATTCAACTATGATGCTTGCCATCGGAGCGATAATCCTCGTGATTGTCGCGGGGGGCGGATACTATGCGTGGAAGACCTACTTCAGCCAAGCCCCCGCAGAAACGCCTACGCCCGAGACCCCGGCCGTGGACGACAGGGCTACATACGCTTCTTCGACGCTCCGCATCTCTCTCAAATATCCAAAAGACTATACCGTCGACGATTCGTTTAGCAACCTTTCCGTCAATCCGAAGAAACCGATTAGCGGCGTGAAGTTCACCATTACTTTGCAGACTGCGACGGGCACCAATCTATCCGCGGATAGCGGCATCTCAATCGAATGGCTCCCGCGCGCAAAGAAATGCACCGGAGATATCTATCTGGCGGCAAACGTGAGAGCGCGAGAAGTCGTCGAAGGGAACATGACCTATTCGGTGGCGACCTCTTCCGAAGCGGGTGCGGGCAATCTCTACGAAGAGTTCGTGTATGCAATTTCATCAAGTTCTCCCTGCACGGCGATCCGCTATTTCATCCACAGCACGCAATTCGCCAACTATCCTCCAGGCATCGTCATCGAATTCGATCGCGCCGCCCTCCTCGCCGATTTCGACAAAATCCGTCAGTCGTTGGTGTTGCAGTAATTCGTTGGTTTTAGTGTTAATTTCGTTTGCGACTGGAAGAGTGGATTTTCTTCATTTTGGGCGTAGGATGCCGGCATGGTGCCAAAATACGAAGAAATGATGCTCCCTGTACTGCAGGAGCTTGCTGACGGTGGAACACGGGGTGGCCAGGATGTTGCGAGTGCTGTTGCTAAGAAAATGGCGGTTTCTGAAGAGGATTTACAGCAGATTTTACCAAGCGGTGGACAGACGGTATTCCAGAATAGGGAGGCTTGGGCTGCCACATACTTGGCGAAAGCTGGTTTAATCGCCCGTCCAGAAAGAGGATATCTGAAGATCACAGAGCGCGGTTTAGCTGTACTCAAACAAAATCCGGAGAAAATCGACAATGAGTTCCTACGTCGCTTCAAAGAATTTCAAGATTTTAAAGCAAAAACTCCCGCAGAATCTACCAACGACTCAACGCCACAAGAAGATCTGGAAAAAGGTTTTCAGGGTATTGGTGCATCAGTACGCGATGAAATCATAGAGAGGCTCCATGAAGTAAACCCAACTCGCTTTGAGCAAATTGTTATTGATGTTCTTGTCGCGATGGGATATGGAGGTTCTCACGAAGACGCTGCGAAGGCAGTCGGAAAAAGTGGAGACGAGGGTGTAGACGGCGTTATTAATGAGGATCGACTTGGTCTCGATACAATTTATATTCAGGCTAAGCGCTGGAAAGCAAATATCGGCCGACCAGATGTACAGAGCTTTGTCGGGGCTTTGAGTGGACGCCATGCGAATAAAGGGATTTTTATTACAACGTCAGCGTTTACAAACGAAGCGATGGATTATGTGAAAACGCTTCGCGAGAAAGTTATATTGATTGATGGAGAACGCCTAGCCTCCTTAATGTTCGAGTTTAACGTTGGAGTTGCGACGGAGAGTACCTATCATGTGAAGCGTATTGATACCGATTATTTTTTATCAATTTAATAAAATACCTAAAGGTCCTGTGTCTTTGCTACTACAAGTATTATGATGAACGGAAACAGCATCAAGAGGATATCTGTTCTAGTACCCGAGAGTCCCTTTATTCAAACTAAGCTACGTAATGTAAAACATTGCTTGGCCGTTTTGGATGTAGTGGACTTGATGCATTGGTGGCCCGGAACGCCGCATGCTCCGCATCGAAAAGCACAAAAAGTACGAGATATTCAACGTTCGTTGGATTGGAAAAGGGTGGCCCAAATTGCCGCATACCTCCTGCAAGAAGAACTTATCGATGTTCCTGTGTTACTCAACAAATACTTTAAAGATATATACGAACCAAAAAAGTATGAGCCAGGCAGAGAATGGCCACCAAAAGTTCCGAAAGTTGTTGGTTACGAGCGAAGCGAATATCAGACGTTTTCGAACGTACTTCTTCACGTAAATGGTGCGAAGCTTGAGGAAATAAATAAAGAAGGCGAAGAGAAAGGGGCTGCCAATCTAGTATTTGATCAAAATAGCGCCAATCTGCATTTTTCTGTGATTGATGGTCAGCATAGAATAAACGGTGCCTATTTCGCCGTTTGTATTCTCCGCGAGAAAGATCCTAATGCGATTCTTAAAATACCTGCAGAGATATTTATAGATTTGGACAAAATTGACGCCCCTCCTCGACATCAAGCTCAGATATTTATCGACGTAAATTTCTATCAGAAAAAAGTTGATCGCTCTCTTGTGGCGGACCTATTTCCTACGGCTCGTGGTGGACGGAGTCCGTTTGATGATAAAGAGCGCGCACAAGATATTGGCAGAAAGTTGATGTTAGAAGTTGGTCCCTTGGTCGGCATGATACAGATTCCAGGAGTGAAATATGGCGTTTCAGATGTTGTCACGCTTGCGACCCTTAATTCCGCAATCGAAGATGTTCTGGCTTCTATGCACACATTTGGGGTAAAAAGTTTGGATGATCAAACGGAATTCCTAGCGCAGTGTCTCGAGGCGTGGCTAGAAGCGTCCGGAAGAAAACATGACCTTGAGCTGTCGGAAAAACTCGATCCTGAAAATGTTACGTATCAAGGTCGGGTCTTGGTATCGTTTCTCGCGTTGCTGCCTGCTTGCATTAGCATTCTAAAAAAGAAGAAAATAACCTTTGTTTCTGAAAAAGCGAAATCAGAGCTCATCAAATGGATATCGGGCCTAATGACCAAGGCAAAACTTTTGGATAACGGTAAATTCATAACAAAAAATGAATTCAAGAAAAACGGATACTTGGGCGCTGGCGGAACAGCGCGATTCAGAAATCTTCTTTGGGCAGCTGCATTTTCTTCCGGTCCTGTAAAGAGATTTAAGCAGGAAAAAATTGATGCATTGGCCGCTGAGAATAAAGCAAAAGTAAATTTGATGTCCGGTTTGTAATTATGACAATTGATGAATCATTCGAAAAACAAATTAAGACAATTTTTCGTCCGTTGAATACGGCGACATTGCCTGAACCAGCCAGCTTTTCAATGGCGTTGAAAAAAAATATACCCAAAAAGGGTAAATATGGCGATGTGGGGCGTGCAACGATTTCTTGTTTCGGAACCGCTGCCGTTGATATGTGGCACCGTAGTGTGCATAGTTTCTTGATTTCAGTGGCACTTGCGGACGTAAGTCCTGTCTGGGCATCTGTCTCAGGGTATTACTCCAGTCATTATTCAGTCCGCGGACTGAATAATGACTGGGGTTACTTCTATATACATAAAGAAGGAATAATCGTGCGCGTTGCTGCCGATAAAGGTGCGAATATTTGTGCGTTCGGTAAAAGGGCTGATTTCAAGCAAATTGCAAATTTACAACACAAGGGTGAACACGATATTTATTGGACTCTTGTAAACGCAAGTAACGTATTTAGTGGAGATCCGCTATTTACAAAAAATGACCCATACAAAGACGAGTCTGACTCTCGCCATCGCAATCATGCAAATTATGCCGACAATATACGAGATTACCCGATTTTTAACCCACCTGATCGGGAATCATTAAAGAACAAAATTGATCGCATCTCGAAAATATCATTTACAGACCCGCGTCTGCCTGATGTTAGAAAATTCCCTGATACAGAAACTGTCCAATTGTTGGCATATCATCGATTAGTCGCGTTTCGAACAGTGCTAAATAATACGTTGGGAGGAGAAAATAATTTTTGGAACGTACATAGAAATCCCTCTTTCGCTCGTGACTATACTAATTTTCAACTGTCCTCGGAAACAAGTTTGCTTGGGTGAGTTCCTTTCATGCCACACCCATCTGCTCTGTTTTAATATAAATGCCGGGGAAGTAGTAATCCACGGCTGTCGCGTATAGGTCTTCGATTAGATCTAGAAGGTGACATAATACATATATGAACTTGATAATCGGCCCGTCGGGTAGGAAATTCATCATTCGATTTCAATAAGTATTTTTCAAGTATAATTTTAAATTTCACTACTAGCCGGAAAACACTCCACCGAATCACAATTATGAAATACATGGGATCAAAGCGGTTCATGCTCTCGAACGGACTCGGGAAGCTGATAAATCGCGAGATCCAGAAAGCAAATCGTTTTGTCGATCCGTTTTCGGGAAGCGCGGCAGTAGTTTGGCATGTGGCTGAGAAATTTCACAAGCCAGTACTCGCTTCAGACCTTCAAACATATAGTGCGGCCTTAGCTAGAGCGGTTATTGGACGAAGTATTGTGTTGGACACTAATGACCTTGAAAACAAATGGCTTGCCCCTGGGATACAAGCATTTCAGAAGTCAAAGTTATATAAGGAGGCATACGAACTTCAACAGCGTCCTGGGTATCAAATACGCAAAACCGTGCTCGCTTCGAGAGTATTATGTGGCTCGAGAAAAAGCGTAGGACCACTATGGAGGGCATATGGTGGACATTATTTCAGTCCATACCAAGCGCTCGCGTTTGACTATCTCATCACCACTCTTCCTAAGGAAGAGCCGTCACGATCCGTCGCGTTGGCGAGCTTAATTAGTGCGGCAAGTAAATGCGCAGCAGCGCCTGGGCATACCGCACAACCCTTTCAACCAACCAAGACGGCTAAAAAGTTTATTTACGCTTCGTGGAGAATCGATCCAATACAAGTTACGAGGTTAGCAATGAAAGGATTTGCGGAAAGACATGCAAACATACAAGGAGAAGTGAGAGTGGCGGATGCCATTGATATCGTCGATGAGATTCGACAAGGTGATCTTGTATTAATTGATCCACCATACTCTGGTGTGCAGTACAGTCGTTTTTACCACGTCTTGGAGACCATCGCGCGGGGGAAATGTGGCACTGTCTCGGGAAAAGGTCGGTATCCCTCACTATCCGAACGTCCACAATCAAAATACAGTAACGCCGGAGAATCGCTGCAAGAACTTAAGGCACTTATGTCAAAGCTTGCCCAAAAAAGAGCAACGGTGATATTTACTTTCCCCAAAGGACAATGCAGCAATGGACTCTCAGGAGACAAAATCATCGCTATAGTTGAAGAATTCTTTGATATCGCTCCAGAAAGCAGAATCCATGAGCATGTTGTCGTTGGGAAATTTAGTACCCTGGGAGGGAATAATAAAACATTATTGAAAAACAAAGAGACGAAAAAATCTCGAGTAGTCTCACAAGAACTTATACTCTTACTCCGTCCAAAACAGGTGCTCTCAGGCTCGAAAGGGGGTCAGAAAGATATTCCAA
>Ga0209542_10015485_pt1 | contig 12789 bp, 14 predicted proteins | sample RifCSPhighO2_01_FD_184028 | JGI IMG/M metagenome (GOLD analysis project Ga0209542, IMG submission 184028) | Soil microbial communities from Rifle, Colorado - Rifle CSP2_plank highO2_0.1 (SPAdes) (version 2) | ecosystem: Environmental > Terrestrial > Deep subsurface > Rock core/Sediment ...
ACCGATGCAGAAATACAGAGGGTTGAGTATCTCCTCAATAGTCGCCCGAGAAAGAGGCTTGGCTTTAAAACTCCGTATGAGGTATTCTATCAGCTAACAGGTGTTGCACTTCAGGGTTGAATGTACCAATAATTTTTTTGACAACAGCGAAACTAGGTGATATTGTCTGTGTAGAGTCTTCATTTTACCAAAGAAACTATCACTAAAACGGAGGTACAAAATGAGTTTTGATATCAGGCCACTCTCGTCAATCAACCGCAAAGCATCTGCTTTGATCCTCGGAGAAACGACTTGTCCGTACTGTAAACGACCTGATATTTGGGTCGCAAATGACTGCGGACAAGACGGAGACATGCGTTTCCATTATCTTGTTCATCATTTTCCGAATAATAGCAAAATCCCATGTGAAGGAATCGAGGTTCCACTTTCAAGTTTCTAGCAAGCAGGGATTCCTCGCACCGCCTATTGGAGCATTGCTTCAATAGGCATTTTTTATATAAAAATGATACTGTGTCGTAGTGCGACACAGTATCATTTTAGGATTTCTAGAGCGAAAAATTCTTCACGTTGTAAAGATCCTCATCAGGATCATTCTCCATCACATCCTCTCCTCCTTCAGCAAGATCGTCTGCTTTTGCAGGTACTGCCGCTTCTGCGACAGTTTCACCAAGAGGTGCCGCCACTGGCACTCCAATTTTCACTGTCTGCATTTCTGCGTGCAGGCGCTTCATAAAATTACGAACATCGTCATTTGAAAAGAAATCAATCACAATTTTACCACCGACCTCGCGCTTTTCGATCTGCACTCGCGTACCAAGTTTCTCAGTCAGCTCTGCCTCAAACTCTAATATCTCTGGATCAAATCCACGATCTGGTTTGCGCACTTTTTCTACTGCAATACGTCTAGCGATGCGTTCCGATTCGCGCACATTCAACTTCTTGAAAATAATTTCTTTATAGAGCGTCATCTGTTCCTCCTTGCGGTCACAAAGCATCAGAAGTGGGCGTGTGTGACCTTCGGTTATTTTCCTCTCAGCAAGCGCGGTCTGCATTTCCTCTGGGAGCGCCAACAAACGCAGTGTGTTAGAAACATATTCACGACTCTTGCCAACCTTTTGCGCAATCTGCACATGTTTGAAACCAAAATCTGATGCCAAACGCTCGAAAGCCTTTGCGCGGTCAATAGGATTCAGGTCTTCACGTTGCAGGTTCTCGATGATAGCAAGCTCGAGTTTCATTCTGTCTTCCTCCTCCTTTCCTTCTTCGCCAATGCGAATAAGCACGGGAACTTGCGATAGTCCTGCAATCTTTGACGCTCGCAAACGACGTTCTCCCGCAATGAGCTCGTACTCTACCGCTAATCCCCCTTCGGGCTTTTCAATTTCTCTGCGCGTAACGACAAGCGGTTGCAAGATTCCATATTGCTTTATCGAGTCTGCGAGGTCGCGCAATTTATACTCATCAAATTCTTTTCGTGGCTGAAAAGGGTTTGGTTTTATCTTTTCAGTTTCAATCCAAAAGATCGCGTTTTGGTACATTTGATTAGTCTGTTGCATAGTTATTGAGAAATATTATTTTTGTTTACTCATCTTATCACAATAAAACTTATGTGCAAAAAAGTTTGACAAAACACAACACAAGGTGGTATGCTTCAACCCAGCGTAGTACACATAAGGAGACCGAAATGAAACTCGAAGACTTTCCCCGGGAACAACAAGATATTCTGCGCAAACACATTAAACCCTCCGCGCCGATGATTGTTGAGAGTGTAAAAGGGCACCTTCAACAGGAATTGGAAGACGGGAAAACAGCAGCACCGTCACCAAAGGAACATCACCACAGGCTCGCGAGGACTTTTGTGTCCTTCATCGAAAAATCACAGCCTCCTGAAAAAGAGTAACCAACTCTGATCAGAGTGACTAAATTAAATGCCGTCGCCTTGTCGACGGCATTTTTGTTTTGTTTTGCATAATATGTTAAAAATCAGGCCGCTCTGTAGTCAGAGCGGCCTATTCGAGAGATTATGTTTAATGATAGCGCAGTATTTCGCGCGCGTAATCTATATCAAAGAAACTACGACCACCTGCAACGATTGCACCGCCTATTGCGCAAAGCAATATAACAACATCGCCACCGTATCCCCAAATGAATACAACGGCTTTACGGCGCGCTTTTTCCATTGAAGTTTTCATGAAATTCTCCCAAAGATGTGCCTGCTTCTAATGTGCCACATATCTTCACGTTTTGCAAACACTACAGTTTATAAATTACATCTTTGCGCTCCACCACTGTTTCCCACTCCATCCTTTTTGCATAACGGTAAAGTTTCAAATTAGGATTGAAACAAATTGGTCGCTCAACAAGTTCAAGAAACGATATGTCGCCCTCGGTGTCCCCCACACCCACCGAACCTTCAAGGGTAAGTCCTTCTTTTTCTACCGCACGACGTACAATAGCCGCTTTGCTTGCGATCAAATGTTCGTCCATTATATTTCCCGTAAAGCAATCCGTCGGCCCAGTCTCATATAGACGTCCGTACGTTTTATCAAAACCGACATCCCTGCAAAAAAGATCCAATGTGCCCTTTGGCGACTGCGAGATAGCAAGCAAAAAATACCCCTTTTTCTTCAGGTCCTTTATGAGATCTTCAGTATATTTATACGTGCGATGGCGATAACGTGCAACCACAAGCTCTGATGCACGAATAAATTCACTATACGGAACCCCCTTTATGTTTTTCAAAAAGACTCCGACGACTGCCATAATATATGATTCATAATCTCCTTTGCGGTCGAGCCATAACACTTTTTCTTTCTCGTACTGCGTGCGTACTTCGACAGGGAAAAGCCCAAGCTCTATAAAAACCTCAACGAGCTCGATAAGTAAACTCGATCGAAAAATTGTCCCGTCGATATCGAAAATTGCCACTTTACGCGGTGGTTTTTGAAGCTCATTCATTTTTTCATTATAACGTGAATTTAAAATTTACGACAAGGGCATGTCGGCGGTAGCGCCGTAGATGCCCGCATGCTTAGAAAGCCAGTGCCTGTCCTTTTCTCTATACGCGACGCCAACGATAAATTTTATTGATGGGTATTTCAAAAAAATATTTCCTAGAGAAAAAAATTTCCAAAATATTTTGAAAATCAGCCTCTCTTTATTGTTGCCCCAACCCAGAAGCACTGTATTTGGTTTGTGTTTTTCAACATATTTTTTAATATCTTTTGGATATGGTGCGATAATCCCCAGTCTAATATCATGCCGCAACGTCCATGGAAACAACTCTGCTATTCCCGGAAACGCAAAGATGGTTGTCTTGCCAACAAGGTTGTATCGCCTTAAATGCTGGGTAATTAATACAAAAAAATCGTCACTGTATTCCTTGAGTTCAATCAGCAGCTCCAAATTGGATGACCTCAAATACTGTAATGCATCATCGAGAGCAAGCGGTGAATCTCCATCCACTCGGTCATGCGACACAACGACAGACTTGCCGTCGACTCCGTAGCGAACATCAAACTCGACTCCATCCACTCGCTCCTTGACGGATTTTTTGAACGCCAAAAGAGTATTCTCTCCTTCCCCCTCCGCCCAACCCCTGTGCGCAAATATTTTCATTGAAGTAACAATAGCATAACACACCTCAGCACAAAGGACCTTTCTAAGGATACTCGAGTATTCACTTGTGTTATAATTCACAGCAACATGAAAAATAGCAGTACATCTACTTTTCACATCAGCGGAATGCATTGCAATGCCTGTGTTTTGAAGATCGATACAGAGCTGCAAAGTGTACCGCATATTTCTCGCGCGGAATCAAATCTAAAGACATTTACGGTTGAAGTTGAAGGCGAATTTGATAACAAGCTCCCAAAAGAAATAGCGGAGGAACTGTCGGCCGTATTAAAAAAACACGGCTACAGTGTATCCGTAGAACGCCCGCTGAAAAATAGAAATCTGTCTGATTTTAAAATTGCGATACCTATTGCTCTTGTTTTCGCTTTTGGTTTTGTGCTCCTACAAAAAATAGGTATGGTGAACATGGTAAATACCAGTACTGTTTCCTATGGCACCGCGTTTACGGTGGGTGTAATCGCATCGCTTTCAACCTGTATGGCAGTTGTTGGTGGTCTCGTACTTTCGATGTCGGCAACATTTGCAAAAGAAGGAGACAAGGTCATACCTCAGCTCCTCTTTCATGTAGGGCGCCTATTATCCTTTTTTATTCTTGGCGGAGTTATTGGCGCACTTGGTTCAGTATTCACCTTGAGCATTACCGCGACATTCCTCCTAAATATATTCATTGGAATCATAATGCTTATCATGGGTATAAATCTTTTGGATGTTTTCCATTGGACTAAAAAAATGCAACTATCGATGCCGAAGTTTCTGTCGAGGCATGCTTTTAGAGTTTCTAAACTAAACCACACGCTTACTCCATTCTTGGTCGGAATTGCTACCTTCTTTTTGCCATGCGGATTCACACAATCAATGCAGCTCTACACTCTGACTACGGGAAACTTTCTGCAAGGTGGGTTAACGATGTCTTCTTTCGCTTTGGGGACATTGCCGGTACTTGCGCTCATAAGCTTTAGTTCCTTTAGTATTCAAAACAGCAAAAAAGCTGGTATATTTTTCAAGACAGCAGGTCTCATCGTCGTCATGTTCGCATTACTTAATCTCATAAACAGCTTGGTGGTGATAGGGCTGATACAACCTGTTTTGAATTTTTAACAAAAATATTACAATAACACTACTCAAAAAGAACCCATGAAATCAACTATTTTATCGATAATCATATCACTTGCCCTCATTGGAGGAGCTTTCATACTTACGAGAATAGGTGTGGCTCCTTCCAATACACCCGAAGCAGATGGCCCCAATGTGACTATTGTTGATGGAAAACAGTTCGTCGAGATACGTGCGAAAGGCGGCTTTTTGCCAAGAAAGAGCATTGCGAAAGCGGGTATTCCAACCGTAGTGAAGTTCAACACAAACGGCACATTCGACTGCTCCTCGGTGGTGCGTATTCCGAGCATGAACATCACGCGGAATCTTCCCCCGTCAGGAGTCACCGAGATTGACCTTGGTAGTCCATCAGTTTCTACTCTGCAAGGAATATGCGGAATGGGCATGTACCCGTTTGAAATCGTCTTTCAAGATTGATAGTAGAGTAGTGTTCACAAATTACCTAAAAACCATCACTCCGCTTTCATATTTGAGACCAAAGATCAATTCACCGCGGGGAGTGAAGTGGTATCTCACGGCTTCACCGAGTGATTTTGAAAAATCAGCTTCTTGCGAGCCATCGCAATACATAAGCGTGGACATCATTTTATTGAATGATATTTTGTCTCCTGTTACTGCATATTCCCCACCTACGCCATTGCAATCGGTTGTTGCAGAGAAAGTTTTGCCGTCCTTGAATGTCAGTGCAAATTTTTGGGAGTCGCGAGGTTTTATTACTCTGTCATTACTGTATGTTGTACTCACCCAGTTCCATGTCTTCATACCGAGTGTCATCCGCGCAGGATCGGCTTCACCTTCGAAATTTTGGGCGACTTCGGCAAACTGCATCGTTTTTGGATCAAGGATCAGCCAAATGCTTTTTCCGACGGATGGTCGCACTGCGAAGCTTTCGCCTGGTTTTCTCTCGGCATAGTTCACGAGAACAATATTTCCCTTTCCCCTCTCTGTAGTTTGTGGAGCAATTCTGTCCCCCAAAAACAATCCTTCAGATCCAACGTATCCATTTGCCGTATTGAGAGCAGCCACCACATAAAAAAATGTTCCACTTCCACCAGTCTCTTGCGTAAGCAAGAACGCCGCGTCTTTTCGCCCGTCTCCGTCAAAATCGTGTTTTACTTCATTTCCAAAATACCTTGTGACTATTTTGACAGTTCCGCCGGGAGCGACTTCCACTTCTGCTATGCCGTTTTTTAGTGTTACCGTTTGCCCATTGATACGATAGGTTGCGTCCTTCGGACCCTTCGCGCCAGTAAAGACGGATTCGTCTTTGCTAAAATTAAGCTTATATATCCCTGAAATCAAAGTTAATGCCAATACAAGCATCAGCATCATGATAATTCTGTATATTATTTTCTTCATGGAACTAATTGTACGCTATACTTCTGAAAAGCAAAAATTGATGCTGCAAATATACGTATTTTGGAGATTTTCCCAAAAATAAAATATACCTCTGTTTATTGGTGGCCCAGCTGGTGCCATTGGAACCAGCTCATAGCAGAATTAATTGAATGACAACAGCTTGCATTGAAAAAGTTTACAAAATTTTGAATACTTTCGCATATCAATTTTGCTTGTGTCACGAGTTAGTAAGTGCGCTCGACCCCAGCTCACGATTCCACTTGCTAGTGGAATATCGTTGCGCTTTCATGCCACTAAAAAAGTGAAGCAGTTCACTTTTTCTTGACGTACCATGACCTTACGGAGAATCGAACTCCGATTTAAAGCTTGAGAAGCTTTCGTCCTAACCATTAGACGATAAGGCCGTACTATAAAAACTAGCATCAAAGCGCCATGTGGCGCTCGGTGATTACCATAGCACATTTTCTCCGTTTCTGCCAACACCACTCGCATATGGCAACCCTAGCTTTTCCTATTTTTAACGGCATTCTGAACAATATACAATATCCCCAAAAAAGCTATGATTTCCAAAAAAATAACGATTTGCAACCTGCTTGGCAGATTACCCGCATAGGAAAAAATAAAGGCAAAAGGTATAACGCCAATAAATGTGGCAAAGAAAAATGTGGGGCTCTTTATTTTCGAGAACAACCCAAGCGCATAGGATAGGACATCAACCGGGGTAATGACTCGGAGAAAGACAACAGTCCAAAACAAATTTTTATCAGTGAAATAATTTTCAAATGCATTTATTTTTTCAAAAGAAAAAATTCTTTCTATAAAAGGCCGGCCGAGCCTTCGTGCTAAAAGGAATGCGATTTGAGCACCAATCACCCAACCAATAACGGACAGCACTCCCGCCATAATCCACCCCCACAAATGAGAAGCAACCGGCAACAAAGGGATCGTAGAGATGGGTGCCAAGACGACTGCAACAATGGTAATCAGTATATAAATTAATTTACCAAGAACACTGTCATGCAAGATAAATTCATGAATCTCGCTTTCGTACACCTGAGAGAAAAATGAGGTGAGTATAAAAAGGGCCACAACAGTAAGAAATCCGAATATTAGTCTTGTTGTTTTCTTGTTAACAACGTTGGTCATGTATCAAAATGTTTTTTGTCTGTCTATGCTTTCGCCCTCCACTCTTCTTCTTGGCGAACAAGGAATTCCAAGGCGCACTCCGGTTCTGCCATGATCTCCTCTACTGCGCGCTCCATGCGGATGCCCTGTGAGCCTTTTATGAGAACCACGTCTCCATCGCCGAGGATCCCTTCGAGATACTTCCCCGCTAAGCGTGAATCATCAAACTCTATGATATTTTTCTCGCTCATATCGCTGTCAAGTGCGCCTTCCACAATATATTTTGCGCGGGGACCAACAGCGAGTAGAAGATTCACAAAACTTCCTGCTTGCTGACCAAGTCTCTTATGTTCCTCAATAGTGAATTTACCGAGTTCGAGCATATCGCCAAGCACTGCGATGCGCTTGCCTTTTGTCTTCACGCTCTTAAGAGCTTCTACCGCAGCCAGAGCAGCCACCGGGGACGCATTATAAGTGTCATCGATGATCGTAGAGCCTTTGATGCCACGGATGACACGCATACGCCCAGAGGGGCTCATGTGCGAAGAAAGACGCCCAATGATATCTATGATATTTAGCTTCAAGTATACTCCCGTTGCAATTGCCGCAAGCGCACTGTACACAGGCGCGACCCCCAAGACGCCACGCATGGTGACTGGGAACACATTGCCATCGTATTCGAGCTTGAAAGTCGTGCCCACCGGCGCGTTGCCCTCGTACGCCGTATGTATGTTCGTCGCACGAAACATTGCGCCCGCGTTTAACCCGTACGTAAGCGATTTTGCTTTCGTCTTTTCACGAAGCGCGAGCACGCGCTCATCATCGGCGTTTACGACAAGCACGCCAATAGGACGAAGTGCCTTTACAAGTTTTGCTTTCTCTTCATAGAGTTCGTCGGGTGATCTAAAAAATTCCACATGTACGGGCACATCACCAAAACGCGTAACGACAACAATATCTGGCACGGCCAATGCTGCCGCGCGTTCGATATCCCCCGGTTTTCCCGCGCCTATTTCAAGCACGAGCCATTTGGGATAGTGCATGCGCGTCATAAGGAGAATCAATCCCTTTATTATATTTTTAAACCACAGGAGCGGATTCGACCAACCATTTTCACAATTCAAAATAGTAAGAGGGAGGCCAATCTCGCTATTAAAACTCTTTATGCTTTTGCGAGCAATGAGCGCCTCCTCCACCACCGCAAAAATCGCATCTTTTGTAGATGTTTTTCCGACACTTCCCGTCACCGCAATGATCTTTGGGCGATATTTTCGAAGCACGAGCTTTGACTCTGCTTCAAGAATGAGTGTAATGGCATGTCGTATAAATTCTTTCATTGAGGTTGTTTTCTTTAAGAATTATCGGTCGGGCGGTACCTCGTAATAGTTTAACAAAAATTTCGTGATTTGCATAAACGGAGCCGAAAGCGTGTGCGATGCGTATGCTTCTCCTCGCGGATTTTTTACTGCTAGAAACACGAGGAATTTTGGATCACGCGACGGGAAGTATCCAAAAAATGTGTGCAAGTAGTCGGTCTTTGAATAGCCGCCGTCTTCTACAAGCTGGGCGGTACCTGTTTTCGCAGCAATGCTATAGTGCTCCATTTTAAGCGTCCCCTCAAGAAGAGCCTTGTCAACAACAATGGTAAGCATTCGAGATATTTCTTCTGATGTTTCTTTTTTTATCACACGGCGCTCTCCATTGGGGACGAAATCGCGCGATGGACCAATACTGTATTCAGTACTCTTGACTACGTGCGGGGTCACGAGTACACCACCGTTCGCGAGCACTGAAAGCGCACGCACCACCTCAATTGGAGTCATTGAGATACCTTGTCCAAACGACGCCGTCGCGTATTCGATATCGCGGGGGCTTTCGAGATTTTGCAGATCGCCCACCCCCTCATTCGGAAGATCGATTCCCGTTTCCTCTCCCAATCCGTACGCTTTAAAATATTCCCTGAAACGGTCTTTCCCGAGGCGTTCCATTACAAATATCGTTCCCGTATTGAGAGATTTGTTCAAAACTTCTTGCATGGACACTACCCCACGCGCTTTCCCATCATAATTCGAGATACGTTTGGTGTTTATAACACGAAACCCTTTGTCGTCGTATGTCGTACTTGCAGTCACCACTCCGGCATCAATGCCTGCTGCCATCGTAAGTGGCTTGATGATGGAGCCCATTTCGTACACGCCATCTACGAGAGGATTAGCAAAAACCCTCTGATCTTTTTCTTTTGAAAAGTTACTCGGGTCAAATGAGGGCATCGTTGCCATCGCGTAGATCTCTCCAGTTTTTGGATTCATAATAATGCCACCGGCACTGGCGGCACTATATTTTTTTAGAACATCATCCTCGAGGATGCGTTCTAGAAGCCCCTGTACCGTCGGTTCTATTGTCGTCACCAAATCTCCCTCGCGACCACGGTCAAACAGTATCGCCGCACCAGGTTTCAAAAAAAGGTCGGCAAAAAAGCTTGATGAGTCATCTCCGCCGGATCGCGCAAGTGTTTCATTGTAATATCGTTCAAGACCATATCGCCCAGTCGGCAGAGCGCTGTCACTTCCATCTGACCCTACAAAACCAAGAACCTGCGCAGCGACTCGTCCGCCCGGATAAAAACGTTTTTTATTTTTTTCCAAAATCACACTCTTTTCTCCGAGCCCGCGTATTCCCGCAACCTCATTTTCAGACAAATGCTTTGCAACCTCTTCATATTGATCATGCTGGCGCCCTGCACGAGCAATGAAATCAGCACGGTCAAATTTGACGAAACCAAGAAGCTTGTCCGCCAATGCCTCTTTGTCTACAATTTTTGTTGGATCAACAGCAAGAGTGTAGTCGGGAATTACTGTTGCGGCAGAAATTTTACGACCAGTTATCTCTTCAAAAAAAATAGTTCCGCGATCGAATGTCCCATCCGATGAAACCAAGTATTTCGACTCGGCGCGAGATTTATAGAATTCTCCCTTCGTAATTTGAACATACCCGAGCTTTAAAATCAAAAGGATCGCTATCAAAAGCACCCCTGTGTTTAAAAACCATGTGTTGCAAATTGAGCGCTTCTTCATCCGGTTTTAGCGTGCTACCGAAAGCCTCGCGCCGTTATCCCCTGTAAACTTTGCATTCACTTCTCGAAAACCCAGATTTTGAGCATATGCAAGTGTAACAGAATTTGCCTGTGCAAGATATTCTGCTTCGAGGATCCCTGCAGAATTTGCAATTTCGTGTGCTCTGCGATTCATATCATTGCGATCCACCACCGCAAGAGTGAGCGAGAGTACAGAATACAAATAGAACGCTGAAACAATACCGAGAAGTGCCAAGAGCGCCCAGAAAATCTTTCTTTCAATGTTATTTAGATCGAGTGTTTTTGTGGTCATATTTTTGGCAGTTAATTTTTAATTATGATTCTCAGTTTTGCGCTTCGTGATTTAGGGTTTTCCTTTATTTCAACATCACTCGGCACAATAGGTTTTTTTGTAGCAATGGTTGCATTTCCATCCATTGCTTGTTGTCTAAAAAATTCTTTAACAATACGGTCTTCAAGACTATGGAACGAAATGACTGCCATTCTGCCTTGTGGGGCAAGGTGTGCAAATCCCTTTCTCAAACCTTCACGAAGCGCGCCAAGTTCATCGTTTACCGCTATGCGGAGGGCCTGAAAAGTTTTTGTAGTAGGATTGATCTTGCTAAAGCGTCTCGCGGTTACGCTTTTTTTTATGATTTCAGCAAGCTGACCTGATGTTTCAATTGGTTTCTCTTTGCGGGCTTCCACAATTCCCCTTGCAATCCTGCGCGCAAAACGTTCCTCGCCATAACCGTAGATAATGTCTGCGATGCTGTCCTCTGCCCATTCGTTTACAATCTCGCGTGCGGTGAGCCCATCACCAGATGAACGAAATGTCATCAACAGCGGTTCGTCTCGCATAAACGAGAACCCTCGCGGTGTAACTTCCAGCTGGCGGTTCGAAAGGCCGATGTCGAGCAAGATGGCGTCAACTTTTTCCACGCCTGCTTTTGCGAGAACAGAGTCTATGTTGCGGAAATTATCGCAAAAAAACAGTTTTTTGCAGGGAAGATCTTTTAAACGCTCCTCTGCAATAGAGAGCGACTCTTGATCGGCATCTGTGCCAATGAAGAATCCGGGCTTGCCTATTTTTTCGCAAAGTACACGACTGTGTCCCCCAAGACCTACGGTCCCCTCGAACACTGTCGCTCCTTCCTTAATTGCGAGCCCTTCCGTTCCCTCCCGTAAAAGAACTGAGATGTGGCGATCCATATTTATATCACGCCAATTTCTCCAAGTTTTTCAGCAAGCGCATCTGCGCCTTTTTGAATACGTGCTTTGTATCCTTGCCATACCTTTTCATTCCAGAGCTCGACGCGAGTAGATACACCCACGACTGCAACTTGAGTCTTTAAGTCTGCAAAATCTTTTAAAAAATCTGGAACAAGGATACGACCTATGCTGTCCACGTCGGTTTCTACAGCACCTGCGAGCATAAAGCGCCCAAAGCCGCGTGTGTCTGCTTGACCCATTGGAAGCCCCGCAAGTTTCTCTGCAACTTTCTCCCATTCCCTCATTGGATACACAAAGAGACAGTTGTCGAGACCGTGCGTAATGACGACCTTTTTACCAAGCTCCTTGCGAAACTTTGCGGGAAGCGCGAGGCGTTTCTTTGGGTCGAGAGTATGAATGTGTTCACCGATTAGCATGGATGTTTTTCGTGAGATTTTGTGAAATTTATCCCCACCACAGCCCTAGTTTTGAATTATTGAAATTTCAATCGCTCAAAACTAGAGCTGGGTGGAAATTTAAATAGTCGCTTACGCTCTTTTTAAATTATCCACTTTATCCCACTTATATACATTATATTACACTTCATCCCACCATACAACACTTTGTGGTCATAGTTATCCACAGGTAAGAAAATTAAAAATCTCCCCTAGGACGGTCCTAGGGGAGATTTAAAAATGTTCATTTTTTCATAAAAAATCCCCAGACCGGTAAAAACACGGTTCTGGGGCAAACCCTTCTACCAAAAATTAGCTTGGCAGAGGTTTAATTATGGCGCGTCCTTCTCACATTGGATCGGGAAGCATAATGTTGTGTCTTGTATTGAACTCAGTTTTGAGCTTCTCAAAAATTTCCAAGATTGAATCCGGAAGATCTGTTGCCCAAAAATCGAGCATAGTAAGATGAATATTTCTTGACCTTAGTTTGGCTTCGAACATCACTGTTGCCTTGACGATACGAGAGTAAATCTCACTCAATACAAAATCATCGCAAATCAATACTCTGTGCTCTTGAAGTATTCCAGCGATTTGCCCGATTTTCATCGGGACATACTTAGTAGACATGACATTCTCCTTTAAGTTATCTTTCAAAACATTACCACGGAAATGCGTATCATGCAAGCCTGCGTTATATGCCATTAAAACTGTTACCGTAATTCCCCCGGATAGGCCACAAATGGGTTACCGTATTTCCATATGAATATGGATACAAAACAACAGATATTCGAGCGGTACAAGAAAGAATACTTTGAA
>Ga0209542_10015488_pt1 | contig 12788 bp, 14 predicted proteins | sample RifCSPhighO2_01_FD_184028 | JGI IMG/M metagenome (GOLD analysis project Ga0209542, IMG submission 184028) | Soil microbial communities from Rifle, Colorado - Rifle CSP2_plank highO2_0.1 (SPAdes) (version 2) | ecosystem: Environmental > Terrestrial > Deep subsurface > Rock core/Sediment ...
GGAATGCTTAATGGATTTATAGTCCGAAAACATTTCTTCAAATTTTTTTACTTTTGGGCCAGTCCCGAGCCAGCCGCTTTTTAAGCTGTCTACCACTTCGTCAATCTCCGGCTGTTCAATCAACGGACTGCCAAATACTAAAAAATCTTTACGCATCTCTTATATAACCCAAACTTTAAAATCAAAGTTTTACGGCTTACTTTGATAAATTTTTAAGACTAAATCCTCAAAATTTTTTTCGTATTCTTCCAAGGAATACCGTTGGACGGTCTGTTCAGCCGTTTTTCCAAATTTTTGCCGCAAAACCCGGTCTTTTAAAAGTTGCGTAATTTTTTTTGCCAGAGAATCTGAATCTTTTGGGTTAACTAAAAATCCAGTCTTGCCATCCTGGACAAAAACCGGAATTTCTCCGATGGTACTTGCGACTATCGGCTTTGCCAGCCGCATCGCTTCCATAATTGCAATCGGAAGATCGGTCATTACTGCCGGCTCCGCATAAATATCCGCCAAAGGCAAAACATCACGAATATCCATCCTACCAGGCAAAAACACTCTTTCATGTAACCCTAAACTTTTGACTTGTGACTTTAAACTATTTTCTAACGGGCCCCACCCCACAATGACAAAATATGCATCTGGAAATTCTTCCAATACTTTTTTAGCCGCATCTACTAAATAACGATGGCCTTTTTCTTCCACTAAACGACTAACAGTAAGAATAATTTTTGCGCTAGGCGGTAGGCCTAATTCTTTACGAACCAAATCCGGATTTCTTGCGCCAATCATATCCAAAAGCGGAGGGATATACATTAAAAGAAATTTATCTATCGGAATATTCTCCTGCTTAGCCGTGAATTGCCGAACCGCCTCCGAATCCACGATGATTTTATCCGTCCATTTCGCTAACAGCCAATCCATCCAAATCTGCCAGCGATGCTTGTCCGGATACAAATTATGTTCGTAACTGATAATCATCGGAATCCGCAATAATATAGAAAGAATACGGACAATCAAATTCGCGGAAAAAAGCGAAGTAATCACTGCGTCAAATTTTTCTTTTCTCAAAAAATTAAACACCCGGAACCAAGAAATGAGATCAAAAAGTGAACGAAAATCGAGTTTTTTCCAATGGTCAGAATTCAAAATAATTTCGGAAACGAAGCTGTCTTTTTGCTCCGAAAAAAGCGTCAAAAGATAAGGATCAAATTTTTCCTTACTCACAACCGGCAATTGCTTAACCAATAATTTTTCCGCTCCGCCAACCGATAAACGGCCAATCGCAAAAAGAATTTTTAATTTCTTATCTTTATTCATTTTTATTTTATTAACTCCCAGGAAAGCGGCGTGGCAAATTCAATATCTTTAATCGCCCGCTTACCGATTACCTGATCATAATATTTAGTTTCTAAACCAAAAGCCGGCCGCACATCTCGGACGTTGTCCTTAGTGAATAATTCCCCTTTTTTGATATCCCTTCCCGCAAAAAGCGAACGCCGCAAACGCATATTATATTTCTCAATGGCGCTAACAGGCCCATAATAAATTTTCCCCAAGACAGATCCCGGAACAACCACCTTTTCTTCGCCAGACTCCAAAGCGCGAATTCTTGCCACTAATTCCTTTAACTCTTTCGGCTCAATAGAAAACCGCTCATCCGGTCCGCCCATTTTCCGATCCAAAATAAAATGCTTTTCGATGACTTTCGCTCCAACGGCTGCCGCCATTAACGGCATATCAATGCCCGCATTATTATCAGAAAAACCGCTTATCGCTCCAAATCGATCGCGAAGATCCTGAATGTTTCTTAAATGCATATCCTCCAACTTTGGCTGGTCAGAATAACCGGTGACGCAATGAAGCGCCACAATATCCTTAGCGCCATTCGCGCGTAAAGTATCTAAAGCAAATTGCACTTCTTCTTCCGAGGAATAACCAAAGGAGATAATCACCGGCTTGCCAGTTTGCGCCACTTTCCGCAAAAGTATAAAATCCGTGGCTTCATAAGCGGCAATCTTATAGCAAGGAACATCCATGGCTTCTAAAAAATCCACGGCGGTTTCATCAAAAGGGCTGGAAAATAAAATAATACCAAGCTCATCTGCTAATTTTTTTAATTTCGGCTGCCAATCCCAAGGAGTGTTCCCCCGGGTATATAAATCATATAAAATACGGTTTTTCCATGAGTCTGGGTTGTCTTTGCCGCCAAACTGGAACCATTTTTTATCGGAATTTAAAGTGATGGTATCCGCAGTATAAGTTTGAAGCTTTACCGCATCGGCGCCGGATTCCTTGGCTGCCCTCACCAATTCAACCGCTTCCTCGTATTTTTGATGATGGTTCCCGGAAAGCTCGGCTACGATAAAACAGCGGCTTCCGGAACCTATAATTTTATTCGCAATTTTCATTAATATATAAAACAACCGAATCCCTAATAAGGTAGCTACAAAAAACTGCCATTAGGCAGTTTTACGGAACTTGTTTAAATCTTCAATTGGAGTGTCGTAACCTCTTTCCGAAAGCAAATTTAAAAATGGCTCTTTGTCTTTTACTAAGTGAAAAGTTCCCTTGCCGCGCTGCTTACGCCTGGGCGCTTGTCCGGATTTTATTTTTGGCCAAAGTTTTTTAAACAATTCCCGAATCGCAATATGCAATTTTTCATAAGATGACTTTAAAGTATCTTTTTCAGAAAATTCCACTAATTCTTGCCCAATAATATCCCCGGTATCAATTCCGGCATTAATATAATGAATGGTCACTCCCTTTGGGGTTCCCTCCAGATGGCTCCAAAAATTGGGATCGGCGCCCCGGTTCCACGGCAAATAACTGATATGCAAGTTAATCGTTCCCAAAATTGGCATAAGAAAAACATCTTCTTTTAAAATATGGCGGTAATTGTAGCTTATTATAATATCTGGATTAATTTCTCGGACTTTCTCTGAAGTAATTTTTTCAGCGATGAATATTACCTCCTCGCCGCAAGAAAAAAGATACCGCCTCAATTCTTCGCATTCTGAATTATCGCTGCCCAAAAGCAATATTCTCATATATTTATTCTACGAATTTATAAGTTCCTGATTTAATTTGTTCTATTCCCTGTTTTTCCAATGCCAGCCTCTTCTGCATCTCCTGAGTTTTATAAGCGTTTTCAATTAATTTTTGCCATTGCTCCCGGTCATGATCTAATAAAATTTGCTCGGCAGAAACCAAGCTAAGAGTTCCTTTGGCCAATCTTTCTTTTAAAGAATCTAATCTTGGGCCATATTCAACCATCGCTTTTACCCGGGGCAAATGATGTTTATTAGAAATAACAGCAATTCTTTCTAAATTTAATTGGAAGGCTAATTTATCCAGTTCCCGCAATTGCTGATAAGTATTATTGGAATTATCTTCTTCAATAATTCTCTCCGGCGAAATTCCTAAAGCGACTAATTCTTTTTTTAAGACTTTGGCTATAGTCGGGGCGCCAACCACATTACGGAGTTGCCCCAGGCCGCCACTTGCTACTAGAATCACTTTCGGATTTTCTCTTGTTAAAAATCCCGCCGCTACGACCCGCAATCGGTCGCCTTGAATCCCAAAGTTATCTCCTTCATCAAAATTAGTGGTTCGCCAGCCATTGGCATCCTTTTTAAGACCGCCGCCTAATACTACAATAACGTCTAAAGCATCACTCATAGTTTTGCTTAATTAAACAGCCTTAAATCAAGTAAAATCCAAAAAATTTTTCAAAACCGCCAAGCCGTTTTTTTGGCTTTTTTCCGGATGAAATTGGACTCCGAAAATATTATCCTTTTGGATAGCAGCCGCAAAACTCTCTCCGTAATCGCAGACTCCGGCAATCACCGAAGAATCCTCCGGAACCAAATGATAACTATGCACAAAATAAAAAACTGGCTGCTTCACCGCTTTAAATAACATCCCATCCTTCTTAGGAATCACGTCATCCCAGCCAACGTGGGGAATCCTGAATTTCCTTTCATCAACTTGAAGTCTTTTCACTTTCCCCGGAACCCACCCTAACCCCTTAGTTAAAATATTTTCTTCGCCTTCCGCCGCCAAAAGCTGCATTCCTAAACAAATCCCCAAAAAGGGTTTTTCTTTCTCAAGCGCTTCTTTTTTCAGGACATCAATGATCCCCAATTTTTCCAAATTTTTCATTCCATCCGGAAAAGCCCCTACGCCGGGCAAAATAAGCCTGTCGGCTTTTTCAATTTCTTCTTTTTGATCAGAAATCTTAACTTCTGCCCCAAAATATTTAATGGCATTTTCCACGGAAAAAAGATTGCCCATTCCATAATCAATGATCACAACCATATAAATCTAATAAACTTATTTAACTTGCGGCTACTTTGGAAACTGAGGATTTAATGCCGAATCCGTAATCCGGATAGCGTTTAACAAGATTGCCATCCTGATCGCGCAATAAATTCCCATTTTCATCGATCAGAAAAATCGCTTTATTGGTAAAAGAGTCGATGACGCCATTGAACTCTTCTTCGCTGATTCCATAAAATTCCAAAAATTCCCGCTTAGCTTTATTAGGCACCTTACCGTCGTATTTTTTCGCTAATTCAACTCCTTCCGCGCGGCTAATCCGATTATTTCGAATGTCCAAACAGACAAGATCAGTCGTCCGGCCAAACCCAAATTTAACGTATTTCAAATAATCATGGATAGCAACCAGATTATCGTCTAGATTCTCATAGTTAACATAGGTTCCTTCAACGGGGCTGTCCTCTTTAACCTTAAAACCGTGCCGTTTCACGATCTCCAATTGGCGGCGCGCATCCCATTTAAAATAATAACCAAGAAAAACTCCGGTAATGCCCACTTTTTTTAATTCCTCGTCCGAAGGATAGGTATAAGAAATCAAATCCTCCTTGCGGATGCCATTAATATTAACCATATCCTCCACCCGATTGCCAAGCAGTCCGCCAAATTCCTCCAACCATCGGCGATTCAAAACATTAGTCATGCGCGCCGCCTTAGGGCCGCCATACTCTAATTGCGAATTTTCACCCCAAATTATCAGAGGAATTTTCAATTTAACCGCTAAACGCACCGGTACCGTAAAAATCCCCAGATGATTCGGCCAAAAATCATCGCCCACCCGCTTAAACCCTTCAAAACACATTTTTTTATAAACATGGGGATTTCTTTCAAAAACTATCATATCCGATCCGCCAAAAGCGCTCTTAATATTATCCATATTTTTTCTGCCCAAAGGAGTCAATTTGTTAGTCTCAAAACACACCAATAAAGGATTCAACCCGTATTTTTTTGCCATATAAACCTGATAATGGCTGTCTTTTCCTCCGCTAACCGGAACTATGCAATCGTAGTTGGATCCTTCCTTATTGCGAAATTTTTCCACCAACTCCTCGAACTCCTTTTGGCGCGCGTTCCAATCAATCGTATCTTTTAATTCCGCAGATCGACAAGCGTCGCAAACTCCCTCTTTATCGAAAGAAAGATCGGGTTTAGTATTCGGCATCACGCATTTATTGCAATATTGAAAAGTCATATTTTTATTAAAATTATTTTTAATTTTTTTCCAACAAAAACATTTGGCTGAAATTTTTACTATTTAAGACCGGAAGCTCTTCAGACTTTACGATTTTAAGATCTGGAAATCGGCTGGTATAAAGCTTTAAAAAATCTTGTTTCCAGAAAAGTTCTTGCTTGTCTCGATAAGCAATTTCTACTGGTTCCCGGGCGGCAAATTCATAGCACCAAATATAACGGTTAGTAACCCGATAGATTCCATCTAAAACTTCCGGCAAGTCTTTGGGGTCAATATGAATTAACACGCCAGAAGTATAAGCTAAATCAAAATATCCATCGCAAAACGGCAAATCAAAAGCGGAACCCCTAATAACATCTATTTGCGGATGAAGTTTTTTTGCTTTTTCTACCGCATAATTATTCAATTCAATTCCTAAAAGGTTTTTAAATCCCATCAGCCGGAGTAATTCCAGCTGCAACCCGATATTGGCGCCTACTTCTAAAATTTTTAAGCCGTGATTTAAATCTCCTAAAAATCTTTCATTAAGCTCTCTTCGAGTAATGCCATAATCTCTTAGATAAAGAATGTCTGACTCTTGGAGATTCAGAGGATTACGATCAACGTAGGCTCGGCCTGGCTCACCGCCCCAAAAATTCATTTGTTTATTATTCTTTGCCTTGACCATAAAAAATAAAACTAATTTTTCTAGATTCTTGTTTCAATGCCGTTTTCCTTAAGATATTGCTTGATATTTAAAGGAGTGGTTTGAGTGTATTGGAAAATGCTGGCCGCGGCAACTGCCGAGGCGCCGCCGTCTTGCGCCACCGCCACAAAATCAGCCAATTTACCCGCTCCTCCTGCGACAATCACTGGAATTTTCACTGCTGCTGCTACCATCTTTGATAAATTAACATCATAGCCGTCCATTAAGCCGTCGTGATCAATGGAGGCAAGCAAAATTTCTCCGGCTCCCCGCCTTTCTACTTCTTTCGCCCAATCTACTACCTCTTTACCAGTAGCAATTTTTTCTCTGGCTTTAAAAACTTCGTAGCGGCCGTTAACCTTTTTTGCGTCTATAGAAACTACGGTACACTGGCTGCCAAAAACGGCTGCCGCCCTGGAAATAAATTCCGGATTTTCTATAGCCGCAGTATTAATAGAAACTTTATCAGCGCCAAGCCGCAGAACCAATCGAATATCTTCCAGAGTTTTAATGCCGCCTCCAACAGTAAGCGGCATAAAGCACTCCTTGGTTACTTCCCGTAAAAGCCAGGATTTTATACCGCTAGAACTGGCGTCCAAATCCAAAAAAATCATTTCGTCCACATCGCGGGCATTAAATACCCTCACCGCCGCAATATAACTGCCAATATTGCGATGATTATCAAACTGGATGCTTTTTACCAAACGCAAATCTTTTATCGTAAGAACTGGAATAACTCTGATTTTTAACATGATGCTAGCAGCACCTCAATAACTTTATTTTGGTCAGCTTTAGTCAAATCCGGATAAATCGGCAGAGAAATCGCTGAATTATAGTAAGCCTCGGCATTCGGATAAGTGCCGGCCGGATAGCCAAGCTTTTGATAATACGGCTGGAAATGAACCGGGATATAATGGACCTGGACGCCAATGCCATTTGTCTGCAAGGCATCGAAAGTTGCTCGTCTTTTACCGGCATCCTTTAAACGAATCGGGAATAAGTGCCAGCTGTGCTTAATATAAGCCAGTTTAGTTGGGAGAATCAGGCTTTTAACTTCTGCTAGTTTTTCAAAATAATAATTAGCCACTGCTTCCCTTTTTTCTTGAAAACCGTCCAGTTTTTTTAATTGGGAAATCCCCAGAGCGCATTGAAAATCAGTAATCCGATTATTAAACCCTAAATCCACCATTTCGTAATACCACTTGCCGATGGCCTCGGTTTTTGCCGGATCTTTGACTATCCCGTGAGTTCTCAAGGATAACATTTTCTTATAATAAGACTCGTTATCGGTCAAAATCGCCCCCCCCTCTCCCGTAGTAATCGGTTTTACTGGATGAAAGCTGAAAACCGTTAAGTCGCTAAGACTCCCGATTTTTTGGGCGCGGTACTCAGCGCCAATCGCATGGCAAGCATCCTCAATTACCAATAAATTATGTTTTTGGGCGATGCGGCTAATTTCATCCATCTCACAGGGATGCCCGGCAAAATGCACCGGCACGATCGCCTTAGTTTTCTCGGTAATCAAATCTTCTATCTTCGTCTCGTCAATATTGTAGGTATCGGTACGGGTATCGCAAAAAACCGGTTTTGCTCCGCAAGCCAAAGCCATATTAGCAGTGGCGACAAAAGTATTCGGACTGGTAATAATTTCATCTTCTTCCTTAAGACCGGCGGCCTTATAGGCAAGGTAAAGAGCGGCCGTGCCGTTAGGAACCGCCACGGCAAAGCGGGCGCCAGAATATTCCGCCAGCGCCTTTTCAAAAGCCAATACTTTCGGACCCTGAGTCAGCCAATCGGATTTTAATACTTCCAATACTGCCTGAATATCTTCTTCATCAATATGTTGTCGGCTGTAAGGTATCATTTAATAGTAATCTATATTCCAAATGTTCCACTTATCATAGGGAAAACGGAGGTCGTCTTTTTTGCTTTCTTCTAAGGTATGCGAAGAAAAGAAAATCACTTTGGTATTTTCTTCCAGGCTCATAAAACCGTTAGCGCTATTGGCCGGCACCCAGAGAACCCGCGGTTTTTTGGCCGATAGGATAAACTTTTGGATTTCTTCGGTTTTTAAATCCACCACTCCAACAAGCGCACTGCCGGAAACGACATACACATACTTATCTTCGGTTTTATGCCCGTGCCAGGCGCGGATATAACCTCGGGCATGATTTTCCACCTGATAAAATCTTTTGACATTTTTAAAATCAAAATCGTTCACGAACTTAACTGTTCCCCGTTCGTCTACTATCATATCTCCGGAAATTAAATGGGCCATATTTTTAAATTTATTAATTTATTAATTATTTAATCGACTTTTTTAAAAAAATTTTCTCTTTATAAAAATCGCATTGGAGTAGAGCGGATGGTCCGGCTCTTTCACCCGCGATTCTTTGACTCGTTGATAGATTTCCTTTATGCCGGACGCTAATTCATGTTTGGGCCGCCATCCGAATTCTTTGAATTTATCGGCGCTAACTTTATAATTTCTCAGGTCCTCAAATTTAAGATTAGTATATTCTATTTTCACTTCGGAATCATAAAAGCTGTCCAAAGTATTTTGAATTTCTTCCGCAACGTCTTTAATCATAAAGTTTTTATTGCTTAAATTATAAATGCCGCTGAGGTCATTCTTAATGGCGAAAACAATCGCCTCGGCCGCGTCTTTAACGTGGAGCAACGGCCGCCACTGGCCGCCGCCAAAAACTTTCAGCACTTCTCCCCTAGCCGCTTTCATGGTCAATGAATTAACCACTAAGTCAAAACGGAGCCGTGAATGATCGTCCCCTACGCCGAAAAGAGTGCCGAGGCGGAAAATTAAATAATTTTTATGCTGATTAATAATCAATTTTTCGGCGGCCACCTTAGTTTCCGCGTAAAGAGACAAGGGGATTAATTCGGATGTTTCATCGATTAAATTATTATTGAACCCGTAAACCGAACAAGTAGAAGTAAAGATTATCTTTCCTTTATAATTTTCTGCCAGCCATTTAACCGAATCCACGTTAATGGCCCGAGTATAATACGGCTCAACCGCGCAAGCTCCGTCACCAACGATCGCCGCTAACCAAACCACCGCATCAAAGCCATTAATGATGGAAAGCAATTTTTTAGAATCGCGGACGTCTCCGTAAATAAAATTAGCTGGTTTCAAATATCGGTCTTCGTAGAGAAGATTATCATAAACCGTAACTTCGCAGCCATTTTTAATCAATAAATCAGTCAGATAACCGCCTAGATATCCGGCGCCGCCGGCTATTAAAATTTTTAATTTTTCCTGATTTTTTGCCCTATCAGACATAATAAAAATCTCATATCATAGAGATACAAATATAACCCGAAACGCTTAATAAATGTTATATTAATGCATGAAATTAACGGATTCCCATTTTCTCGCTATCGCCTCCATCGCCAGCCTGAATGGCTTAAAAATGTCAGGAATCCGTAATAGATATATAATTAGTTAATATGTCTAAAAAACAAAAAAATCTGAACTTATATGACGAATTTTTAGCAACGGCGCCGATTGACCGCTTGCAGAAAATTGCCGCCCGCTATGAATTGTTGAAGATGATCCAGGCGGTCCCTGGCGATATCGTAGAATGCGGAGTGTTCAAAGGCAGCGGCCTTTATACCATTGCCAAACTTAACCAAATTTTAATGCCACATACCAGCCGGAAAATTATCGGTTTTGATTTTTTTGAAACTGACCGAAAGATAAATTTTAAAAAGAAAGAGGATAAAAAAGTCCTGGATTCCCACGACCGGAAATTCTCCGACCGAAAAACCATTTTAGCCAATCTTGCCTCGGTTGGAATCCGCAACCTAGAATTAGTGGCCGGCAATGTCGTGGAAACTACCAAAGCCTACGCCAAAAAAAATCTCGGTTTTCGAATCGCCTTCCTTTATCTGGATGTGGATAATTATGAAGGAACTTTAGGGATTTTAGAAAATTTATTTCCGCTGGTAACGCCTGGCGGTCTGGTGGTTTTTGATGAATATGCGCTCCGCGGCCATGGCGAATCCGACGCAGTCAGTACCTACTTCCAAGGCAAAAATCCAAAACTGCACTCTCTCCCTTATGCCAATACTCCGACTGCTTATTTAGTTAAAGAAAAATTTTGAGTATATACTCTTTAAATAGGATGCCCATGCCGTTAGTTAAATACCGTTCGCCGTTAGTAACGGTAACATGATAAACCCGCATAGGATCCGCAACATTCCTTTTTAATTCCGTTTTCATTTCAAAAGGAATAAAACGGAAATTACCAACGCGCTTTTTTCTTAAATAATTACTTATTGATTTTTTTGAAAAAACGCTATACGCGCACTGATACGCATCTTCTCCGAATATTTTATGAAAATGCCTCACGTCAATAGGCGCATCGTTAAATGGCGAGTGAATAATAACGGCTTTTGAGGCCAGTTTAAGAGCCGCGTCAAGAACTGGCTGAAAATCAAGAAAGGTATGAAGGGTTCCCATTATCGTAACCACGTCAAATTTCTCCTTGAACTTTGAAAATATTTTTTTATCCAAAATGCTTCCCTTAATAAAACGGATATTGGATTTGAGGACGCGCGCCTTAGCTTCGCGAATAAGCGCAGGTGAGGCATCAATGCCAACGCCCTGAATTTTTAAGGGCAAAAAATTTAAAAAATCCCCGGAAGCGCATCCGATATCAAGAATACTCCGGGGCTTGATATCGGCCAGCATCTGATATACAAATTTAAAAGAATCTTTTAAAAAAGGATGGGTGGAGTAAGCTTCGGGATTTTGTTTAAAACTCTGAAATATCACAGTATAGCAAAAATTTAATTTTATTTAGCCAGTTTCTGTTTACAATGGGCATTAATCGCAACTATTTCCGGGTGCCCATCCAAGAATTCTAAAACTTTGGGAATATGGATAATATTCCCTTCAGCATAAAATTTTTTATAAATTCTCTCAAGTACTAAAAAATCTTCCGGATAATCAAGCCCTATCCGATAGGTACGCCGGTATTCAAAAGGAGCAATAACTTTATTGCCAATAGAAAACTCCCCCCTCTTATTCTCCCAAATATAAGGAGTAACGTGCTCTTTTTCATATTCTTCAGAAGCATTTTGATACGCTTTCTCCAAAACCGAAAAGGGAAAAACCTCGGTCTCTAAGCCAATCGGAAATGTACGGCTACCCGGATCAAAATTGCTTAAATAGTCGCATCCCTCTTTTTGAAAAGCCTCAATGTTCCAATCGATTACTTGGGGATCAATAAGAGGACAATCGCTGGTAATTCGCACCACCGCATCGGCGCCGTATTTTTTCGCGGTTTGGTAATATCTTTCCAAGACATTTTCGGACGAACCGCGATAATAAGGGACTTTATTTCCCCGGCACCACTGTTCCACCAAATCGTCTTCGGGATTGGCAGTGGTAGCAACAATTACTTGGTTAGCTTTTTTAGATTTCCGGCAACGTTCCACCACATGCCAAAGAACCGGGTGGCCGGCCAAATCTTTCATAATTTTTCCCGGGAGGCGCGTAGAGCCCATCCGAGCTTGGATAATAATGGCAATCATTTTATTTCCTTGATTAAGGCATTAAAAATATTAAAAGTATTTTCTTGCGGTGTCAATTTAGAAACTTTGGTGCCGTCCACATCCATATAGCCGTGGAAACTGACTTTATCAAAAACACCCAAATAATCAATTACTTGCTGATGAGAAACACGAAAGCCGCTTTTAATCTCCTCCAAAGCTTTTTTACAAGAAGCCAAATCCCGCACCTTAAACATTCCCGGAAAATCCTGATACCAAAAATAGCCAAAAACCAAAACTGGCTTTTGCCGAAATACCGCTTCCAGTCCGGCAGTGCCGGCAATCGTCGCCACTGCCCGAGCCGCGTTAGTCAACTGATAAGTATTAGTTTCCGCCGGTACTACTCTTACTTTTTTAATGCTAGCAAGAGCTTGATAATAACCCGGGTAACGATAATCGGTAAAATTAGAACCGTGAAGAGTCCATTGCAAGGGGTGCTCTTTTACGTAAATAAGCCAGTCATCCGGAAGGGCAGAAGCCAGAACTTCAGCCATCAAAATTTGATCTACGAAAATTCCACCCTGAGGACTAGTGGTCCGTTCTGGCTGATAGTGAAGCGGCAAATAAACAAAATTTTTGGAAAAATCCGGTTCTTGCTGAACCCTGCGATATTCTTTAATAATATTTCTTCCAAATTTCTTCTTTAAGAAGGAAGTGATTTTTTTAAAAATGGTGTAATCTTTAATGCTTTTTAAAATAATCTTAAATTTAAAAATAAAAAGTTTGTAGCCGGAATATTGAGATTTTGCATGCCTCACAAAAATCGGCGTGGTATCCAATAGCTTTTCTATTTGTAAACAATAATATTCTTGAAGGTCTTGATCTAACTCAGATAATTGAAAATGATGATTGCTATTTTTTTCTAGCGCTTCAGAAATCGCTTCGCAGCCATTTTTATAATCTTCAATTAAAGTCAGCCGGTCGCTAACCCAGCTCGGATCCAGCATTAAAATTTTTATTTTCAATAATTTAGCGATAGAATAAGCCACGTAATCATAAACC
>Ga0209542_10015490_pt1 | contig 12786 bp, 14 predicted proteins | sample RifCSPhighO2_01_FD_184028 | JGI IMG/M metagenome (GOLD analysis project Ga0209542, IMG submission 184028) | Soil microbial communities from Rifle, Colorado - Rifle CSP2_plank highO2_0.1 (SPAdes) (version 2) | ecosystem: Environmental > Terrestrial > Deep subsurface > Rock core/Sediment ...
GATCTTGTCTGTAATGATATAGTAATTATTTCCAAATATTTCCTTTAGTATTGTGTTAAGATGTTCTGGATGACTATAGCAATCAGAAAACCTACAATAGAAATCTGCAAACAGTCTTTTTTCAACTAGCAAACATGTTTCCTTGCTTATATCAAGCAGCGTTTTTTCTATGATTGCAGAAACTAGATCTCGTTGCATTCGTTCTTTTGGCGTCAACGAGTTATAACTTTGGTTTTGCAAGTTTAATAAGATAGCGAAATTTAATTTGAGCGTATTTTTGAGATTTTTTCTAAGTATCGCAGTGACAACAAATATCATCATGATTTTTCTTGCAGCCTGGACAGCTAACTGCCCCACCAAAATGGCATTTACAGTCACAAACTTGTTTCATATCCAGTTACCTGTTAATGTGATAGTAAACATTTGCTATATACATAAACAAGTTGTTGAAAAGATAAAATTTCAATTGGTATTTTAAAGGTCAGAATCAAACTACGAAAATGCAACGATTTGAAACAGGAAAATGGGATCTTTCAGGCCTTGCTAAAAATCCAAACAGTACTCAATTTGCACAAAAAATTCAAAATATTGAAAAAAATGTTAAACAGTTTGAAAAAATAAAGCCTAGTCTAAATCCAAATATACAATCAAAAAAGTTTCAAAATATCCTACATAGTTTAGAAGATATTTCAGAAAAGATTAGCATGGTTGCAGGTTATGCACATCTTTCCTATGCTGCAAATACCCAATCAGATGAGGCCACATCACTTGTAACAAAGATGACAAAGCTAGCCGCAAATATTGAAAATCGTACACTCTTTTTTGATCTTTGGTGGAAAAAAAAGATTGATGAGAAAAATGCAAAAAGACTCATAAAAGATGCAGGGCAGTTATCCAACTATTTACAATTCAAGCGCCTCATGGCAAAATATTCGCTTAGCGAGCCAGAAGAGAAGATCATAAACACACTTGATGTCACTGGCATTTCTGCACTAGTCAAGTTGTATGACAAGATAACAAATGCATTTGAATATGTTGTAAATATAGATGGAAAAAAACGTAGGCTGACAAGAGAAGAGCTTGCAGGCTTGGTTCGAAGCTCAAAGCCAAAGACAAGAGAAGCAGCATACAAGACGCTGCTTGGCAAATATTTTGACAACAAGGGCGTGCTTGGTGAAATTTATCAAAATATAGTACTAAACTGGAAAGATGAAGGAATTGAGATCAGGGGATTTTCTTCACCTATCTCGATTAGAAACATTGGAAATGATGTTAATGATAAAACTATAGATTCCCTCTTAGATGTGTGTAGGAAAAACGTTTCTATCTTTCAGAAATTCTTTTTGCAAAAGGCAAAACTGTTAGGATTAAAAAAACTTCGCAGATACGATCTTTATGCTCCTGTCACATCCAAGATTAAAGAAAAAAACTATTCTTATGATAAATCTGTAAGACTAGTATTAGATTCACTTGAAAAGTTTAGCCCAAAATTATCAGATTTTGCAAGAGATGTTTTTATAAAAAAACACATTGATTCAGAAATCAGACTTGGAAAACGTGACGGTGCATTTTGCAGTACCATATCACCAAAAATTGCACCATATGTTCTTGTAAGTTTTACAGGAAAAATACGGGATGTGTTTACGCTTGCACATGAATTAGGCCATGCAGTACACAGCAAGGCAGCATCAGACAAATCAATCTTGGTATTAGAAGCACCATTGCCTCTTGCAGAGACTGCGTCAACGTTTTCAGAATTGCTGCTATATGATAATTTATCAAATGCAATATCAGATGAAGAAAAAAGACTATTGCTTGCAGAGAAAATAGATGATCTTTATGCTACCATACTAAGACAGGCGTTTTTTACCCTTTTTGAAACAAAAATCCACAAGCAAATATCAAAAGGCACCATAGTTGATGAAATATCAAAAACTTATCTTCACAACCTCAAAGAACAGTTTGGCAGCTCTGTTAGTCTAACAGAGGATTTTTCATTAGAGTGGAGCTGTATTCCGCACTTTTATCATACACCATTTTATTGCTATGCCTATTCATTTGGAAATCTTCTTGCATTGTCATTATTTCAAAGATACAAAATTGAAGGAAAAGATTTTGTTCCTATTTATCTTAAAATTTTAGGAGCTGGTGGTTCACAAAAACCAGAATCACTACTTGCCGAATACGGATTAGATATTAGTTCAGACAAATTTTGGCAAGACGGCCTTGATTATGTAAAAAATCAGGTAAAGACGCTAGCATCATTAAACTAGTTTTAAAAATGGGGCTGGCAGTCTTACGCATCGACTGCCAGTCATTGTTCCCCTTCGGTTTGAATCGATGTCGCACTGGGTTGCTTTGAGAATAATTTAAACCTTTGAGAATTATTTTGTTATTTTTAATTCAAAGATCAAAGATATAGTAAGCTTAATACTTTTAGTCAATATGGCCATCTTGTGTACAAATTTGCAATTTTAATGTCAGTTGCAGTTTTTTTGCTTTTTGCTACAAACTTTGCATATGCTCAAAAGCCACAACTTGCTACTTTTCAAGAAACCGCTCAAGTAATAGTTGACCAAAAATTATCAAACAACGTTACTGCCTCAGTTACTCTTCAGACCACAAGCAACCAAGAGATAAGAATTCCATCTGAGCTTGAAAGAAAAATTCTTGATACTCAAGGACTGATTGCAGTGGTAGTAACAAGTGAGGAACGTTGTGTGCTTGGTGTAGAGTTTGATTCATGTATTTTGATAAATATCTCAAGGGAAGGAATCGAAGGTGGCATTACTGCCATTCAAGATAGGGCAAAAGAGGTTGGAGATTCGATTATTGATGAGCTAAACACTGCTCTTGATACAGATGCAAAGTTTCATTCAGTCTTTGTTCATTTTGAAGACAATGCAAATGTTGCACTTGACACATCAGGCGTAGTATCTGGCAGAGGCACTGTATCTGCAGTATATACTATGCCAAAAGAGGACACTGCATCAATGTATGAAAAGATTACATCTATTCTTCTCCCTCAAGTTATCAGAGATTCAGGCGGTTTTTATAATACAGCAAAGAATCTTGCATCCCAGCCAAATGCCAAGATGACATTTTCTATTCTGCCAGAAAACCAAATTGCACTTTATCAGATAAAATTAACAGTTGATTATCCAAATAGTGCAGATGATGTAAAAAGAGTAGATCCTTTAAAATTTTTAAAGGCCGAAAAACTTGAAAGATCAAATTATTTTTCACAAGGATTCTATCCACTAAATTCACTGTTTCAGTTGATAGTCTTAACACAGGAACCACTTAAGGTTAAGGAAGTAAATAGCAAGATAATACCAACTATACTAAATAATGGCGAGAAATTTCCAAAAGACATTACTGAAAAGGGGTGGAGTTTTATTTCAGAGTCAGGAGACAAAATAGAAGCAATGTACCTATTTGGAAAAGATTTTACTGCAACAAAAGACGAGCTTGTTTTGATACTAACGTCTGCGGATAGTACAGAACCAATAAAAGAAAACATTGCAAAATCTAGCTCACAAGAAATTGATCTATCTCAAGTCTATATTATTGTAGGAATAGTCGCAGCTGCAGCTGTTGCTATCGCATTTTATCTAAAAGGATTTAGAGCAAAACACTAGAGAAGCAAGACTGCTGCTGCAAACACTGTAGTCCACCTTCCTTGTTTGTCGCCAATTGCAGTCTGGGTAATATTTCTTGTTTTGTAAATTTGGCCCGATATGTTCCATTGTTGTCTTTTCTCATCCCAGCTCTTGTCAAGATCAAATTTTATGCCTAAAGAGGAGGCAAGCATTTGTGCTGCAATGTCTTCTGCATAGTCACCTGCCTCTTTTTCTGTTTGGCCAAATGAGTCGTATTCTGAAAGATAGCCATAGTGTGTTGTGTCTTTTGGTTGCGCTATACCAACAGATGCTGCTGTTAATCTATGAGGTTCGTTTGTTTGGTTTCTAGAGTATATAGTAAAAAGTATCTGTCCGGGATCTATTAGTTTTAGTCCCTCTGTTTTTGAGACAAGTTTTGCATCGGGTGGAAAAATACTAGAGATTAGCACTAGGTTTGTTCCTGCGATGCCAGCGTCCCTTAACGCATATTCAAAACTTGTGAGTCTGTCTTCATGTACACCCTTTCCACGTGTAAGAAACAGTTTTTTTGGAACTAGGTCCAGCAAATCTCAAACTTTTGGAAAACTTTCATTATTTATACTTTGATTAATGATAAATTAGTTTAGCAGTTTTAGTGTTTCAGCTATTTCTTTTCCATGGTTTTCAACATCAATGTCACGAAAAATTTTTCTTACTACGCCTTGTTTGTCTATGATAAAGGTTGAGCGTTTTGCAAGACCAGCGATATTTAATCCAGCATATGCCTTGCATGCTTTTTTTGTTGGATCGCTTAGATGTAGATACGGAATGTTGTATTCTTTAACAAACTTTTTTTGGTCCTCAACTGTGTCAACTGAGATTGCAAACAATACAGAATCAGTTGCAATGATATCAGAATATGCTGATATGACGCTTTTTGCCATCGTGTATACCTTTTTTGAGGGGCATGCAAAAAGATGGTTTTTTGGATAAAAACACAATACTATGTTTTTTTTGTTTTTAAAAGAAGAAAGACTGATGATGCTTCCATCGCTGGCTTTTAGTTCAAAGTCAATGGCGACATCGTCTTCTTTCATTAATTTACGATGTAAATTCCTCCATATAGTTATATCAACGGATTTGTCAATGTGACAGCTAGCACATTTATAGAATGAATCAAGTCATGGCAAAACATGGATTTTAGTCATCTAACTTCATTATTTGCACTGGATGCGATTTTACAATCAGAAGGTTTTGTTATTGGGTACTATGTTTTTACAGTTGCTACGTCACTTATTCTAGTCAAGGAGACAAAGAAGCGGATTTACGATCTAAAAAAGGGAATAAAATCAATAAAATTTGCGCCGCTTACATTTGGAATTGTATTAGGCTATGTTTTTCTCGTATACCCATATGTTGATTCAATTCCTGTTTTGAATTGGAGCTGGCTTGGTTACAATATTGCCTTTGGCCCTTTTGCAGATGAAGGCTTATTGGGGATTTTACCATTCATTCCAATCTTGATCTACATGTTTATTCACATAAACTATGTTGAGGAGCTATACTTTAGAAGATCAAAAAAGATGGTGATTGTTTGGGCACTTGTTCACATAGCAATGGGCGTAAAGGTGCACATGGCAATAATGCTAATACCTGTTGGTTTTCTTTTCAAATACATTTATGATAAAAAAGGTCTGACTCATTCTTATGCCATGCATTTTGCAACAAACATTTTGATTGTTATAACATTATTCCTTTCGTTTGTCCCGTAACTTTGGCTCTTGAGTTAAAAGTACATAACCAAACAAGCCTCCAAGGCAAAGGTTGATCACTCCAAGAAATACGATCATAATGGGCGGGTTGTTAGGACCATATAGACCATAGATTATTCCCCATCCAGCAGTTCCAAAAAAAAGTGCCATCAAAATCTTTAGTCTTTTTGGCTTGATGTATCTCATCGACGTCACTCAAGTGATGACGATATTAAAGAGTGACGGCATCTTGACAACATTTTAAATTGTCCAAATTTTGTTGTTACATCGTGCCAATGTAGCTCAGCCTGGCTAGAGCACTCGCCTTGTAAGCGAAAGGTCGCGAGTCCAAATCTCGCCATTGGCTCCATTTTTGTTACAAGATTTTATCACCATTTGTTCAAAATTTTTTAGTAAGGGTTTATTAGACGGCATAGAGCCCAAGCTTGTAGAATAATGACGAACAAGCAATGAGCTTTTTCTGTCATTGCTTTGAAATGATAAAAAATGACAACGTTTGAACAATTAGGAATTACAAAATCAATCCTTGATGGGTTAAAGGAGATCGGCTTTAACGAAGCATTTCCAATACAGGTAGCTACTATCCCTGTTTTACTTGCAGGCAGAGATGTTGTTGGACAAGCACATACTGGTACAGGAAAAACAGCTGCGTATTCGATCTCAATGCTTCAAGGCATCACACCAAGAAAAAAGATTCAAGGACTAGTCATTGCACCTACACGAGAGCTTGCAGTTCAGATAACTGGCGAGATAAGAAAATTTGCAAAGTATACTGGAATTAAAACTGCAACTATTTATGGCGGCCAAGGAATGGGGCTTCAGCTTGATGCACTAAAAAGAGGTGTTGAAATTGTAGTTGCCACACCTGGCAGAATAATTGATCATCTAAAACGGGGTTCAATAAAACTTGATGATGTAAAGTATGTTGTTCTTGATGAAGCAGATACGATGCTTGATATGGGCTTTATAGAAGACATTGAGTTCATTTTAGATCTTACGCCAAAAAATAAGGTAATGTCTTTATTTTCGGCAACAATGCCTCCTCAAATTTTACGACTGGCAGAAAACTACCTAAACGATCCAAAACAATTTCTGCTTGATGCCGATGATCTAAGCTGCGAGGGAATCGATCAGTCATATCTTGTAATAAAGGATAGAGAAAAAATGAAGTATCTGCTCCAGTTTATTGACGAGAACAAAAAAGGGCAGACAATTGTTTTTTGTTCAACGAAAAATAGAACACGAGATGTAGCAAGGGAGCTTTACAAGGAAAGATACAATGTGGTTGCAATCGAAGGAGACATGTCACAACACCAACGTGAACAGTCAATGGGAAAATTTAGAACTGGTAAAGCAGACATGCTTGTTGCAACAGATGTTGCAGCACGTGGAATTGATGTTCCTGAAGTAGCGTTAGTTGTTAATTATGATGTACCAAATCAAGAGTTGATTTATTTTCATAGAATTGGAAGAACGGCAAGGGCAGGTGGTAAAGGACGTGCAATAACATTTGTGTCCTATTCTTCAATTGGGGACTGGAACATAATTAAAAGACAAACAAAGGTGCAGATGACTGACCTTAATGAAAAAATGGGAATCAAGGTAAGTATTCCAGATCCTTTAAAAAGAGAGGTTGGACCGAGAAGATTTGGTCAGTATAGAAAAACAGGATACTCTGGAAGAGGCAGACATGACAGTAGAGGACCAGATAGACATCAAAGATATTCTGATAAAAAAAGTTATTACGGTTTAAGAAGTCGCTGGTAAGTTTAAAGACAAGTAACTGCAATAGCAGTTGTAGAAAAAATAATGCATGTTGGATACGTTTTGTTAAACTGTGATCTAGGTGCGGAAGAATATGTGGTTGATGAATTAAGACAAATACCACAAGTAAAGAAAGCATATCTTACATTTGGTGCATATGATGCAATAGCTGAGATTCATGCAGCGACGCAAGAAGAATTTGATAAAACTGTTTCATCAAAGATTAGACGACTAGCTCGTGTAGTAAGTACAATGACACTTAATGTAGTAAATCCCGAATGATTGTTATATAAGAAAATTAGATTTCTGTCAAGTTGGAAAAAATTGAGTACACGGGTACAGTTTGGGCAATAAATCACAACAACCCAGAACCGCTTGTTAAACATTGTATAAAAAAACTTCAAGATTATGGAATAAAAAAGGAAGACATCATGCTTACCGATGCTCCTGAAAATGTAAAGGTGGGCGCAATTGTAGTTGAGATTTGGCCTCATCACTTAGACGTGGGACGTGTTAGAACCATAAGAAATGAGTCTTTTATCAGCGGCGCTGTTATGACAATTGAGTTAAAGACAGACGCCGAAGGAAGTTACATAGATTAGGGTTCTACAAATTAAAATTTTACAATAGTTTAATTACAGTACAGTTTCTTAATTTTTTAAGTAAAATATGTCATTTGGTAGAGGCTCCAGGTTTGGTAGAAGTAGCAGCGGTTCTAGGTTTGGCAGAAGTAACAACAGTTCTAGTGGTGGCAGAGATGACAGAGGCTCTAGGTTTGGTAGAGATGACAGAGGTTCTAGATTTAGCAGAGATGATAGACCAAGAGAAATGTTCAAAGCAACTTGCGGTGACTGTGGAAACGAATGTGAGATACCATTTGAACCAAAAGATAACAGACCCGTTTATTGTAGAGAATGTTTCCAAAATCACAAACCACAAGAACGAGGAGGCTCCAGGTTTGGTAGAAGTAGTAGTGGTTCTAGGTTTGGAAGTAGTAGTGGTTCTAGGTTTAGCAGAAATGACAGTGGTTCTAGGTTTAATGGTGGTTCTAGGTTTAACAGAGATAACAGACCCAGAGAAATGCACAAAGCAACTTGCGGTGACTGTGGAAACGAATGCGAGATACCATTTGAACCAAAAGATAACAGACCCGTTTATTGTAGAGAGTGTTTCCAAAATCACAGATAGAATGAAAAATCTGTCTTAGATTTATGATAGATAAAACAATTCTATAACATAGTTATTTGTAATCTGCATGCTTAGTTGCATTTCCTTAATAGAGTCCTAAAATTTTAATATCATAAACTAGATATGAAACAAAAATCAAAAAAAGATAAAGGTTTTAGAAAATATGCAATTATAATTACAGCGGTTTTGATAATCGGCTTGGCAGTATTTTATAGTTATTCAGCAGATCAGGCAAAATTGCGCGGTTATGAGTTTGGAAACAATCTGCAGATGATTCAAGATGATCTAAAAAAATTACAGATTGATTTTGAGTCAAAAGTAACAATGTGGAAGGAAAAGGATCTAAGCAAAGAAGAGTTTTTGATCTACGCACAGACGCACTTTCAACAGATGGATGAGATTATCCTACGATACGATAAACTTTCAACTCCTGATTCATTTGTCAGCTCTGTAAAGTTATTCAAATTATCAACACAGACTCAGCTTGAAAGCGACAAACAGTTAGTAGAGTGGATAAAGACAGGCGATGATTCTGCCAAGGTTAGATCGGACAGCCTATTGCAGGAATCTTTTGAATATGAGATGGCTGCCTTGGCTTCTTATAATTTAGCAAAAGGATAAAGTGGCACATAATTCCTTTATTCATGTGTGTAAATTATAATATATTGAAAAAATACCTCCTGTTACTTCCTCTTTTGCTTGTTATTCCTGAAGCATTGGCACAAGTATCTATTCAAAATGATCAAAAATACATAGGCGATGATGCAGCCCTGCACATAGTGGGGGAGATATACAATGGGTTTACCGCACCTCTAAATCAAATAGAAGTTAAAGTTGCACTGTATTCATCAAACAATCAAAAAGTAGATGAAATTAGTACAACGCCACTTTTGAATACCATAATGCCTGGAATGAAAGCACCTTTTGACCTTGTGATAACAGGTGAAAATGCAAAAAACGTTGATAGTTACTCGCTTGATGTTAATTACATGATGTCTTATCCAAAAAATCAGGTAATAGAAATTACATCATCAGAGTATAATCGTGATAAATTTGACAATACAGTGATTTCTGGAAAGGTTACAAACAGGGGCGATATTACTGCAAATACCGTAGTTGTCATAGCAACACTTTATGATCTTGACGGAAATGTTGTGGCAGTATCAAAGACACATGCAGAGCCAGATTATTTGCGAACAAATGATGAAATGTTCTTTTTTGTAACCATACCAGACAAGACACAAGCAAACAAAGCAGTAGACTATGTTCTTGCCGCAGAATCAGAAGAATATAGTGCAGTGCCAGAGTTTCCGCTAGGCTCCAGCATATTACTTGCATCATCTGTATCTGCCTATATTTTGTTTACAAAATATTCAAGTAGATTTGTTGGAAATATTATTGCTACAAGTCCTGGAACTCAGTAAACACCATACAAATAGAAAAATCAATCCCTACTTGTAATATTAAAATTAATTTTGTAAAATTTTATGAAGATTAACCATTAATAAGACATGGAGGATGTGACTTTATCGTTGAATTTTTGTATCTAATGGGCCCGAAGGTATGAGTGCCTCTAGTGGTCTGATTTTTGGTTTCGTGTTATACGCAACAAAAACCTACTAACATGTACAGTCAATAGAACTTTGTGTCTAGTAATATAGTAAACGTTATTGGCAATAATGACCAATATAATGTAGATGGATCTTAAGCCAATACCAAAGTCTGTTATTTGCATTGTCGTTGCAACAATTCTGTTTTGTGGTCTCAATCTACAACAAGTTGGTGCACTAGATGATGAAAAATCCGAGTATGAAAAGAAAAGAGCTAAGCTAGAAAAGATGCGAGCTGAGAAGAAATCTGAATATGAAAAGATACGTGCAGAGAAGATAGCTGAGTTTGTAAAGATGAAAAACGCGGGATTAGAAAAGGTGAAAAAAGATGAGTTAAAAAAGAAACGGGCTGAGCAGATAGCTGAGTTTGAAATGAATATGGCATCCATCGAAAATACTGATCTAAAGCAGAAGAGAGCTCAAGTTGAAAAGGTATTAGCTGAAAAGAACACTGAGTTACAGAAAGTATTCCAAAATAATGCTGAATTAGAAAAGGTGAAAAAAGATGAGTTAAAAAAGAAACGGGCTGAGCAGATAGCTGAGTTTGAAATGAACATGGCCGAATTAGAAAAGGAGGAAAAAACCAAACTAGAAAAGATGAGAGCTGAGAAGAAATCTGAATATGAAAAGAAGTTAGCTGAAAAAATAGCTGAAGATACATCTGTTATTCAAGCAGAACCGTTGCCAAGTGAGACAATATCTGAAGAGAAGGCACAAAATGAAAAGAGAATTACACTTGAAAATGCAAGAAAACAGCTAAAGGGAACCTATGAAAAACTAGTAAGCGAAGGCACAAAAGAACGTGGGGAATATGGACTAGCCAGAATTGATAATCTTTACAATGAAATGATGGCAGCAAAACAAAGATTAGAGTCTTCATCATCAACCAATCTACCTGACAATATGTGGGGTGCTTTACTGATAGGTAGATACGGTGATCCAGAAGACCATCATGCTGATACTGATATTTACATAATTAATGGAGAATCTCTGGTGGGAGACCGTCTTTATCTGTATAAATATTATGTATTTGTTGGGGAGTTAGCTCCAAATGATTCTGTGGCAGCAAACTGTAAGATAGTTGATAGTAAAGGCACTGTAGTATATGAAACAGATTATCCACCCTATGTTGGAGAATTTACAGATACAAATATGCTATTTGCTTTTGCTTGTGGTGACTTTACACCAACAAAGCCAGATACATATACAATAATATCCACTTTTGATTCTAACAATACCCTGCAAGAAAGTGATGAAAGCAACAATGTCTCAATAGATACACTTGTTGTATACTAACAATCAATAACTGTGCCTGAAAAAATAAGTTGATTTTATTATATATTATACATGGTTCAAATCCAAATAGTTCCGCTTCTTTAATCGTTCATAAATTTTTAAAAAATAGATTAGAATGTTTTAAACCATTAATAAGACATGAAGGATGACAAAAGAAAATGACAATCTCAAAAGGCACTAGAGATTTTATTGATAGCTTGATTGATTATTATACGAATGAGGCTGCCTCGTACAGACAGATTGCCGAAGGATACTTGACAGACATAGAATCTGCGCATGATACTGCCTTTGGGATTATAGTCGGTTGCATCTATACAGGCTTTATTCAATCATATACAAACAAGAAAAAAACTCCGCCACTTGAAGACATACAAGAGTTTCATAGAATTATAAAAGAAAAAGCTCCATACATTATGAAATCAATACTTGAAAGCAAAACTGAATCAGACACAAAAAAGTAGGTAAAGATAAATTCAAATTATTTGAGTTTGAGTTATGTCAGAAATTGTATCATACGTAGTGCAACAAATTGTTGATAATGGTAACATTGTGCAATTATCACTTGCGGAAGATGTACAGCTTGAGCCAGTATCTCAAAAACAGCTAATTATGGATTCTGTTTCAAAAAAGCTTGATCCTGAACTAAAGGAGCAAGTAATGCCACTGCTTGAGGCAATATTACAAGCTCAGCCAACAATCAAACTCAAAAGTTACCAACAGACTACCATAACCATTACTATGCCAAAAAAAAGATACGATAGAATGGGACGACCACAAGTTGGAGAAAAACTAGAGATTAATTTAAAAAAACTTACTTAGAGACACTTTTCTATTTCTGAAAGTGATTCTAGTGGAAGAGAGCATGTGAAATCTTTGCAAACAAATACTGTTGTTTTTTTATCATTGAATGACTTTCCTGAAAAAAATGGATGTTTTGATAGTAATTTTATTTGTTCTGCGTTATGTATTGTCACCAAGATGGATTCTGGCAAAAACCTGCCTGAAAGCGAATCATAAATTTCTGAATTTATTGGGTTTAGTATTGTGATTTCTGTTGGTTTTTGCAAATACATGTAAATTGTATTAAGTAAATAACCAAATCCAAATGGATTTTCTGCTGCCATTACTGCCTGAGACTCCATGATTTTAGTCGAGATATCAAGGAACTCTTTTTCTTGTGTAAGATGATATAATCGCAGTAATGCGTTTGCTGCAACTGAGTTTCCTGATGGCAAGGAAAGATCGTGGTTACTCTTTGGCCTTATGATTAGATTTTCATGATTGTCTGCCGTCATAAAAAAGCAATTTTGCTTTGAATCCCAGAAATGCTCAATCAAATACTTGCTAAGCGTTTTTGCAAGCTCCAGATATTCTAAGTCTGGTTTAATTTCAAAAACATCCAATAGTGAATTTACAAAGAATGCGTAATCCTCAAGATAGCCTGGAATTTTTGCCAAACCGTTTTTGTAGGTACGTAAAAGCTGGTCGTTTTTGAGTAATTTGTCGTGGATAAACTTGATGCAATCTTCAGCAGTTGCAAGATATTTTTTCTCA
>Ga0209542_10015492_pt1 | contig 12785 bp, 16 predicted proteins | sample RifCSPhighO2_01_FD_184028 | JGI IMG/M metagenome (GOLD analysis project Ga0209542, IMG submission 184028) | Soil microbial communities from Rifle, Colorado - Rifle CSP2_plank highO2_0.1 (SPAdes) (version 2) | ecosystem: Environmental > Terrestrial > Deep subsurface > Rock core/Sediment ...
GGTAAGGAGAAATGTTGCAAATTCATCTTACCAAAAACAAGTCACTTATGAGGGATTACGAGTGGTCAGTTGGCTTGTTTATGCCGCAATGGCGGGGAGTTTTTCAGTGAGCTCTATATAAACACCGCAGGATTTCATGTTGTTTCCGGCAGGACACTTGCACAGGAATCAGCGGAATCGCAGGCACTCGTTCGGAAATTGCTGGAAGGTCTCTCATCGGCTGAGGAGCCTGGAAAATCCACAAATTCATAGGAAAATGTTGCAGGTTGTGCTAGGATGCCTCTTGCAATGGCATCACGACTTGGAGCATCACTGGAGCTACTGAAGAGTGAGTTCACTCGGGGTATTGACGGGAGCGGAGATATCGTTGGTCAAACCACTCAGGGAGTCGTCAATGCCGGAAGAACACTTGTGCAGGCAGTGCTGGAAGTCGGACCGGTAGTAGTACATTCGGTGGCAGGTGCACTTGGAAAGAAGCAGGAATTCGTCATGCAGGAGAGAGATGGTGCTCTTGATGGAGTGGGAAACGCTGTAGGAAACACCGTCACAGAGCTGCGCAACGGAAAATTCCTCTCAGCGATCTACACCCTCCTCGCCGAAATTTTCCCCGATGGGCTCGTGCGGGATGCAATGCAAGGACACACAATAAAGGCATTGCCGCACGGGGCATAAGAACCGAATTTGTGCTATACTGTCTTGATGCACACACATCAAAATAATCTTTGGAGTGAGAAGCGTTTTGCGTACCAGATGGAAGGGGCCGGTGAAATCTCACCTGTCGGCGCAGAAACGATCGGAGTCGCCGCGAAAACGCATGGTCTTCTGGACGGACTGAAACAAGCGATTGTCCCCTCTTCTCAACTCGTCGAAACCGCTCTCAACAAAACAGTACTCACAGGATTCTCCGCACTCAATATTGCACTCCTTGGCGGAGTGTTTGCTTCCGGCATCTATATGGTCCTCGGAGGAAAACCGCCCCCGTTCCTCCAAAAACTCACCGGAAAAGAATCGTGAATAAATTTCCATCGAGCAGCGGCTCCGTTGATCCGCTCCACATCGGAGAGACGATCAAAAGCGTATGGGAGAAACCGTTTCCGAATGCACTCCTGTGGCCCATGTCTCTGATCTGGAAAAATATTCGTCCTGCGCTCGGGAGAACTCTGGAAACGGGAAAAGACATGGTTATCAGCGGTATTCAGAGTACGACAAAAGCTGCAATGAAAATGGTGCTTCGCGCACCGTTTCTTCCGATGCCCAGAGGGAAACGCTAAACTACAGACCATGCCCCTCTACGATTTTGAATGCACCGGATGCCGGCACTTCTTCGAGGCTGAACACCCCCGCAATGTTCCGAATCCTCCGTGCCCTCTCTGCGCAGGAAAAACTGAAAAGCGCCTTTCACCTCCGCCCGTCATCTTTAAAGGAGGGGGATTTTACAAAACAGACAGCGGAGGCAAAGCACGAACATCTGCTCCTTCTGCACAGGAAGAACCTGATCATAAGCCTAAAGAAAGCCACAAGGATACTGTTGCCGAAACCCCAAAAAAAGAGCCTGCAGATACAAAAAGGGAAGACAAAACAGCTCCGCCAAAAACCAACCAGAAACACTAAAAAGGGCTTGCGCTCCTCTTGGGGTATCCGTACTATGTCCGTAATTCATGCCTTTTTTCCAATCCCCAGCCATGAAGCGCACGCTCGCATTCATCGTTACCTTGGTCCTCTTTCTTACCATCGTCCCGGATGCGTTCGCGCAGTCTCTGGGAGTGAATCCCACGCGCTGGTCCCAGCCACGAATTTCGGCCCGCGCACTTAAGCAAGCTTCCTACGCTGCATACTGGCACCGCTCGAATCTGGCGTACCGCCGCGAGCGCTACCGCAATATTGTCGCCCGCGTGATGCAGGGTATTCCTGCCACCTTGGCCGTGACCGGCGCAGGCGGACGCACTCACCCTGATTATCTCGTCATTGATCGTCCTACAGCCCGCGGCGTGGATGCATGGCGCCTCGGTGGACACTGTATTGATGATTCCGATCGCTACAATGATACGAGCACTTCCGGTAAGGAGTTCTGCACGCAGATTGATGAATAATTGATTTCCATTGAATTCTAAAAACAGTCCCGCGTGTGCGGGACTGTTTTTTTATTCCTTGCTTTATGTTTCCTCGTAGTACGCCGAGAACATCGTGAAATCCACGAAGTCGATATCGAGATCGGTATCAAAATCCGCTTCCACCTGTACGCGGAGGAGTTCGTCTCCCTCCAGAATGCGGCCAAGAAGATTCACCTGAGTGCGCGTGACGAGAACGAGCGATGCAAAGAGCGCGGCGGCGAGCGTGAACGCAAGGATAAGCCTTTGGGAGCGATTCAGGGACATCAGACAATTATAACACATTTAGAAGGAAATCCCAAGCACTAAATCCTAAGCACTAAATAAGAACTAAATCTTAAATTCCAAGACAATGGTGAGGAAGTTTGGAATTTGGAGCTTGAAACTTTTTTAGTGCTTGGTGCTTGGGATTTGGTGCTTATTTTTACTACACCTACAATCCACATTAATCCCCTTTCCTCATATTTATGGATGCCCCCTCGTTCCTCCTCCTCATTCTGCTCACGACCGTCATTGCACTCGTGACCGCGGTCTCATTCAGCTTCCGGATCAGAAAGAGAGAAGTGGAATCCTCCGGTCTCACAGAAATTGCCGAAATGATCCGAAAGGGAGGGATGCTCTTCGTGACGAAAAAGTATGTGGCCATTGCGATCCTTGCCATCACCGCCTCCCCTCTCCTCTTCTATTTTTTGGATAAAGGCTCAGTACCTTTCATGACCGCAAGCTTTCTCTTCGGCGTGCTTATCGCATCCGCTGCAGGCCATGTCGGCATGCACAGCGCTTCCGCGGCGAACGTGCATGTGGCAACAGCTCTGAAGACAAGCCCTGCAAAAGCATTTCGTCTGGCATTTGTTTTCGGCGCTGCAACGGGACTCACCGTTGTCGGCCTCTCACTCATTGGCATCACACTCATTCTCTACATCCTCTACGTGATCTTTGGTGAAACGTGGGGCTCTGCGGTCCGGATCCTCCTTGGATTTGGCGCTGGCATTGCTTCCGTCGCACTTTTTGCAAGAATCGGGGGATCAATCTTTGCAAGCGCCATGAGGCAAAGGGGGGAACAGCCGGATCAGGAAGACTCATCAGGTTCCATCGTACCGGAGTGCGTTGGAAACGATGTGGGTGGTATCGCGGGACTCGGTACGGATGTTTTGGAAAGTCATGTGCTTGCCATCATTGCCGCTGTGACACTCGGATGGGCAACCATCGGCACCGAATCTGCAATCTTCTTCCCCCTTATGATCGCCGCATTCGGCATTCTCACGAGCGTGATTGCGAGCGCCTTTGTGCGGACCCGAAAGCATATAAAAGTATCAAAGGCGCTCCGGCGGGGAATCTTTGTGAATGCTCTCCTACTCCTTCTGACGACCTTCATTCTCGCACGACGCTTCTTCCCCGCGGCAATGGCATGGGAAGTTTCGATCGCATGCATCGCAGGCATTGTTGCCGCACTCCTCATGCGGTTCCTCATGGGCAGAGCCCCTTCAAGCCGCACCGTGGGAACGTCCGTTCTCCTTTTGATCCTCCTGATCGCGATCGCACAAATGAGCGCAGGGCTCTACGGCATTGCCCTCGCGACCGTCGGCATGCTTTCGATTCTTGGGATCGCGCTTGCGGCGGACGCTTCGGTTCCGGTGCTTATGAATGCCTCGATGATCGTGAGCGCCGGCGATGGAGGCGCAGCTGCGAAGAAAAATGCACAGGAACTCGCACAGGGCAGCAACTCGCTTGTGGCAAAAGGGAGAGGATACGCCTGCGCAGCTTCTCTCCTCGCCGCCCTTGCTCTCATGGTTGCCTACGGCGATGCAGCCATGCTCCCCGCAATTGACCTTAAAACACCGGCGATCTTCATCGGCCTTCTTCTTGGCGGAGTCCTCCCCTTCCTCTTCTCTTCCATGATTGCTCATGCTGCGCAGCACGCCGCTCGCACGATGGCGGCGGCACAGCGGCAGCAAAAGAACAATGCAAATAGATCGCTCTCCCTCACCGCCACCACCGCCCTCCTCGAAACAGCCGCACCGGCGATCCTTGCTATCGGTGCACCGATCCTCGTCGGTTTCGTCCTTGGATCCCCCGCTCTTGCGGGTCTTCTCTTTGGAAGCATGATCGCCGGCTTGCCTCTCTCGATCAGCATGCTGAGTAAACCTTCGTGTGATCCTGCTATCGCCAGTCTCCTCAAATTGATGGCGGTGGTGAGCCTGCTCGCCGTGTCATTGACATAGCAAAAAAGCCGCTGTCCGGCTCCCAAGATTGCATACAATGCATGATGACCGTAGGGAGCGAACAGCGGCAATGAGAACAGGTGACCTGTTCCTGCCAAAAATTTTAATGGCTCTATGTTCTAAATCAAGCGCTTGCCTTCCCATTTTTTCTGAGTAGAATAGTCGGCGGGCGCAGTAAAAATGAGCCCGAAGTCCCCCAGCCTTCGCCAAGGCTACGGCCGGCAGGCCGCGATGGACTTCCCTCTTTCTCCTATGGTTCCCGCCTACGCTAAAGCTCCGGCCGGCAGGCCCGCAAAGACATCACCGCAGAAGAAGGATCCGCGCTTCATCGTCGTGACGGGCGGAGTTTGCTCTTCGCTTGGAAAAGGCATTGCCGCCGCTTCCATCGGCGCCATTATGAAAGCATGCGGATTGAAGGTTTTTGTGCAAAAACTTGATCCGTATCTCAATGTGGATCCGGGCACCATGAGCCCCTTCCAGCATGGTGAAGTCTATGTAACGGATGACGGAGCCGAGACGGATCTGGACCTCGGGCACTATGAGCGGTTCATTGATGAACCTATGAGTAAGCTCTCCACCGTAACGACGGGACAGATTTATCAGAGTGTTCTCAATAAAGAACGTCAGGGAGAATTTTTGGGGAAGACCATCCAGGTGGTTCCGCACATCACGGATGCCATTAAATATCGCATGCAGGAAGCAGCGGAAAAGAGCGGAGCGGAAATCATGCTTGTTGAAATCGGCGGTACGGTGGGCGACATTGAAGGTGAACCGTTTCTGGAAGCCGTACGCCAGATGCGATCGGAAATGGGGAGTGAAAGAGTGTTCCATGTGCATCTCACGCTGCTGCCGTACCTCGCCGCGAGCAAAGAGCTTAAAACCAAACCGACGCAGCTCTCCGTGCGCGAGCTTCGCCGCATCGGTTTGCAGCCGGATATGATTCTCGCCCGCGCAGACGCAAAAATTCCGGATGACCTCCTCGATAAGATCAGCCACTTCTGCGGCGTGGAGCGGCGCGCCGTCATCCCTGCGCCGACATTGCCTTCTATCTATGATGTGCCCGTCAATTTCCAGAGTTACGGGATGGCGGAGATCATTGCGGAAAAACTGGAGCTCGGACGCGTGAAACCGGACATGAGGGAATGGGTGGCGGGAGGCAAACGCCATAGCGCCGCAAAACAGGAAGTAAAAATTGCGCTCGTGGGCAAGTACACCGGTCTCGATGACGCATACTTAAGCCAGATCGAAGCAATTAAAACAGCAGCTGTTTTCGAAAAGCGCCGTGCGAAGATTATCTGGATTGATTCCGAAAAACTGGAAAAGAACGACAAGGCACTCTGGAAGCAATTGAAGTCCGCCGATGGCATCATTGTCAGCAGCGGATTCGGCAAGCGCGGTATCGAAGGAAAAATCGCCGCGGCGAGATATGCACGAACCGCCAAAGTCCCCTATCTCGGTCTGTGTCTCGGATCGCAAATTTTAGCGATTGAATTCGCGCGGTCTGCACTGAACGATCCTCAACTCACGAGCGAAGAGTTTGATGAAAAGGGAAAACTCGATCACAGCAAATATGTGGTTCATTTCCTTCCCGGTCAGACTGCCGGAAGGGCCAAAGGCGGAACACTCCGTCTTGGAACGTACCGCTGCAGGATAAAAAAAGGGACGAAAGCGTACGGCGCCTATGGGAAGACCGAGATCTCGGAACGCCACCGGCACCGCTACGAATTCAATAATTCCCTTCGAAAGAAGCTTGAGGAAAAAGGACTCATCTTTTCGGGTGAATGGCCCGAATCGGGACTCATGGAAATTGTAGAAATAAAAGATCATCCCTTCATGGTGGGTTCCCAGTTCCATCCGGAATTTAAGAGCCGCCCCCACAGGCCGCATCCTCTGTTTGCGGCATTTATGAAAGCAGCGGTGAGGAAGTGATACACTGGCTCCCAATGCCGCTTCTCACTGTCTCCAATCTCTCGCTCACTCTCGGAACCCAGCAAATTCTACGGGATATTTCGTTTACGGTGGAAGAAGGTGAAGTGATCGGTCTCATCGGTCCTAACGGTTCCGGAAAAACAACGCTCTTTAATACGCTTTCGGGGTTTTTGAAAACAAAAGACGGAACGTGCGTTTTTAAAGGACAGGAGATTACAAATGCATCGCCCGCACAGCGCGCGCAGCTCGGCCTTGGACGCGTGTTTCAGAATTTCGGCATTTTCCGCGAGATGTCACCCGAAGAGAACGTCCTCGTAGCGCTTGAAGCGCTTCCAAAGGAAGAGAGAAAAAAACTGGGTGATCTCAAAAAAAAGGCGACGGAAACTCTCCGCCTCGTCGGACTTGAGGGGAAAGCAAAAGAGAAAGCGAGCTGCCTCTCCGGCGGGCAGATGCGCCTCCTCGAGATCGCACGAACACTCGCAAGCGGCAAAGAACTCTTCCTTCTGGATGAACCCACAGCCGGCGTTTCGCCCAAAATGACGAATGACGTGGCGAATCTCATCAAAGAACTGAAGGCAGAGAAGAAGACCGTCCTCGTGATCGAGCACGATCTCCCCTTCATTGCCAAAATCTGCGATCGGGTGCTCGTTCTCGATCTCGGCCAGATCGTCATTTCCGGAACGCCGCAGGAAGTGCATCACCATAAAAAGCTACAGGAGATCTACTTTGGAGCCGATCCCACCGATTGATAAAGCCTAAATCTGTGTTACCCTTTTCCGTGACTTCATACCCCTTTTCCCTATGTCCAAACGCTTTCTCTCTCTCCTCTCCCTCTCCGCTCTTACCCTCGTTGCCTGCGAAGGCGGCGGCGATTCAGGACCCATCAAAATCGGCTTCCTCGGTCCCCTCACGGGCGATGCCGCTCCGTACGGGGTGGATACCCTGAACGGCGTCAAACTTGCCGTAGATGAAATCAATGCAGTCGGAGGAGTGAAGGGGAGAATGATCGAACTCATCGCCGAAGATTCAAGGTGCACCGGCGCGGACGCCGCTTCTGCAGCACAGAAGCTTGTGAACGTGGATAAGGTCGTCGCCATCGTCGGCGGGCAGTGCAGTGGAGAGACTCTTGCAGCCGCCCCCATCGCGGAAGCTGCGGGCGTCGTGATGGTCTCCCCGATTTCGAGTAGTCCCGATGTAACAAACGCGGGTGATTTCGTCTTCCGCGATTACCCGAGCGATGCGCTTAAAACCAAAGCGATGGCTGCCTATCTGAGAGAAGAGGGTCTCACGAAGCTCGCGATGATCTCGGAGAATACCGACTTCGCACAGACCTTCCGCGCATCGCTCAAGAAAGATTTCGGCGAGGAGAACATTGTCTTCGATGAAGTGGTGGAGCCCGGCACCAAGGACTACCGCACGCTTGCAACGCGTCTAAAGGACGTGGATTTCAATATCTTCTTCCCGAATGCACAGACGGACGCCGCAATAGCTGCGATGATGCAACAGATCAGGGAACAGGGGCTTGAGCAGCAGGCAATCAGCCATGACGTCGCAGACTCCGTGACACTCGGGGAACTTGCTCCGGAAGCAGTGGAAGGCATGTACATCGTGAACGTCCCCACGGCGGGCGAGGGCGGCGATTTCCAGACAAAGTTTGATCAGAAATTCGGCGGCGCACAGGCAACGATTGCTTTTGCCGCTCACGCGTACGATGCGATGGGCGTCATCGGAAAAGCAATTGAAGCCGCCGGAGCAAACGGCGCGGCAATCAAGGATTACCTGTATTCGATGCCGGCATACAAAGGCGTCGTCGGTGAATTCACCTTCGATCGCAACGGCGATGTTGTCGGTCTCTCCTACGCCCTCAAGATCTTTAAAGACGGCAAGATCGAAAAGGTGAAGGATATTGCGGTAAACTCGATGCTGTGACCCAGCTCTTCGTCAATGCTCTTATAGCAGGCTCCCTCGCGGCACTGATCGCAGGGGGCCTCTCTCTTGTGTACGGAACTCTCGGCGTCTTTAATCTCGCACTCGGACAGATGGTGCTCCTTGGAGGATATGTCACATGGTGGCTGCATCAGGAATTACATCTCCCGCTCCTCATCAGCATCCCCGGAGGCTTAATTTTCGGTGCGCTCCTCTCGTGGTTCACATTCGAGGTGTTTGTAGAACCATTCTGGAAGCGCCATCGTTTTCTGCCGCTTGTGACAACGATCGCACTCAGTATGATGCTCGACGGTCTCATCCTGCTCATCTTCGAGGAGCGTCCGAGAGCGATTCTCCCCGGACTCAAAAAAACTTTTGAGATCATCGATGCGAGAATCAGTTTTGTGCAGATCATTCTGATCGTGCTCACCTTCATTCTCCTTGCGCTCTTTGCCTACGTACTCCACTCCACGCCGTTTGGCCGCAGGATCCGCGCCGTGGTGCAGCATCCGCATGCCGCGGAAAGTCTCGGGATCGCCGCCCCCAAACTCAACCGCATCATCTTCATCTTAAGCGGCGTGCTCGCCGCTTGCGGAGGAATCTATCAGGGCATTGATCAGAATCTCTCCCCTACCATCGCATTCAGCATCACCATCAAGGCATACGCGGCGATCATTGCGGGCGGCAAAGGGCATCTGTGGGGCGCCATCCTCTGCGCCTACCTGATCGCACTCCTCGAACAGCTCGCAATCGGCGTGCCATGGTTTGGCGGGGCATACATCAGTGCGGGATACCAGCAGACGGTGGCGCTCGCCGTGATCATCGTCTTCCTACTTCTGAAACCGAACGGTCTGTTCGGCACTCATCTTCGCTCCGCATGAATTTTATTCTCCACATCATCATTCTGGCCTGTCTTACGCTCATTCCTGCGCTTGGATACAACATGGTCTTTGGAAAGGGGAAAATTCTCCATTTTGGACAAGAAGGCATTTCTCTCATCGCAACCTATTCGCTCTGGGCGCTGATAGTGGTGAAGGGATTTTCGTATCCCTCGGCGCTCGCCGCGTCTGTTGCTGCAACTGTCCTCATCGCCCTGCTCTTCGCATGGCTTTCGCTGCGGCTCGAACCCGACGGTTTCGGCGTGCTCTCGATTGCCGTGCACCTCATGGTGCTTGCGATCGTGCTCAACTGGCAGGAGTTCACGCGGGGAGCTCTCGGTATCCCCGGAATTCCGCGCGCTCCGTGGCCGATGGATCTCACAGGTTTTGCGGTAGTTGTCGTCATCATAACGCTCCTCTGGAGCATAGGCATCTGGTGGCTGGACCGCGGCAAATTCGGCCGCGCGATTGCGGCGCTCTCGGAGCATCCGTGGCATGCGCAGTCGCTCGGAATCGAGCGATCCAGAGTGCACACCGCAGCATTCCTCATTGCAGGCGCGGGATCTCTCCTCGCAAACATTCTTTACCCGCCTTACATTTTCCTCCTCTCGCCGACGGATTACATGTTCCCCGCGATGATCTTCCTCGCGATGATTGTTGTTGCGGGAAAACCGGGGAGCGTGAAAGGCACGATTATGGCAACGTTCCTCCTCATTGCACTCAAAGAGGCTCTCCGCTTTGTGCCTCTTGCCCCTTCGATCCTTGGACCCGTACGGTTGATTCTGTTTGGACTGATCCTGCTTGGAGTGGTGTGGTGGAGGAAGGATTCGCTCTTTCCTCAGCGAAGATTGGTGTGAGCACTGTAAAACGCATCATTGAATATTAGAGTATTAGAGTATTAGAATACTGGGGATGAAGTCAGTGGAAGATTTAAAAGCATGGCAGACAGCAATGGACTTGATTGTTGAGGTTTATAAAATTACAAAAAAATTTCCAAAAGAAGAGATGTATGGTCTCACATCCCAGCTACGACGCGCTGCCGTGAGTATTGCTGCTAATATTGCTGAAGGTTTCGGTCGTTTCACCTACGCGGATAAAGCAAATAAGTATGTAATCGCACGGGGAGAATGCGGAGAAGTGCATACTCTGCTTCAAGTTGCCCTGCGAACGAAAATGATCCAACTAACAGAACTGCGACAAAGCTTCAGCCTTGTTGAAATGACGGGAAAATTACTTTCTGGGCTTATTCAGGCTTCCAAAGAAAATCCCAATCGAATCCCTAATATTCCAGTACTCTAGTATTCTAATACTCCTTATGAACCTCTCACAAACTGTCCTAGGCATAGAGTTCAAGAACCCCCTCGTCCTCGCCTCGGGCATTTGGGGAATCACGGCAAGCAGCTGGAAGGAAGTGGCTCGCGGCGGCGCGGGCGCGGTGACGACAAAGTCTCTCTGGCCGCATGAACACAAAGGAAATCCCAACCCGACGATTGTTTCCACAGAGCACTGGATGCTCAATGCCGTCGGCGTACCCGATGCAGGTCCTGCGAAATCGCGCGAGGAAATCGGCGAATACATGAAGTGGAATCCGGCCGAAGGTCCTGAGCTCAGCCGAAGGGTGCCGCTCATCGCAAATATCATCGGTCTTTCGGCGGAGGAATTTGCTGCGATCGCACGCGAAATAGCTCCCTTAAAACCCGATGCGTTCGAGGTGAATCTTTCGACGCCGACATTTTTAAAGCTTCGCGGAAAACTTTTCGCGGAAGATGAGAAGGAAGTCGCGGATATTCTGGGCGCTGTGAAGAAGGAAATTGGCGGCATCCCGATGTTTGTAAAGCTGACGCCCAACGTTGCGAATATCGGTGAAATTGCGGCGGCGGCCGTGAGAGCGGGGGCGGATGGCATCACTGCGATTAATACGCTCGGACCGGGGATGGCGATTGATTTGAAGAGCCGCATGCCGATTCTCGCAGCGCATAAGGGTGGGCTCTCAGGACCTGCGCTTAAGCCGATTGCAGTGCGGTGCATTGCGGAAATCTACGAAGCAACGGAAGGGAAAGTTCCGATTATCGGCACGGGAGGGGTCTTTACGGCGGAAGATGCGATCGAGCTCATGCTCGCGGGAGCTTCGCTCGTCGGCATTGGCACGGCGCTTGCCGATCACGGGGCAAGCCTCTTTGGAGAGATCGCAAAGGGAATGGAAACGTGGTGCACAAGCGAAGGAGTGAGAGACGTCTCGGCACTCACGGGAGCCATGCACAGGGAACTCATCAAGCGCGGCATGAAGGGCACCTCCATGAAACATTCGTGATGCCGGCGATTTCCCTCGAAGACCGGCTCCCAAAAACGCACCGCATCGCAAAAATCGTACGCGAGACGGAGCACGTGAAAACATTCACGTTTAATCTCAGCCTCGGCGCGCGCCCCGGTCAGTTCATCATGGTCTGGCTCCCCGGAAAGGACGAAGTGCCAATGAGCGTCGCCATGGATGACGGCAAACAACTTAAAATTACGTTCTTTGATGTCGGCGATCTCACACAGGAACTCTTCAGACTCACAGAGGGAGATCTGGTGGGAATCCGCGGACCTTTTGGAACACAGTATGCGTGGAACAAAGGACAGCACTTGATCCTTGTTGCGGGAGGCTACGGCGCAGCACCGATGTATTTTGTCGCGAATGAAGCGGTGAAAGATAACTGCACCATCGACTTCGTCGTCGGTGCGCGGGGAAAGGAACATCTCCTGTATCTCAAAGAGATTGAAGGTCTCAAAAATACAACGCTCCATGTTGCGACGGATGACGGATCAGTGGGACATAAGGGGTACAACACGGAGGTATTAGAAATGCTGCTTGAAGGTGAAAAGCGATTAGCGACTAGCGATAAGCGATTAGAAGAGAATAAGGTGCTTGCCGCTAACCGCTTGCCGCTAACCGCTGTCTTCGCCTGCGGTCCCGAAATGATGATGAAGAGAATTTCCGATATTTGTGCAGAAAGAAGGGTGGATTGCTCCATGAGTCTGGAGCGCTACATGAAGTGCGGCTACGGCGTCTGCGGCAACTGCGTCGTGGATCCACTCGGCATCCGCCTCTGTATGGATGGACCCGTGGTAAAAAACGAGATCGTTCAAAAGATCGCGGAATTTGGAAAATACCACAGAGATGATTTGGGGAAGAAACATTATTTTAGGAGTTAGGAATTAGGAATTAGCTTGTAGTATCCAGACTCCTAATTCCTAAAGCCTAACTCCTTGGTTCTTGGTGGAGTCTTCGCCACACATCCAAGGAAGCACCAACAACGATAAGAAGTGTCGCAAGAAGGAATAACCCCTTCCCGCTCATGGGATCAATACCGATGATCGCCGGAAAGGGACTCTCTTTCGTAAACGACGAGAGAAGTGCAGCGTGCAGATACAGCGCACCATGAAAGAACTCCGGCACACTCACAATGAGCCCATAAAGGAAGAACACGACGCCGGCGAAGCAAATGCCGATCGCAGCGGTATGGAGAGGATGGGCTGATTTTTTTTGTTCCATAGAAAGTGTTGATATTTCCGTTTATAATAGCAGAATTGCGGATTTTCGCCAAGAGAGTCCGGAGTAATTCGTCACTGACCCTGCGCTACGCACCCTGCCATTTCTGGAGGATTGCCCGATACGCCGCATAGAAGTTCTCCGGTTTCCTCCACCAGGTGGTCATGCAAACCGAGAGGAGGATACTAAT
>Ga0209542_10015493_pt1 | contig 12785 bp, 9 predicted proteins | sample RifCSPhighO2_01_FD_184028 | JGI IMG/M metagenome (GOLD analysis project Ga0209542, IMG submission 184028) | Soil microbial communities from Rifle, Colorado - Rifle CSP2_plank highO2_0.1 (SPAdes) (version 2) | ecosystem: Environmental > Terrestrial > Deep subsurface > Rock core/Sediment ...
TTCCTCTTTGATCTTTCTAACCGAGCTATCAGAAGACGCATTATCAATAACTATTGGTTCGACGGTAACGCCTCTTGGAACATCAAGATTCAAAATAGACTTTAAACATTCAGCGGTATTTTGCCACCCGTTAAAATTAAGGATCACTATAAAAACTTTAACCATATTAGGAGAATTTAATTTTACTTCGAACTATTTTCCTTTTGGCCTTAAGAACCAACTTTTTGAGAGGATTCTTCGATTCACTAATTAACGACGACGTCAACCAAAAAATTATCTTATTTTTTGAATCTTTGAATTCCGAAAGGACTTCTTGTAGGAAATTCGGAGTTTCTACCTCTCTGAAGTCTTCCTTTTCCCACAGCTTTGCAAAAACTATTCCCATATAAAATGCCTGGAACATAGATAATACTAGCCCATGGATTCCATCTTTGAATCCTTTTTGCAAAAAGAATGTTTTAACAAAATCATTAACGGGGAACCTTATTGCATCTAACCAATTGAAGCTATATCCCTGTGAAGACAAATTTTCTGCCTCGATGTCTGTATAGTTATTTAGCTTCTGAATATATTGATGGATGGAAACGTAGTTATGATGAATCATTGGGTTGGTAAGTTTTTCCGAACCACCCTCTAGAACAAGAGCTTTATGAACATCATTTTTCCCAAATTTCCCTTTGCCTTTCTTGAATAACTTAAGCTGATAGTCCGGCCACCACATATCGTTTTTTATCCACTTGCCAAAAATGATATTTTTTCTTGATATCCAATACCCCATTATTCTTGATTCTTGATTCTTGATTCTTGATTCAATCTCCTTTGCGAGTTCGGGGGTTATTCGTTCGTCTGCGTCCAATGACAATATCCAATCACCGGTTGCTTTTGAGAAGCCCAAATTCTTCTGAAGATCAATATTTTTAGGATCATTTTTTTGTTCGAATACTTTTTTTGTATACTTTCGAGCGATCTCTCCGGTTTTATCTGTTGATGAATTATCAACAACTATAATTTCATATGCTAATTCTTGAGCAGACTTAAGGCAGTCCTCAATATTTTTTTCTTCGTTATGTGCTGAAATTACAACTGAAATTTTATTCACGATTTGCTCCTTATACTTATCATAATAAATTTAACTGTTTTTACAAGTTCGCGTCCAGCCACTAAATAAAGACTCCCTAAATATAAAGCTCCTGCCATAAGCATGTTCATAAACAATGTTGGAAAGGAATTTATCATTTGTTTTGTTATAGAAATAATAATAAACATCAGAAACGCTGCTAGAAGTTGGCGAATAACAGGCTTTGTAAATGAAAAATTAACGTATCTTTTTGCGATAAGATACACAAGAATTGAGCTGATTGAAATTACAAAAGAAGCTGCCGCAAATCCATTAAAGCCCGCGCTAAGTATGAAAATCGGCGTTATAACCCAAGTAAGGACTGTCCAAAATACCATGAAATACAAAGTAATTTTTACTTTTCCGATTGCGTTTAAAAAATTCGTCAGAGGTGTTGAGATTGACGAAAAAACGGTATTCAATGCAAAAAAAGACAGAGAGAGGATGGCGGGTTCCCATTTAGAATACCTTGGGATAAGATCAATTAAAAATTCCGAATATTGAATAATGAAGACAGCGGTGGGAAATATAAAAAAAGAGATTAGAAATAAAGATTTTTCTATTGCAAGCCTTAAAGCTTTCGGATCATGCTGTAAGCGGCTATAGGAAGGGAAAGTTATCTTTATCACGTTATCCATAATTAATCTCAAAGGCAAAAATGCCCACTTTTGGGCAAAACCAATATACCCTACCTGATTAAACGGAAGAATTTTCCCGACGTAAACAATTAAAAGATCATCTTTCACAAGCGCAAGCAAAGTGTTTGCCTGAAAGGGAAGGCCGAAGTTTATCAATTGCTTAATTGCAGAAAACCTGAAGGAAATACCGATTGGCCAGGGCTGAACAAGATATGTCAAGAGAAGACCAGTCACGCTTCTTGAAACAACAGCGATAGTAAATGTCGTTATCCCAAATCCTGAAACGGCGAATATTATTAAAGAAGCATTGTAAAAAATATTTTCTACAATTTGAGGTATAACCAATTTATTGAAATCAAGTCTTCGCTCCATTATAACTGTTGGTATTGTTCTTAAAGACGAAAGAAAAAAAGACCCAATCAGGGCCAAAAATAGAATATGTCCCTCACTAGAGAGGGAATAAAAATCGGCAATTTGTTTTGAGAACAGTAACGTAGGAATAATTAACGCCAAAACCAGTAATTGTTGTAGGGTAAAAGTTGCTCTTAGCTCTTCTTTTGAAACCTCTTCTTTTTTTTGAATTAATGCCGCGGCAAGTCCTATGTCCTGGAAATAATTAAGAAAAATGACAATAGATGAAACAACAAAAAATATACCAAAACTTTCCGGATCAAGAAAAACCGTAAGAATAAAACTTGCCGCAACAGAAAGCACTTGAATTAGGAAAGTTCGAGAAACAAGCGCAAAAATTCCCTTAACTGATTTCCGCGCAACCGTATCTAGATCAAAATCCTCCATAATCTTTAGTATTCAGTATTATGTATACAGTATCCAGTCATACTCGATACTGAATACTCTATGCTGCATACTCATTAGAACCTTTTGTTACGAATGTCTAGCCAAAGAGTTAAGCTTTCAAGAATTGCTCGGGCGACGACCGGGATGTTTGCGCCTGTCTGTATTCCATGCTGACGTACATAATGCTCCACTCCCACCTCGCGAATTTTGAGGTTCTTCCTTATTGCCTTGGCTAAAATCTCTGTTGTAATCATGGCGCCTTCTGACCGCAATGTGGAGATTGCATCTATTGCGCCTTTACGAAACATCTTAAACCCACAATCTATATCTCGAAACGTAAATCCAAACAAGATGAGATCACCTATTTTCAGAAGATTCATAAAAAGCAAACGTTTTAGGATTTTTCGGTCACGCCTTTTTTTTCGATATCCAATCACAATATCCGCATCTCTTATTTCTTCGACAAACTTTGAAACTTCTGAGAAATCAAATTGTAAATCGCCGTCTGTGAATACAACATAATCATATTTTGCATTCTCTAGTCCCGCTTTTAGAGCCGCCCCGTAGCCTCTGTTTGGATGTAAAGATATAACTTTAAGATTGCCATCTTTAGAGGCAAGACTATTTGCTATCTCAAGAGTCCTGTCGGATGAGCCGTCGTCGACCATAATAATCTCCCATTTGTCAGAAACTTTGGGAGCAATAGAGATTGCGCTGGAAACAACCTCTTCTATGTTTTGTTCCTCATTCCAGAAAGGGAAAAAGATAGAAAGCTCAGGAAGTTTTTTTGCCATAAGGAATTATAACAACTATTACGCCTAAAAGACCAATTAATGAAAGTAAATTACTAATTTTTTCAATAGGAGTCTGAACAAATTTTGTCGTCAATATATGCCGACCTTTTAGTAAATTTATATACAATCCATCACCCTTTATAATGTAAGATGACTCTCTGTTATCAATGAACATTTTCCAAGCCGGGAAATAAGCAATATTTGCTCTTACTGTTCCATCTTCTAATAAGTTTATTCGCGATTTATTTTCCTGTGTTTTGTTCACTAAGATTTCTTGCTCGCCATTGCCTTTTACAATATCGAATGGAGATTTTCTTAGGTCTCTCTCCGAAGAGGGCTTGATAAAATTCTTAGGTAAATATTCATCTGAAATTTTAGAAATTGTCCATTTAAGATAAGTTCCATTAGTATAAAAATCACTTTCTCTATCATGTATTGTTTTGGGATTGAAAAGCACTGTGTTATAGGCAAGGGTCAATAAGATGACAATTGATGCTAAAGCAATTGAAATTTTATCTCCAGAGTATTTTTTAATTTTCCAAATTAAATATCCTGCCGCAATGCTTATAAAAAGCCCTGTGAAATTAAGAAACCTCCACGGAAACTGCAAGAAGTCCATTAATGGTAAGCGCCATATGATATATGAATATTCAAGAGTTATAAAAATAGAAAAAATAAGACCGGCAAACGAGAATATTAAAAAGAACTTATCTTTAATCTTTCTGAAGTTAATCATGAATAGTACAAATGCCAAGATCGATAGTAAAACATTTAGCTTCCCTAATTTAAAACTTATGCCGTCGATGCAAGTTGGGGCCGAACCTCCAAACCCCCAGGGGCTGTCCCAGAGTTGATTTATACAAATAAAGTGATCCCGCCAGTAGGATCCCCCTCCAATAATTGACACGATATTCGTATATCTCATTTCAAGAATTGCCGGTATTGAATAAAATGCAGAAAGTAAAAATGCCAAGCCAAGTGTTAAAGCATAGGACAATAAATTATTTTTGTTTTTGGTTAGTATCAATGAAGCTAAAATAAAAATCCCAACAAATATAAAGAGCATGAACGAAGATAAATTGTGCGAAAGAATTACAGCGGCAATTGATAAAGAACCTAAAGCAACATAATTCTTTGGAAATGTATTTGATTGATGAATTTTTAATAGACTAAGAAAAACTAACGGAAGAAAAGCATAGGCTGACGTCTCTGCAAGATCTCCCCTGACATAAACGTTTACAGCATGATATGGGAAGTAGAGATAAATAATGGCAGAAACTAATCCCCCTAATTTACCAAAAAACTCTTTTACCAGAAAAAACATCGAGGCTCCTGAGCCTACTAATGCAATAATAAATATTAATTTTGTCGAATCCAAAGCGCTTATACCTAAAGCGGTTAAAATGCCCCCTATATAATAGGGGAGCGCAGAATAGAAATTAAAAATTGGGTATCCTGCTCCATATCCCAAATCCTCTACCCAACGGACAGGAAACATTCCGTCTGATAAGGATTTAGCCATTTCAAAAACTCGCGCGACTTGCGTATCGTCATGCATCGGGAAAAACCCGGGAGACAACAACGGTAAAATCGCAAAAATAGAAAGAATAAAGTAAACAATAGGAAACATATTCTTTTTAAAGAAATTTACCATAGGCGTTTTAAGCTCTTCTTTTGATAAAAAACCAATAGCGCAAACGCGAAAACCGATACAACATCGGCTCCAAGGCGAACCGATGTTTCGCGAAAGATAAATTCCACCTCACTTAATCCATTAGGAACAGCAATTTCCATTACCCCACTATCATTCGAATAACTAATTATAGTTCTTTGGCCATTAATCTTTGCTTCCCATCCGGGATAATAAATAGTATTTATTCGAATCCTTGAGGTAGTAGCAGCTTCTATATCAAATGATATTTTCTTAGAATCATTGTAAGAGAGATTTTTTATTTCCCCCGAACCTTCAACCATTTCTACCTTGTTTTTATATCGCGCGTCTGGCTTTTTCTTAACCCACTTTGGCATATATTCATCCTGAACTGTAGTTGTTGCTTCATTTGTGAAATAAAAAGAATCATCGCGGAACACTCTTTTTGCAGGAATTGCATATTCGTAGGCAGAAAAAATAAGTAACGTTATTATAATGACAGTAATGATAATTCTTTGTTTACTCAACTTATAAATTGCAAATGCCGTTAAGAATCCAACGCTAAAAATAAGATAAGACAAAAGTCTAAATGGAAATTGAATGAGATTTGATGGCAAAACTTTCCAAATTGGCTCGCTAATATTAAGAGAAAAAAATATGCTTAAAACTGAAATAAAAAAGAACAGGAAGAAAAGATTATTTTTCTTTCGATCTTTAAGAAAAACGAACAGTGAAAGAGCTAAGATAAGGAAAGTAGAAAAACCTATTAGGCCGAAGTTTACAAAATATTCTGATAAGTTTGATATTTTTGTCGCGGCAAAATTTGTAAATTGAAGCTCATAGATTGCAGGAATCGTAAAGAAGGACGACATTAAAATTCCCAATATAAAGCTCACTAAAGTTTCCCTGAAACTTATTGTTTTTCGAATTAACGAGTATAAGAAAAGTAAAGGAGAAAATAGTAGAAATATTGTATTATGAGCAATAGCCAAAAGAAAAATACCCATAGAAATAAAGAAAATATTTTTTGTCTCGATCATCCAAAGAATAAACGCTACCCAAACAAAAGCAAACAGCTCTCCAACAGATCCTCTTTTATATAAATCGAATAGATGATAAGGTGTGTAAGTTATTACAACCACACCCGCGATCGCCGAGAGTCTATCAAAAATTTTTGATAACCAAAAATAAGAAAAAACAGCCGTTGCTACAATCGAGAAAACTAGAACTGCTTTGACCGTATCTACAAAGTTTAAGCCTAAAACATGGAAAGGGACGGCAAAATACATGAAGCCGGGATATAAAAAGTTTGCAACGGGATAACCAAAGCCGTGATTCAAACGGCCCAAGAATCGAACAGGAAATTGGCCGTCTACAAACGCTTGATAAAAAGCAGAGAATCGAATTACCATCCACTCACCGTCATCCGACTCGAAAAAGCCGGGCAATAGCAAAAACCAAATAGAAGGGATCATCAACAAAAGCAGAATTACAATCGGCAAATATTTTTTAGTGCTTCGACTTTGCTCAGCATTAACCCTGAGCGAACGAAGCGAGTCGAATGGGTTAGCCATATTTCTTTTTTATAACAATCGAACAATATAACAATAAAACAATTGCGGCGCCAGCCGCATACAATCCATAATAGAAACTTTTAGGTTTAAATTCAAAAATCACCTCGTGCTCTCCATTTTTTACAGAAACTGCTCGAAATGCATAATTGGCTTTGAAAATTTTTGTTTCCGAACCGTCAACATAAGCATGCCACCCCGGATAATAATTATCAGAAAGATAAAGCAATCCATCGCCATTCGAATTTGTTTTAATAATTACTTTATTTGAAGAATACTCTAATAATTCGACGCCCGAACTTATATCACCAGGCCGAATTTTTGGATCCTCATATAAGATCAACGTGTCTTTTTCGTTGAATTTAGGATCGAATAAAGTTCGCAATGCCCGGTTACTATTTTCAACCACTATATATTTGTTCGTAATGAAATACCGCGGCGTGACTTTTAAATTTTCATAAGCCTGCCAAAAGCCGTTCTGCCACACTAGTTTGTATCTATCCTCTGGAAACGTCACGTAATCAGGATTAAAATCGCCGTTTATTGTTTCGTCTTTGTTCAGAATATACTTAACGCCTAAAATATTTAGAACCTTTTGTCGATAAGGATTGTTCGAAAGATCCTCTTTTCCAAATCCGGGCGCAACATTTGCATCTGGACGAGGCAAAACCGAAGGAACGCGGCCATTTTTACTTGCCGCAAGAAGTTCTGTGTATTCTCTTATATGAAGTGGGTCATTCCCTTCCGGTGAAAAAGCTCCATCATATGTTTGGAAATTACTTTCGATGTAGGCTGATCCATAACCCCAAAAACGATTGGTCCCAGCATCTTCTCTAAGAAATTTAACCACTGGAGTCTTGGGATACATGTATTCTGCCGGTGCAAAAGGAGTTATTTTCTGGAAATAATAATAAAGATCAATGGATACAATAGCAAGAACGAGAATTGTAAAAATAGTCAGCTTGTTTTTGATCTGAATTCGAAGATAAACAAAAGTTAAAAAAAGAAAAGCAAAAAGCGTTCCAATTGGAAGAATAAGATTTCTTTGCGCAACATTATTGTCTTTCATAATTAAGAAAAGACCTGCTAAGCAGACTAGAACAGCCCCGCTTATTAGAAGTATTTTCTTATTTTTACTTTGGATAAAATGGTCGAATCCAAAGGCGGCAAGTACGCTTCCTGCGAATGCAAAAAGGCTTAACGTTCTGGTTGGAACAGTTGTTGAAATTACAGGAATGGGAAGAAGGTAGAAAAACTTTGTTATGAAAAGATCAGTAGCAAGAAGAATTGTCGCAATAAAAATCAATGAAAAAATCTTTACCTCTGTTTTTTTGAATAATGAGAATACTGCAAAAACGGCAAATATTATAGGGATTAATCCAAAATAGGAAACTCTCTCGATATAAGTACCGTCAAAAGAATAATTGCGAGTTGCAGGATTGCCAAAAAAGTCGGGCGTAAAAGCCGTAATCAAATACCAAACCGGATTTAAAAGTTTTTGTATTTGCTCAATAGAGTAACCTCTTCTAGTTGACTGACCGAATAGTTCAAGTGTGGGTAAAAGCTGAAATAAAGACAACAGAATTGGTAAAATTAGCGCTACCAAAAAGATTAGAGATCGGTTTCGTATTAGTTTTTTTTCTAAAATACCTTTTCCAAAAAAATAAATAACTGTCACAAGATATATGTAAAATGCCCCCTGTATGTATCCTGCCAGAATCGATAAGAACAGCGAGAATATTAGTCCAAGAAAATTTCTATAATTTACCTTTTCCAAAATTTGATCGGCGAAAAATAAAACGAGAGGCAGCCAAAGAAGTGTGTGTCCAATATTCCCATATTCCATCCAAACAGTCATGTAGAGCGAGAAGGTATAAGAAATAGATCCTAAAAGAGATGCGGCGCCAGACAACTTAAGTCTTCGTAGGAACAAATACATGAAGAGGAAGGAAATCAAGGAAGAAGAGATTATGTAGATAGTCCACGCATTCCCAAATTCGAACACGAAGAATAAGAGATTTGCCGGATAAAAACTAGCGCTTTGAAAGTTTGCCATTTGCGGGTTGCCAGAAAAATTATAGGGATTCCAAAATGGTATTTGCCCCTTTTTTAAGCTTTCAATCGCAAAATATTTCCAAGGAATAAGTTCTCTTGCAACATCCGGGCCTTGAGCTTTATGAGGAATGACAGGCGAATATGATTTGTACGGTTCGTAATTGGCGACAATAAGATCTCCGGGATAAGGAATTTGCCCAAAAATTATTGACCTATTAAAAAACCCAAGAACTATGAGGAGCAAAAACAAAAGTAATCCCTGCTTTTTAATCACTTGGAACAACTTCATATAAGCTCATGTAGGAATCACCTATCCCTTTTTGAAATTTATCAATTAATTTAACTGGCCAACCGGCTGGTGGCATCGCAGAATCATTCAGAACAAGATAAACTGGCATGTTTTTTGCTCTTTTAACAAGATCCTCCGGAATATCTTTAGGTAATGGCCATATTCCTCTTTTCTCTATATTTTTATTTTCGTCAAGATAGATTTCCATAGCATAAGTTGGAAGCGATCCGAACGTTCCTTCAGTTGCCACATAAATTTTCCCTTTTTTAGATTCTCCTCTTGCGAATGCGACTATCTCACGAACCCCCCCACCTGCAGGCCACTCATTCATAAATTGATCTGTGTCAGCTTTTGCAATTGGTGCGCGAGCAAAGTCCGCCAAAATATAGAAATCTGATAGAATAAGTAAAATTAAAGCTACAAAAACAAGGCCTGCCTTTAATAAATTATTTTTTAGCGAATCCAAGATAAAGTTTAGAGAGAAGGCTGCCAAAACCAAAAGTGGCATTGTCATAAAAAGAATAAATCTTGGGTATAAAATTCGCCCAAAAAGAGCGAGAAGCACAAACGGAACAATAAACCAGGATAAAAGAAATAACTTTTCACGAATTTGCCTTGTACTTCCCAGAAAGAATGCAACTAAAATTAAAAGGAATATTGGAATTGTTGTGTAAGCGATAAACCAGTCTGTAATACCATTGAGATTACCCATAAAAAATTCAAAAGGGTGAGAAAGCCAGTCCCTTATTGGGTAGACGAAAATCGTAGTTTTTTCAGAAATTATGTGGAAGAATGGAGATAGTCTCAGTATAGAATAAAAGCCGTATGTCATAATAGTTGAGATAGCCGCAAGAGAAACCCATTTTATTAATTCTCTCTTCCAATGTCCCTGTTTGAAATTAAAAAGAAGAAGTGAAAACGGGAAAAGATAAACAGAGAAAAAAGCCGAGGATTTAGTTAGAACTCCCGCTCCCAAAACCATTCCTAGAATTAAAGCTATGTCAAGGCGCCGCAACCGAACAAGTAATACCTCAAGATACAATGTCCAAATTGTTGCGGCCGAAACCAGAGATTCATATAGTGCCATTCGATCATAGACTAAAGAGAATGGATAAATAATATAAAGAAAAGCGGCGATATATCCTATCTTTTTGTTTTTGAAGATTTCGGAAGCCAGAAAGTAAATACCAACCAAACTTACAATTCCCGCGAGAACCGAAACCAGCCTGCCTGCAAGCAATGGATCATTCACAAACCGCATTACTATCATATCTGCCCAAACAAATGACGGTTGTTTTCCATCTGTCAGCGATATGAAGCGCCAGTTGGCATCATATCTAGCAATCTGCGACCATCTTGTATAAATAGCTTCATCTGTAAACATAGGAAGAAACATTATGTTGTAGAGCCGAGTGATAAGGTATGCCGCAAGTAGACCTAAAGAAAGAAAAATCTCATTCAAATAACGCTTGATTAAAGTCATAAGAAGATTATACCTTACTTATATAAAATCTTAAAAACTAAATAGTAAATATACATAGTAAAAATCAAATATTTTATATTTTATTTGTATTTTTGCTATTTGCTATTTGATATTTAATATTGTTCGTTTAAACCTCCAGCCTAGGACTAGCACTATTGATACAAGAATAGAAGTAACCATGATTAGGTTTAATATATCTGGGACAGGTGGGTCCCAGTTCCCAAGATAGAGAAACGGAGCATACTGAAGAAGCCCAAAAAATGAGATGACTACAAGAGGAATCATAACATAAAATCTATTGGCAATAAGCGAAGAAAATGGAATCACAAATAAAAGATACCATGGCTGAAAATTAGTTCTACCTATCACAATCAGTACTGCGATAGACATAGAAACTACTATCGCGCGTATAACTGTTTCTTTGTTAACTTTAAAAAATAAATCCAAAAGAAGCGCAGGGAGGAGAAAAATCGTGGCAAATTTTACGGCAATGGAAACCCCCGAGGCAATCAGAGAATGAACAATTTTCCTCTCAAAAAATGCAAAAATCCCAATAAGCGCAAAAAATATCATGACAATATCATTGTGGGCTGAGACTAACGATTCAATAATTATGAGAGGATTTAAAGCAAAAACTGACAGAGAAAGTAAGGGACCTATTTCTAACTTCCTGGATATTTTTTCTATAAAATACGCTGATCCAATAAAGCTTCCTAACATTAATAGTTTAAATAAATAGAACGTTAACAAAAAGTACCCAAAACCTATAAAAGATACCGGAACCGTAAGTAATAACCACATTGGACCATAAGGATAGGTTCTGTGTGTCCAATGCATGAAGGAAAGCATGGGATCGCCGGGATAATCGAGAGCTTTATGCTCATAAGGGTTCTGATGATAAAAGGTAACAATCTTTGCGTCAAAAATATAATTAAAGAAATCATAAGAGAAAGCATTGTATGAGAAAAATAGTGCAACGCTAATTACAAGAATTATTTTCCAAAGATATTTTCTTGTCAATAAATTGTTTTGAACCATATCTAATGTCTTCAAATACAAAGCAAACATAAAGATAATAATCACAAGATACAAAGCTGTAGAGAGAGGGCGATTAAAATAACCAATCTGCTGAAAAAACTTTTGAATACCTTGCCAAATCGATACTTGGGAAAGCGTCAGCGAAAGATCAACCTGAGTAAAAGAATACAATAGCAATGCTATTGAAGCAGCAATCCAAGCATAGAAGATAAATTTATTCATTCTAGTTAGAAATTGGTTGTTAGAAATTGGAAAATGGTTCGGAAATTAGAAATTGGAGAATAGTTATTTGTCTATTTTCTATTCTCTATTTTCCATTACTATTTTCTATTTTCCAATAACTACTTTCAGTTATAAACCCCCTTAATTATATTTTTTTTGATTTGAATTAAATCCAGTAATCCTTCAATAGAATCTTTAATAGGATTAACTCGTCTTGTCTCAACGTACAACCAATCAACAGGAACTTCTTTTATTCTATAGCCAAGCTTTTCCCCAACATATAATAATTCCATATCGAATCCTGCAGTAACGGAAGACCCATGAATTGATTTGAAACCATTGTGGACTTCTCGAACTTTCATAAAAATATCTCGCGCAGCCTTTTTGCTAAACATCTTAAATCCACATTGAGTATCTGTAAGCGAATTCATCCCCACAAGGAGTTTTCTTAATATAATTGTGCTTCGCGAAATTACCAATCTTGTGAATGGCGAACCTTTACGAACAGTGCTTCTTGAACCTATCGCAATATCAAACCCTTCTTCTGATGCGGCTAGAAGTTTTTCAACCTCTTCAATCGGTGTTGCCTGATCCATATCTGAGAATAAAATATAATCTCCTTGTCCCTGCAAAACTCCTGCGGTCACGGCACCAGCTTTACCTGTGTGATTATTCTCAATAATTCGAAACTTCGGGTTTTCTTTTACAAATTCCCTAACGAACTCGAGGCTTCCATCATCGGATCCGTCATCCACAACAATAACTTCATAGTTATATTTTTTTCGTTCGAGATAATGTTCTACTTTATCTAAAGTTCCTTTGCGAAGATTTGCTATTTCATTATATGAGGGGATCACAACAGAAAGAAGATAAGATTTCATAAAGATAGAAATATTATATCATTCTACTCTTCTTTCTTTCACTTATGGTACGAGCTATATTTTCTTTTCGAATTTTGTCTTGCTCTTCTTTTGCAGTTTTGCGCTCGTTTATTTTAACCAACTCCTCCGCCCTGTTTTTATCAAATAGCTCTTGGCACATTTTATTTGTGCATATGATTTGGGACATTTCGAGAATAGAAACGCCAGCCATGGTTTGGGCTTTTTCAGTCCACGAGCGGGAGATACGC
>Ga0209542_10015495_pt1 | contig 12784 bp, 12 predicted proteins | sample RifCSPhighO2_01_FD_184028 | JGI IMG/M metagenome (GOLD analysis project Ga0209542, IMG submission 184028) | Soil microbial communities from Rifle, Colorado - Rifle CSP2_plank highO2_0.1 (SPAdes) (version 2) | ecosystem: Environmental > Terrestrial > Deep subsurface > Rock core/Sediment ...
TTCTTCATCCAGACTTAAAGCAACAGTTTTTCTTCCCATATGATTCCATATGAGTTGGCTTATTTATAAAGCTTATGCGAACTTGTCCAATGTCCAGAACTAAACAACAATAAAAATTAGTGTTTTCTCGCCCCCAACGACTTAAACCGAACTACCCACTAACAACGAAACTACGGAATTCCCCCCCTACGACGAAACAACTAAATTATTGTCTGCTTCGCAGAATTGATGATTCATTAAAAAACTACGGTAGCCCCTAACTTCTCAGCGCTGAAAAAACTCTTTCGCTGCGGCTCAAGCCCCGCTGCGCTCTCACTCCATTTTTATGTCCTGCGGGACTAAAAATTCCGTTCGGGTCGAGAAACAGCGATTTAACGGAAAAATGCTCGGCTCGCATTTTTCCCAAATTGATTTTTCGAGGAAAAAATTGTGGGTTGCCTCAATTTTTTCAGCTCTGAAAAATCAACTTCGTTAAATCGCATACGTTAAATCCAATTTTTCCAGCACTTTGATATGTAAACTATCTTTATAACTTGATGATAACTAACGAAAATTCCACTTTAACTAACTTCTAAAAAACGACGTAGGCGGGAAGAAAATTCAAACCAAAAAATAACCATCTTTAGGCATATTCTCAATATAACCATGTGGAGCGTTTTGTCCTCTCTGGCTTGATGCAATAAACACACGATCTAAACCAAAAAGATTTTTTAATTGTCTTAAGTCAGCTAAGTATGGGTTTTCAGATCTAGATGAATTAGGTGAACCTCTTCCACTCTCAACACAACAAAGACATCCTGCTATATACAAACCCAAGTCCGTTTGAGCAGTGATCCCTTCTTTAATAATTCTTCCCAGATTATCACTTTCAAATTGTGCCATCATCTGAAAATCTATCTGTGTTGCTCTAATATAGGGGATACCCAATTTATCACAAACACCAGAAGCATACTCAATTGCCTCTTTCCATGATTTAGTTAAACTTCCCTCATTTCCCTCTTTACTGCCATCATCTTTCCACGTGCCTAAATTTCCTTCTAAGATTAAAACCCCCTTTGGATTCTTAACCTCAAGCAGTTCCGAAAGATCATTTATTCTAAACTCTTTGTATTGAATTTGTTTATTCATTGTTTATTCGCCTCTTTCTAAAACATATGCATCGCGAAGCTCATGCTGTCGTACTTTATAGTCCCTTGGTGAAAAAACAATTACTCCATGGGGATATGTTTTACACTGACTAAAATCTTCAAATACACTTAAAAATGCACTAAGACTGTTAACAACTTTAGATGTGTCAGGTGGCGCATCAAACAGCATTTTTTTACTTCCCTCAGATACATGAGGTATTGATTCCCATGGTGTTAATTCCCGTTCATTAGTACTTCTTTTGCAGATATATGATGGAAGATCATACCAAACTCTAAATTCTCCTGAGGAGGTTAATGTTGCACATTCTACACGACCTTCAAGCTCTGCTGCAGTGGTGCCAAAAATTTTCAATCTTTCTTCAGCACTCCCATTACGCCAAACGTCAAATATATCACTAACTAACTCTGGAAAACGATAGGAGGGAAAATCCCAAGAACCAAATCCTCCTGGAATGCGAGTTCCCAGATAATCTTTTTCCTGCACACGGTAAGTAGCTCTATTTAATAATTCAATTTCAGGATCATCGGAAAAACTTCTCAGCCAGATATCAGAACCATGATAAGTGCTCCTAGCCAATTCTTTGATCATACCTTCAGTGTCAAATGAATTGCGTTTGCCCATTTTAATCTCCTTGTTTTATCTTCCAATCAGGTTTCAAATTTCTAAGTAAAGATAACTGCTCAGCACCAATACCAATACCATAGCTCTTGCTTATACCGTAAAATGTCGCAGTCTTATCATCGGGATCAATGCGCACTTTTCCCATACCCAGAACTTGGTATCCATCTCCTCGGAGAGTAGGAATATGTTCATTCCAAAATTCCAAATGTTGTGCAGCTAGGTCATCAATAGTCTCATAGGTTAACATGTCTGCTTGTTCTTCTTGTTTTGCAAATCTTCCCTGCCATGCTTTATATGGTCTATTTTCATGTTCAGCATACAATCCAAATCTGTTTCCCTCCTCTTCAAGAAGATAAGTTAAACATCTTGCATGACCACCTCTAGCAATAGTCCATAAGTACTGCACGTCGTCCATTTCTAACTGAACAATTTTGTAGTCCCCTGATTCCTGCGGAAAGTTTGTTTTTAATTCTGTCTTTTTGACCATTTTTTTATTTCTACTAGTCAATGGCAACCTGTTCTTATTTAAACCATTCCCCCCACTTAGTGTAGAGTAATAGGAAGATTTAAATAAACTCCAAATAATTACATAAAAATGGAGCTGAAAGTATTTGAAAAGATAGGACTAACCAAGAACGAGAGCATAGTTTACCAGACACTACTCCGATTAGGTACGTCTAAAACAGGTGAAATTCTTAAAAAATCTGAACTAAATTCTGGAAAGATTTACGAAATTCTTGAAAGTCTTAAAGTCAAGGGACTATTAAGTGAATCTCTTATTAATAACATCAAGTACTTTACAGCCGCTCCACCTTCTCAAATTTTGGAATATATCAAAGATAAGAAAGAAGATATTGAGAAAGAAGAAGTGATGATTAAATCTGCTTTACCAGAACTAGAAAAATTACGTAATCTTACTTCAAAAGAAACAAAATCTGTTACTTACACTGGTCTAAGAGGAATAAAAACAGCGGCAGATGAAGCATTAGAATCAATGAATCCAAAAGAGGACATTCTTGCTATGGGCGTAACAGAATCCAAAGATGAACCGTTTAATAAATTCTGGGAAAGATGGCAGACACAAAGAATCAATAAAAATATTTCTCAAAAGATGATCTTCTCAGAGAAAAGTCAATATTATAAGAAATTTACTAAAAGCAAATATACACAAGCGAGAGTGTTAACAGGAATTACGCCTGTAACCGTTGATATTTTCGGAGAGGACAAAACATTAATTCTTAATTATGGAGAATCTCCTTCTTGTATCTTGATATATGATAAAAATACTGCTCAATCATTTAGGCAATTCTTTAAACAACTATGGAAACTAGCAAAATAATTTTCTTCCCGTCTTTTCCTGACTGTGAAAACTGAACAAAGTGGAATTTTCGTTGATGCAAAATAGCACGGTTCAATGCTATGTTTGACGTGCTGGAAAAACTCTTCGTCGGCTTCGCCTCCTCGTACCTCCCACTTCGTAGTCGGCAGGATTTAACAGGAATTTTACGGTTTCGCAATTTTGAGCCTCTCCTCTAAAGGGCAAAACCCCCTCAAAATTGCTTCACCCAAATTCGATTTTTCCAGCTCTGATTTCAGCTCTATCGGATTTTCCAGCTCTGTTCGCTTCGCTCACGAGGGAAAATCCTCACGAGGAAATCGAGGGAAAAATCGAACTTCGTAAAATTCCATACGACGTTATACGCAATTAAATTTTAGTGGCATAAACTGATTGGGAACAATTTTAACGAGAACGAACTAAAACGAAACGACTGGGGAAGGGGGCGACGAATGACGACTAACTAACCTACTACTTTATAAAAGAAAACTTTATAATGTTGCTATTCAAATCTAATATATGATGATGAATAAAAAAGGGAATTGGACACTTTCAGCAATATTCGGCATAGTTGGAGCTGGACTTGTAGTATTACCTTTTTTAACAGATTTGTCTAAATGGTTTATGTTGCTGGGAATAGTATTTATCTTCTTAGCATTTATGGCGAATAGATAAAATGGCACAAAAAAGAAATTACATCGAATGGTCAAAAGAGGAACTAATAAGAGAGATTTTGGCCTTAAAGAAACAAAAAACTTATGGATTAGTTTGGGAACGAGAGAAAACTAAAGAAGATTTTGACTTATTCATTAATTGGGAAGGCGAAAAGACAAAAGAGGAATTTAGCCCAGAAAGTAAAGATAAATTTCCAGTTTTAGCAGAAGTAAAAGACAAAGAAATAATTTCTGATAAAGACAAGCCAGTTAATTTATTAATTGAAGGAGATAATTACCATTCACTCGCTGTTCTTAATTTTACGCATAAAAATTCAGTGGATGTTATCTACATAGATCCACCTTATAATACTGGAAATAAAGACTTTAAGTATAACGATAAGTTTGTAGATAAAGAAGACGGTTATAGACATAGTAAATGGCTTTCTTTTATGTCAAAGCGTTTGGCTCTTGCAAAAAATCTACTTAAAGATACAGGAGTAATCTTTATTTCCATTGATGACAATGAAATTGCACAATTAAAGCTTTTATGCGATGATGTTTTTGGAGAAACTAACTTTATAGGTAACCTAATTTGGAGAAAAAAAGAGGGCGGTGGTCAAGCTGATGATTATTTTGCCAGAGAACATGAATATATTTTAGTTTATTCAAAATCTAATAAATTTAAATGGCGTGATGAGATAGTTCCTGTTAAAGAAGCAGAATACAATAAAGAGGATAAAGATGGAAAATTTACCGCTGTAAAACTTGCAAAATGGGGAAATACTGCAAGAAAAGAAGATAGAGAGAAAATGCACTTTCCAATTAAATCCCCCAATGGAAAAAATATTATCCCATATGCTCCTGACGGAAATTTAGGAAGGTGGAGAGTTGGCAAAAAAAGAATGGACGAATTGATTAATAAAAATCTTATTTATTGGCAAAAAAAAGAGGATAAATGGATTCCCTATGAAAAAATTTATTTTACTGAAGGGAATGTAAAAAAGATTAAAGAGAGAAGCATATTATATGAACTGGCAACAACCGCTGATGGCACAAATGAGTTAAAAGAAATATTTTCAGTTAAAGATGTATTTCAAAATCCTAAACCCACCGAATTAATTAAATTTTTCCTTAAGTTCGGAGCAGATGATAATGCAGTTATTCTTGATTTCTTTGCAGGTTCAGGAACTACGGGACATTCCGTTCTTAAATTGAATAGCGAAGATGGCGGGAAACGAAAATTCATCATATGCACAAATAATGAAGATAATAATGGAGATGGACGTAAAATATGTACTGACATTTGTTATCCTAGAATTAAAAAGAATATAGATGAGGTTGGCGGTAATCTCAAATATTATAAAACTGATTTTGTCGAAGCAGAACAAACTGATAAAAATAAAAGAAAGCTTGTCGATAATTGCACAGAAATGCTTTGCATAAAGGAAAATACTTTTGAGAAAGTTAAAGACGCAAAGAAATTCAATATTTTTAAAAATGATAAATTGCATTTAGGAATAATTTTTGATGATGAATACATTGATGAATTTGTAAAAGAAGCAGAGAAAATAAGCGGAAAAATCCGTGTTTATGTGTTTTCGCATGATGATTCTGTGCCTACAAAGGAATTTAAAACCATTAAAAATAAGGTTACTTTATGCCCAATTCCAGAAACAATTTTAAAAGTTTATAGGAAGGTTTTCAAGAATGATTGAAATTAAAGATTATCAAGAAAAAGCGATTTTGAAACTGAAAGAGCAGATAAATGAATTGCTAAATAGAGAGTCAAGAGAAACTTTAGTTTTCAAATCTCCGACAGGTTCAGGTAAGACCTTAATGGTTGCTGAATTTATTAAACGACTTGTTGATAGAAGAGATGACGGAAAGCAAATCGCTTTTATCTGGACAGCTCCAAGACAATTACATACTCAAAGCAAGGAAAAACTTGACAAATACTATTCTACAACAAGAGCAATAGAATGCAAATACTTTGAAGACCTAACAAACAACAGACTAGAACCAGATGAGATTTTGTTCTTGAATTGGGAAAGCATAAACAAAAAAGATAATGTCTATATCCGAGAAAATGAACAGGAAAGGAATTTAACCAAAGTTCTTGAAAACACAAGAGAAGAAGGCACAAGAATAGTCCTAATCATTGACGAAAGCCATTTTACAGCAAAAACAGAAACTTCAAAGAATTTAATAGAAGACATTAATCCAGATGTTATTTTGGAAGTTTCAGCTACTCCGCACATTCATTCTTTTTATAATGTTCTTGTAGAATTTGAAGATGTAAGAAAAGAGGGAATGATAAAGAAAGAGATTGCCATAAATCCGGAATTGGACAAAGGCAAAGTTTCAGACAAATCTCCTGATGAATTAGTTATTGAATGTGCCTTAAAGAAAAGACAGGAAATGCTTAAACTATTAGAAAAAGAAAAATCCGACATCAATCCATTAATTTTAATTCAACTTCCTGATAAAAAGACAGGAGTTATTGACAGGCAAGAGCAGATTACTGGAATTTTAAGAGATAAATTCAAGATAACAACAGAAAATGGAAAATTAGGGATTTATCTGTCAGAAGAAAAGACTAACCTTGAAAATATTGAAATGCCTGATAACGAGGTTCAAGTCCTAATATTCAAACAAGCCATAGCTTTAGGTTGGGATTGTCCAAGAGCATACATTTTAGTAATGTTTAGAGATATGCAAAGCATGGACTTTACGATTCAAACAGTCGGCAGAATAATGAGAATGCCAGAGTTTAGGCATTATGATTCTGAAGAATTGAATAAAGGATACGTATTCACAAATCTTGCAGATATTAACATAACTGAAGAAGTTGCAAAGGATTATATCACTATTTATGAAGCCAAAAGACGAGAAGATTTGTATAGCAATATTGATCTTAATTCTATTTATCTAATAAGACAAAGAGAGAAAACAAGACTTTCTGGAGAATTTACAAAAATATTCTTAGAAATTGCACAAAAAAGCGGACTTGCAAAGAAAATAAATCTAAAACCAAAATCTCTCGTTACTAAAATAATGGTTGACGGAAAAATACAAGTTTTAGATAAAGTTCAAACTGTAGAACATAAGGGAGAAATGCAATTTAAACTAAGTGCGGTTGAATTACAGCACCGGTTTGATTTATTCGTAAGAGGAAGCTGTACACCCTTTGCTCCTTCTGATTCACAAGGCAGAATAAGAACAGCACTCTATAAGTTTTTTGAAAAGATGATAAAAACCGAAGATGAAACTTTTGCTCAAAAAATAATTCTTGGAGAAGAAAATAACCAATGGTTTACTGATTGTATTAATGAATCTAAAGAGGAATATAAACGCAAAATTGTTGAAGAATTACCAGAACAAAGAGAAACAGAGCATAGTGTCTGGAATGTTCCAAAACTAATCTCATACAACAGCAAATACAAAGAATTACCGCATAAAAAAGCAATTATGAAACCTTATTTTGCATCTACTGAAAGTATGCCAGAAAAGGATTTTATAAAATTACTTGAAAATCCTAAGAACTCGATAAAATGGTGGTTCAAGAACGGAGAGTCAGACAAGAAATATTTTGCCGTCAAATATGCTGATGATAAAGGAGTAGAAAGAGGTTTTTATGTTGATTTTATCTTTATGTTAGATAATGGGCAGATTGGAATTTTTGATACAAAAAGCGGAATAACTGCAAAAATCGCAAAGGAAAAAGCAGAAGCACTAGCAAAATACATCAAAACTCAAAATCAGAAATACAATAAAAAACTATTTGGTGGAATTATAATATTCAAAGATGGAAGTTGCAGATATAACGATAATGAAACTTATGAATATGATGAAAACAATTTAACGAACTGGAAATTCTTAAAACTATAATATTCTTTTGTAAAAGAACCAAAACATGACGCCCCCTCCCCACGAAACGACGAACGACTAAAATTGTCCCTTGATACTTGTTCTTGATGGCTTACTTTGTTCGCTGGATTGAAACGACTGCCACTAAAATTTAACTCTTCGGTTTCCCTTCGGGACGTTGCACTAAACCTCGTTCCTTTGGAAGCGTATAACAGCGCATACGTTAGCCAAAATTTTAACATTGCCGAACGTCGCTTACTCCTCTTATCGGAAACCGAGACTTCTTAACGGTGCCACCTTCGCTTAGTCTTAAAAAACATGCTTGGAAATTACAAACTTCCACTAACATTCACTAAGCGATTCAACTTCGTTTCATCCAAATTCGTCAAAAGTTCTACGGGGGGGACTTAAGAGCTACGAATGAGAATTCTTCCACATTATATCAAAGTAAGACCTAAAACTATTTGCTAATTCTGTATCTCTCACTACAAATGCAATCGGATTATTTAAGACCATAACAAACAAGACAGCATCTGGAAAAATATCAATCCAATTAGGACTAACTAAGTTATTTGGAAGATAACGAACTTCTGTCAATTTCATCTTCTCCCTGATTTTTCCATATTCTTGAGCATTAGCGTTGTAAACAATCTTCATCTTCACTTTTCTTTGAATTCTTCTCTTATGAAAATCTAAAAACCAACCTTCCCACTTAACATTAGCAACTTTAGGTGCACCTAGAACTAAAAAAGTATCTCCTGCTTTGAATGTCTGCATTAATTCTTCTCTTATTGCTTTTATTCCATTCAATCCTTCATACATCTCTGCAACTCTCTTCTTAGAAACAGAAGCTCTCTGCATCATTAATCGAGGTAAAACTTCAGCAACAACTTCTTTTTTGGTATTGCCTAATTCATCCTCTTTCTTTTCAATATACTCTAAAATCATGTGGGGATTATTTGCCATAAAATACTTTGTTCCCTCTTTTGTGATATAACCAACCAATCCTTTCTCAATTAATTTGTCAAGAATATCATACATTTTGGACTTGGAAACTTTACTTTCCTTACCAATAGGTCCAATAGAGGATTCTCCTAATTTATTGAGAGCCAAATAGACTTTAATTTCTCCCTTAGTCAATCCTAATTTTTCAAGCAAAGTTTCATCCATTTTAACATAATAATGTTCTTTTCTTTATTAATCTTTCTAATGGTAACCCACTTGGGGGGAGACCAAACTTATATACTTGTCTTGTTATGGTTACCACTATGCAAAGACAAACTATAAATTGGGAAGAAGAAATAAAGCCTCTTTTCCCAGAGGAAAGTCTGGAACTTTTAGTAGAGACTACTAGAGGAACAGTTAGAGATGTTAATCTAGATAATGCTGCTACTACAATCCCTTTTTCAGCAGTAAATCAAGCCGTTGCTGAATTTCTAAGAACTTATGGCAGTGTTCACAGAGGTTCTGGACAGAGATCAATAATATCTACTCAAAGTTATGAACAAGCAAGAGCTAGAATTCAGCAGTTTACAGGAGCTTCTTTAGACAGTTATGTTGTTTTCACTAAAAACACTACTGAAGCTATTAATCACGCTGCTCAATTATGGTCAAGAATCCCAGGAAAAGTTCTAGTTTCTGATATTGAACATTCTTCTAATCTACTTCCCTGGTTAGCCGGAAATGAAGTAGTGCAATATAGAACAAACCCTAATGGAACTCTGAATGTTAAAGATGTTGAAGAAATGTTCAGAACGAATGATGACATAAAACTTCTTGCTATTACGGGCAGTTCTAATGTTACAGGATATAAACCCCAAATTCACGATTTAGCAGAAATTGCACATAAATATGGTGCTAGGATTTTAGTAGATGCTTGTCAATTAATCCAGCATCAGAAAGTAGATGTTCTTCCAACTGATGATCCAAGACATTTGGATTTTGTTGCTTTTTCAGGCCATAAGATGTATGCTCCTTTTGGCGGAGGCGTTCTTGTTGGACCAAAAGAATTTTTTGATCAAGCTGTCCCATATCAAATTGGTGGAGGAAACCTTACTTATATTTCAAGAGATTTACAATTAAAAATATTTCCAACAGTTCAGGCTCATGATCCAGGAACACCTAATGCAGTTGGTGCGATTTCCATCGCCAAAGCCACTGAAGTATTAGAATCAATTGGTTATGATCGTATTCACAAATATGAATCTGAATTAGTTAGAACTGCCTTTAGAAGATTAAAGCATATTGCGGGCGTAGAAGTTTATGTCACTGAATCAGAACTAGGCAGCGTTATTCCTTTTGATATTGCAGGAATGGATAGTCGATTAACTGCTGAGATACTAAGAGATGATTATGGGATTGGCGTACGAGCAGGTTCATTCTGTACTTATGAATTCATGAGAAAAATCAAGAATATCTCTGATGAACAAGACCAAAAAATCTCAGAAGAAATTGATAAAGGAATTACAAGAAGTATTCCCGGAGTTGTTAGGGCTAGTTTTGGCTTAGTGAATAAGCAAGAAGATGTTACAAGATTAATTTCTGCTGTTAATGAAATTACCCATAACGGAATAGAACATTATTCAGGAATATACAAACAAGACAATACCGCAGGATTGTGGGCAAAGAGGTAAAAAATGGCAACAAATGTTAAACCAGATGAATTGAATTATGATCATTACGAAACAAAAAAATATGACGATGATATTGTTCGCTCTATCCCAGGACATGAGGAACTTCATAGACACATAGACCAAATTATTCAAAGAGATTATATTTCAAGAGAAAAAACTAAAGTCTTAGAATTAGGGGTGGGAACAGGATTAACAGCAGAAAGAATATTAAGACAAATACCAAATGCAGAATATACGGCTGTTGATTTCTCTGAGCAAATGCTTGCAGGAGCAAGAAGACGTTTATCTCAATATAAAATAAAATTCGTAAACGGTGATTATTCACAAATTGAACTCCCAACAAATAATGACCTTGTTGTTTCTGTTGTAGGAATACATCATCAAGAGACTGATGCTGATAAAAAATCTCTTTTTCAAAGAATTTATGATTCGCTCAACGAAACAGGCGCTTTTATCTTTGGAGATTTAGTCACTTACAGAAACTCTGAAGAAGCTACTCTTAACGAAGCAAGACATTTTCATCATCTTGTAGAAAATGCTCAAAATGAAGAATCATTAAGAGAATGGGTGCACCATCACAAATTTTTAAATAAACTAGCTCCGCTGGAAGACCAAGTAGAATGGCTTAGGGGAGTTGGTTTTAGAGAAGTAACAGCAGTGTATCAGAAATTTAATACTGCGCTAATTTACGCAAGAAAATAACCTTTTATTCCTCTTGTTTTGACTTCTTCTTTTCCAATCTTTTAACCGATTCAGCCTGCTCTACATAATTTTCAGAAGTAATAACTCTTCTGCCACTTTTTGTTTCCAAATCTCTTCTCGCTCTTCCGGCAACAGCCCCGCCTTCTTGAGCTGCTTTTTTGCCTTCATCAAATCCCTCTGCATTTTTATTCCTTGTAATTTCTGTTGTAGCCGCCTCACCAAGCATGGAAAAGATAAGCTCCAAGTCTGTCATGTGATCGCGTAAATTTTCTCGTTTCAGTCCCTTTAACTCTTTGTATTCGGACGGCGTTAAACCAAAAGCCGCTTTGGAGATTTCGGCTGTGAGGATTGCATATTCTCTTTCGGTCTTTATTGCCCGCTTATCCCATTCGCTGGTCAATTCGTCTCTTATTGCTATCCCTCTTACCCTTCTCTCAATCCATTCACCAGAGTATCCTTTCTTTTTGTACAATTCCCTCATCCTTTTTTGAGCAAGTTCAGGATTTTCTATTTCTTGTACTCGCTCATAGCCAACCTTTGCCAGCCATCTCTTAAATGGCTCTGCTTTCGGGGACGGAATGGATTGAACAATCCTCAACATGGTTTCAGTACTGGCACAGTCAGTTTCATAGAATTTACCATCAGCAGACGGCAACTTCAGTTGTACGATTTTTTCGTACAACTCAAATCCTTCATCTTTAAGCTTAATTTTTAGATCTGACCAATATCTTCTAGGGATAGAGCTGCCAGTTAAGACTGTTACAATATCTATGATGGAGAAGAACCATTCTTCATTATGCCACAATCTTCGTATGCCTTTTCCCTGAAAAACAATCAATGACGTTTCTGGATCCATTCTAATGATTATTAAATAGACTTTTCTTTAAATACTTTACCCAAACCTGTCCAGTGGCCAATCGCTCTCTAAATGGAAACAACGGCTCTTAAGTCCCCCTAACTCTAGTCTCGCTTCTCTCGTATTCAAATAATCGAACTTTTGACGAACTACGGTGGCACCTAAAGTCTCGGCAATGTTAAAACTTCTTCGGTTTAATGTCCTTCGGACTTAAACCTCGACCACGCTGCGCTCTCCCTTCGGTCTGGTCGGCAAACAGCGATGTTAAACTCAATACTAAGATTTCATTTTTATTGACGGGACTTTTTGGACGCGATGTTGTTAAATGTCGTCTTTGCTCGCATCGGTCGTTATTTCTTCTCCTTTTTTGATGTCCCTTTTTGCAACATCACACTTTCGTTTTAGGTCTTGAATTGTGTTTGGATTAGAAGTGTGATTTACATATCGTTCAGGGACAGAATATAGTTGAATAACTCCTCGATGCTTATGGGTGAACTCTTTTTCACTTTCTGGAAGATTCTCAAACTCTTCTTTTGTCAATTGTTTGAGATTATATTTTATGATGACTTCACCCTTTTTGAAATCTCTATTAGCAAAGACTCCTTTTCCGTTTGGAAATTGTCCAATCTTTGATTTTTTGATAACAACATCGCTCATACTAAAATCAATATCTTAATTCTTTATAATTATATCGTGAAGTCCAAAAAGTCCCTAATTTAGTCTCGGCTCCGCCTCGTGAAATCTCAGTACTTCTCCTTCCCTTCGGTCAGTCGACCACGTTGCACTCTCGCTAACGCTCGGCTCACTTAACATATATGTTAGGCGTATTGGCTTCGGGCGGGTTAAATATTTAAATAATTTTTGAGCAAGAAATCCCCACTATTTATGGTTGGGGATGAATTGCGAAAGATACTAATTCTGTGCCTCGACTTTATGGCTTGGTAAAGTGATGAGCCTCAAAAAC
>Ga0209542_10015496_pt1 | contig 12784 bp, 12 predicted proteins | sample RifCSPhighO2_01_FD_184028 | JGI IMG/M metagenome (GOLD analysis project Ga0209542, IMG submission 184028) | Soil microbial communities from Rifle, Colorado - Rifle CSP2_plank highO2_0.1 (SPAdes) (version 2) | ecosystem: Environmental > Terrestrial > Deep subsurface > Rock core/Sediment ...
ATCTAGCAACTTTTGTTCAGTAAGCTTTGTGGATAGTGAGAGCATATCTATTGGTTCATTCTTAAAAGATAAATCAAGCATTGCTCGAAAAATCTTTTTATGTTTTTCAACATAAAAAGAATCAGGATTTACCATATCTTCTACTTCATGCATTGCATCTTTACGAAGCATGATGGATCCCAAGACTGCTTGTTCTGATTCAATGCTCTGAGGAGGTATACGTAAATTTCCCTGCTTATTGTTTCTTGTTGTTTTTATCATTAGAGCTATTCTAGCATAGTAGAAAAATTATCAAACCCTAAAAGTGCGTAAAACTGTTATTAAAATGTGGAGAAATGCGAGGCAAGATCCGATATGTCCAGTCTTGCCTCACTAAATAATATGTTATTATATATAGCATGGCTCAAAAGATATTTTTATCAGGAGTTCAACCCTCAGGTAAACCGCATATCGGAAATTATTTCGGCGCAATGAGGCAGTTCGTAGATTTACAAAACGAACAGAACGGTTATGTTTTGATTGTTGATTATCATGCTTTGCATTCTCTACGAAATCCGAAAGAAATGAGTGAAAATATTAAGAATGTGTTGCTTGATTATTTGGCTATTGGCCTTGATCCTAAAAAAATTACTTTATTTAAACAATCTGACATTTCCGAGCATACTGAGCTCACTTGGATTTTTGATACTATCATCACGATGCCGTATTTAATGCGAGCACACGCTTTCAAAGACGCAGAAGCAAAAAATAAAGAAATAGATGTTGGTACTTTTAATTACCCGGTGTTGATGGCGGCTGACATCTTGCTTTATGGTCCAGACATAATTCCAGTGGGGGCAGATCAAAAACAACATGTTGAAATAGCGCGTGACATAGCGGAAAAATTCAATAATGTTTACGGACAGACTTTCAAATTACCCGAACCGATGATTATGAAAGATGTGGCAGTAGTTCCAGGAACTGACGGTAGAAAGATGAGTAAAAGTTACAATAATACCATTCCGCTTTTTGCCGAGTATGAAGAAATAAAAAAATGTGTAATGAGTATTGTCACAGATTCCAGTGGAGAACTTCCAGAAAATGTCTATGCAATTCATAAACTTATACGTCCCAAAGATGAGCTTGTAAAAATTTATGAAGAAAAAGCAGGAAAATACAAAGAACTAAAAGAGCTTTTAATAGAAGATTTGGAGAAATTTATTTCGCCGCTTCGTGAACGCCGAAAAGAGTTTGAAAAAGATATTCCAAAAGCCTTGGCAATTTTGAAAGAAGGCGGAGAAAAGGCTAAAAAAGTTGCTTCCATCAAAATGAATGAAGTAAGGGAAAAGATTGGAGTTAAGATATATTAACTCTTGCGTGTTTTTTAAAAATATGATATAATTTATAGAATAGGAGAGTGTCATGAGAAAACGTCAGGCTGAGAGCGGCCACGAAGGTCGCAAACAGGGTCAGAGATGGTTCACACTGAGCAGCAATCACAGGGGCGACGGGTTGCAGCCCAAGTTTCATTCCTCGCACGTCGTTCGAGACGATCGTTGCGTGGAGTGCGGGGTTCAAGGAGGCCAGCTCACTAAGCCCTGTAAGCTGGAAGGTTGGTAAGGCGTTTTGCGGATTAATTGGCGGGTATCCTCTCGTAGGATGTCCGCCAATACTAATTTTAAGCTGTTTTTATTTTTAATTTATGATAAAATGCTTTTATTATGCGAGACAGAATATATATTAAAGATTTAAAGGACAATGTTAGTAAAGAAGTAATTATTGCTGGATGGGTGGATGTGAGGCGTGATCAGGGGAAAATGGTTTTCTTTGATATACGTGATATGACAGGCAAAGTGCAAGCAGTTGCGTTGCCGAACCGAGCCGAGGTCATAGAAAAAGCAAAAGAAATTAGATCAGAATGGGTTCTCAAAGTAATCGGCATTGTGAATAAGCGCCCAGAGAAAAATATAAATAAAGAAGTATTAAATGGCGATGTAGAACTCGAAGTGATGGGTATTGAAGTTTTAAATAAAGCGGAGACTTCTCCGATCGATGTTACATCCCTAGGATATGAAATAGGCGAAGAGCACAGACTTCGTTATCGATATCTTGATTTACGCAGAGATCGTATGCAGAAAAATATTCGCCACAGACATAAAGTTGTTAAATTCATTCGTGATTTTTTAGATAAAGAAAATTTTATTGAAGTTGAAACTCCAATTTTAACTAAGTCTACTCCGGAAGGCGCGCGGGACTATATCGTGCCTTCCAGGCTTTGGCAGGGAACTTTTTACGCTCTTCCGCAGTCTCCTCAGCAGTATAAACAACTTCTGATGGTTGGTGGAGTAGAAAAATATTTTCAAATTGCGCGTTGTATGCGTGATGAAGATACGAGAGGAGATCGCCAGCCGGAATTTACCCAGCTTGATTTGGAAATGAGTTTTGTTGAAAGGGAAGATGTGATGGCATTAAACGAAGCACTCTTAATAAATATAATTAAAAATCTTTATCCCGAGAAAAAAATTCAAGAAATTCCTTTCCCAAAAATTTCATACAAAGAGGCAATGGAGAAATACAAGACTGATAGGCCGGATTTAAGAACAAATAAGGAAGATAAAGACTTGCTTGCTTTTTACTGGGTAGTTGACTTTCCGTTTTTTGAAAGAACCGATAAATCGGATAATCCTCTTACAGAAGGAGAATGGACTTTTACTCATAACCCTTTTTCCCGTCCACAAGATGAGCATATGGAGAATTTAATGAATAAAAAGGACATAGGGAACATTCTAACCACTCAATACGATGTCGTACTTAATGGTTCCGAAATTGGCGGTGGTAGTATTAGAAATCATCAACCAGAAGCATTAAAAAAAGTTTTTGAAATTATGGGCTATCAGGAAGATAGAATTGAAAAAAACTTCGGACACATGCTTGCTGCTCTTGGTTCTGGTTGTCCACCGCATGGAGGAATTGCCTGGGGTTTTGATCGTTTGATGACGATACTAGAAAATGAACCGAATATTCGTGAAGTGATTGCTTTTCCTAAGACTGGTGAAGGTAAGGACTTAATGATGAATTCACCGTCGGAAGTTTCAGATAAACAACTCAAAGAGCTTGGTATTAAACTAAGTAAATAATGTTGTACACGATTTCGGGTAAGGTGGTGAGAGGCGACGGATATGGTAGAACTTTAGGCTACCCTACTCTGAATTTAGAGATTGAAAATAAAAAACTGCCTCAAGCAGGAGTGTATGCGGGATTAGCAGTGTTGGATGAAAAGAAATATAGGGCAGGGATTTTAATAAATCCAGATGGAAAGGTGGAAGCGCATTTACTCAGATACAACGGAGATGCATACGGTAAAATGGTGACTCTAGATATCCAAAAATTCTTAAGAGATTATAAAAAGTTTGATAATGAGAGAAAATTGATTATGCAGATTAAGAAAGATTTGGAAATGTGTTAGAATTGAATCTATGCAAAAATCATACACAGGTCCCGTTTTAATTATTATCGCGGCATTGCTCTGGGCATTGGACGGTGTTATCCGTCGGAATTTATATTCTCTTCCACCAATCACTATAATTTTTCTGGAACATTTAATCGGACTGGTGATTCTGGCTCCTTTTGTTCTTAAATATATTTTCAAAAATAAATTCACCAAGCGTGAATGGTGGCTACTTGTGCTTATTTCTGTTTTAAGTGGACTTCTTGGCACAATGTGGTTCACGACCGCGCTTCTTAAGGTGCACTTCATTTCTTTCTCCGTTGTTTTCCTCCTGCAAAAACTTCAGCCGATATTTGCCATAACCACGGCGCGGATTTTTCTGAAAGAAAAATTTGAAAAAGGGTATCTTGCCTGGGCGCTTCTCGCGTTTGCTTCGGCATATTTTGTGACATTTCCGAACGGCGCGGTGAACTTAAGCAAGGAAGGAGGTAATGTGATTGCCGCGCTCTACGCGCTTGGAGCTGCTTTTGCTTGGGGATCTTCAACCACTTTTTCCAAGATGCTTCTCGGGAAGATGGAAGCGAAAGTTAGCACTTTTTTTAGATTCTTCTTTACTGTTATCATTACTCTGCCAGTTATGTTTTTATTCGGCTATGGATCAAGTTTGACGGCTCCAACCTTGACTCAATTTGGATATCTCGCGCTTATTGCCGTATCAACTGGTATGGTGGCACTTCTTATTTACTACAAAGGGCTTGAGAAAACTCCGGTACACATTTCAACTATTTTAGAGCTAACTTTTCCTTTTATCGCCATATTAATAGACATGAAGTTGTATCACACTTCGCTTGTGCCGATGCAGTGGGTGGCGGCTGTTCTTCTCGTTTTTAGTATTTACCAGATTGCGAGATTACGCGAAAAGATTCTTGAAATATAAACTTTTTTTCGGTACGGATTTTTTGAAGTTTAAAAAATCCTGAAATTTTCGCGCCGTCGCGCTCAAAACCCCTTCAAAAGTTATATTTCAAAAATTTTTCTATAATTTTAAAATTTTTACACGAGAAGTGTCATTGCCCGGAATGGCATTAGTTATAAAGATATGATTTATAGAACTCCTTAGAATTTTTTCAATAATGCGGTCTCCGGCGAAGATCCCGTGAGTCGCACCGACAATTATTTTCTTGGCGCCGAGGCTCTTTAAGTGTTTTGTGGCGTGTATAATAGTGCTTCCAGTTGCGATGATATCGTCCAAAATGCAAACATTCTTGCCTTTTACATCCGCCTTGCCTTCTATCTTATGTATTTCCGTTTCAAGTCCATGTTCCTCATTTCTTTTGCGGGTTTTTTGAAGCGCATGACCTTGCGCATTTTCTATAAAATAAGAAGATCCTTCGTCGGGAGAAATCACCACAAATTTATTTTTGCCGAAATATTTTTTTGCGTAAGCCATCAGCTGTTTTCCTGCTGACCTATTTTCAATTTTTAAACCGTTTCTTGTAAAGTTTCCCGGTTTCATCAAAAAGTGACAGTCATAAGTAATTAATTTTTTAACGCCGTATGATTTTAGAATTCCGCACAATACATCCGCGCTGACTGTTTCACCTTTTTTATTTTCCCGGTCCTGACGTGCGTAAGGGAGATAAGGAACAAAGAGCTCGATTTTTCCGTTTTGCTTTTTCACTCTGGAGATGATGAGCAACAGTTCAAAAATTCTTTTTTCCGGTTCAGGATACATTCGGTGATAGATTGTAACTTCTTTATTTTTTAATGAATCAATTTGCGAGATTTGCACATAGGATTCCGTGTCGGGGAAATGCTTTATGATAATGTTGGGTTTACCGAAATCACTGGCGTACGGGGTAATTAATTTTTGCATATGATTATTCTACAAAATAATGCTAAAATAAACAAACTATTATGAAAGATAACTTACTGAATAAAAAATGCGTGCCGTGCGAAGGTGGAGCGATGCCCTTGAATAGGACAGAATCAGAAGGGTATATGGCGCAGGTTTCCGGCTGGATGCTGGATGAAAAAGGCGAAAAAATTTCCAAAGAGTACAAATTCAAAGATTTCATCGGAGCGATAAACTTCGTTAATAATGTGGCGGAGATTGCGGAGTCCGAGAATCATCATCCGGATATAAAAATAAATTACAACAAAGTCCTTCTTGAGCTCAACACACACGCCATTGGAGGACTCTCTGAGAACGATTTCATCGTTGCGGCAAAAATTGACGCAGGGAAATAAATGAGGTACAATGAAATCGGAGTGTGCAACATGACTCATTCAGTTTCAATCGAAGACGAGGTGTTCGGCGTTCTTGATAGGCAAGGTCCTCTCGATGTGGACCGAATTTGCCTTCAGATTCACCATGAACCCGAAGAAGTCATCCACGCACTGGATATGCTTCGGCAAGAACGTGCGGTTCAGTCGGGGGTTGATCCCGACAACGAGACACACGTCGTGTGGAAATCCCGACGCTGATGACGTCCTCGCTCATCCACTTATCTGCCCGTTCAAGGTCAAACCTTGCGGGCAGAACTCATTTATTATTTACATATCTAATTAAAAATTTCTCTATTATTTTCTTGTCTCTTTTTAACCAAGCGATATTGCCTTCCAAGCGCTCTAGGACTTGTTCTACTGCACGTTTAGCACCGGGAGCATCGTGAGTAGCGAAGAATTTTTTGAAAGATTTTAAGTGCTTTTCTTCTGCGCTACTTGAAATTGCACCTACTAATCTACTAAGAGCCAACCCCCCTTCACCATATCTAGAAACTAGGATTTTCCAATTTTTTTGAACAAATTTCCACCAAACATCTCTCCCATTTGGATTTACTCCTATACTTGAGAGTATGCTTATGGTGTCTTGAGGACGAACATCTTTTGAGATAGCAAATGAGCATACCATCTTTAGAATTTTTGGACTAGAAAAATATCCGAGCGCGTTGCCGATGCGGTTTTTTTCCTCATGCAAAGGCTCTGTTTTATACTTCGCCACAAGAGTTCGGTATTCTTTTATTCCACCAGTAGATGCAGTTATTCTATAAACAGCGCCACGGATATCTGGTTCTATGTGTCCACCCTTGATTAATATATTAAATTTTTTAATAGCCTCAATAATAACTTTTTGGTCTCCCATTTCTCCTAATATAGAAATTGTAAGTGAGCGGAGTAGAGCATCTGTATTTATTTCTTTTTTGTTTTTATTCCATCCGAGCCGATTAAAAGTAGGCAAGAAAAGTTCTATGGTTAGCTCATTTAATTTACTTTTTAATTTTGTTTTGGCTAAAATCTTATTAAGCTTTAATAGACCAGTAGCTATTTCTATCAATACCGTATAGTTGTTTTCATTTTTATAGGCTGAGAGGAATTCTAGTGCGTCAGTTGTAGGTATTGTGCTTGCTTCTGATAGAGCAAATAAGTCTCTAACAATGCCAAGTCTGTCCCATGAAGATAATAGTTTCTTTTTTATAGGTTCTTTTAGTTTTTCTAGAAGTTCTTTTGAGTATGCTGTGCGGTAAAATCCACTTTCACCAATATTTACTTTTGTCCAAAGATTATTACTATCTATTAATATCGGTACCTCCCAAACTGTTTTATCTTTGGCCTTTGCTTTTGATATTGGACTGGAAAAAAATCTTTCTTGCGACAAATTTAGTTTATTGTTTGTGATATTAGCTTTTATGACTGGGTAACCACTTTTGCCCGTCCAATTTTGCATAATTTTTATAATTGGTTTTTTTGATACTTTTTTAAATGCTTGCCATAAATGGATTGTCTCAGTGTTTTTATAGCTGTGTTTTTTTAAATAATAGCGGAGTCCATCTCGGAAGTTTTTTTCACCTCTCTAATCTGCGAGCATGCGGATTACTGACGCTCCTTTGGAATAAGATACAGCATCAAATATTTCCCCAATTTCATCTGGGTGATGTACTTCTACTTCAATTGGATGTGTTGTATTTAAAGCGTCTAATCGTAATGCAACACCTTGGGTATCATTAGTAAAGCGTTCCCATATGTTCCATTTTGGGAATAATTTTTCTATAACTAAATATGGAATGTAAGAAGCAAAACCTTCATTTAGCCAGAGGTGTGTCCACCAATCCATTGTCACCAAGTTTCCAAACCATTGGTGAGCTAGTTCGTGAGCAATTACCTCCACAATCATTTCTTTTGAAGAAGTAGATGTGTTTTTTTCGTCAACTAAGAGTCCAATTTCTCGGAAAGTAATTGCACCCCAGTTCTCCATTGCTAGTGAGGAAAAATCAGGAATAGCGATCATATCCAAAGTATTGAGAGGGTATGGAATATCAAAGTATTTTTCATAAAAGTCTAAGGTTCGTACAGCGACGTCGAGTGCAAAATGCGCCTGATGTTTTTTACCTGGTATTGTATAAACACGAACAATTACTCCACGTTTTGATTTTTTTTCTATGAATTCAAAATCACCGATGATGAACGCGAGCAAATAGGTGGACATTTTTGGTGTTGGTGAAAATTTTACAATTTCATATCCAGCTTCATGTTCTTTTACAGATACGGGTAGGGTATTAGAAATAGCAGTTTTACCTTTTGGTATAATCAGTGAAACATGAAATATCGCTTTATGCGCAGGTTCATCAAAACATGGAAATGCACGTCTTGCATCGGTGGCTTCAAATTGTGTCGTCGCTATATGATAATCTCTATTTCCAACGTTATATTTACTCCGATAAAATCCACGCATTTTATCGTTCAGGATTCCTTTGAATACCAGAGTTAATTTTATTTTTCTAGCGGGAATAATTTTTGGAAAAATAAATGTTACGGTTTCGTTTTTTTCATCATAAGAAATTTTTGCAAAAGTTTTATCTGTCTCATCTTTGACGGGGGAGATATCAGCTGTGTCTATTTCAATCTCTTTAGAATGTAGGGTGAGTATTTTTGTCTTTTTTAAGATAGAAAGAGTAATTATTTCTACGCCCTGAAAGGTAAAATTTTCCAAATCAGGTTTTAATTGTATTTCGTATTTTATTGGAACCGCGTTTTTTGAAAGGCGGACACTTTGCAATCTCCTTTTTAATGCCATAAACTCAGTATATCTTTTTTGCTAAAAAATGCTAATATATAAAGGTGGAAACAACTTATCAAATAAAAACAACGAGTTTCGAGGGGCCGTTTGCTTTGCTTTTAAATTTAGTGGAAAAGCGCAAACTTTTTATAAACGACGTTTCGCTCGCAACTGTTACTGAAGATTATCTTAATTTTTTGGGAAAATTAGGAGGTTTGAATCACGTGGAAATCGTAAATTTTGTATTAGTGGCGTCAACTTTAATTTTAATAAAATCAAAATCTCTTTTACCAAATCTGAACCTGACTTTTGAAGAGGAGGGTGATATACGCAACCTAGAAGAACAATTGCGTTTATATGAACTTTTTACTAAATTGGGAGGGAATATAAAAAATAATTTTTGCAAAAAAATAATTTTTGCGCCGGAAGAGCGAAAAAATGAAGTTTTGGTTTTTCTGCCGGACGGGCAAATTACGAAGGAAAATATGATGGCTTTCGCGCGCAGGGCTTTGGGTGGAATGCCTAAAAAAATTTTTCTACCAGAAGTGGAGGTAAGAAAAGTTATTAACATTGAGGAAATGATCGAAAAACTAACTGAACGCCTACAGAAGACTTTTTCAATGAGTTTCAAGGATTGGAGCGGGCAAAAGAACGGCAACACGGCAACTCGAGAAGAGAAGATAGTCGTGATTGTGGGATTTTTAGCAATGTTGGAATTGATTCGGCAGGGAATACTCAATGCCATACAAAATGGTAATGGAGAAGACATTATTATTGAAAAACAAAAATGAATTTAGAGCAAAAAATAGAAGCAATACTTTTCTTTAAAGGTGAGTCTGTCTCGCGGAAAAAGTTGGCGGAAATTTTATCCTCTTCCGCTAAGGCTTCGGACGGAGAAGGAAAGATAGGACAGGAAGAGATAAACGAAGCGATAGAAAAATTAAAAGAAAATTTGAAAGAGAGGGGGATAGTGCTTTTAGAAAAAGAAAATGAGCTTACCTTAGGCACGGCGCCAGAACTTTCTAAACTTTTCGAAGATTTACAAAGAGAAGAATTAAATAAAGAACTTTCAAAAGCCAGTTTGGAAACACTATCTATTGTTCTTTATAAAAATGGAGCAAATCGAGCAGAAATAGACTATATTCGGGGAGTGAATTCAAGTTTTACTTTACGTGCATTATCTGTTCGTGGATTAGTGGAGAGAATTATTGATAGTAAAGACAATAGGCGCTATATTTATAAACCAAGTTTTGAACTTTTGTCTTTCATGGGGATAAAATCTGTGGAAGATCTACCTGATTACGGCGAAGTGAATAATTCCATTAAAATTGCCACAGAAAATTTAGAAGATTTGTCTGCACAGACAGGAGAAAATAAAGAATAGAAAAAAATTAAATGCAATCTGGATTGATACTCAATACATAATTATTTATCAAATCTTGTCCGGTGACATATTCTTCTCCTTCAAATCCTTTTATATCATCATTTTTTATTAAATTTTTGTATTCTTGGGTAAAAACTCTAGCAAGAGGTAGATAAGACCAATGCCATTTTTCTTCATTGTAACCAGTTTTTCTGTCAACATTTTTTTGATTATAAGTTTGGCAAAAACCAAAAGCTGAAGCGTTTTTTATTAGCCATTCGTACTCCTTTTTACCTTTTTCTTTATTAAAATATGCAGGATTAGCATCATTTATATCTATATCTGTACCCCAGTGATGTCGGGATGTTCCAGGTACAGCGCTATATTCCAGTATTTTTTCAAATCTCTTTAGCCCGTCAGGAATTTCAATATTCAGATTTTGTCCGTTTACAATCGTAAATCCAGACCATTTATTATTCCAAAGATTTTTTTGATAATCAAAATTTCTGGTTGCCGAAGCTATTTTTAAATCCACTTCATCTTTTTTCGCAACGCTAACCATTTTTAGAAAAGATTCAAAAGTTTCCTTTCTCAAATACATTTTATTTTCGCCGAGAGTGTATTGCGATGGTATCAAAATAAAATCTTCTTTTTGCGCGGGATCAAATTTACCAGTTAAATAAATTTTTTCTCTTGCTTCTAAAAGTTTTCGATAGATTAATTCGTTTTCTTTTTTTTGTTTTAGATCTAAGAGAGATGAAGTAACTATCGGTACGGATACAAAAACTGATAGAACTAAAATCACTATAAATTTTAAAGTATTTTTACTCACTTGAAAACAATATCATACTGTTGTATTTTAATCAAAAAAAGCAATGTGCTATGATTTAAACATGCAAATGCAAGTCAAAGTTTGTCAGAATTGTCGCGGTGAATTTACCATTGAACCGGACGATTTTGGTTTTTACAAAAAAATCAAAATCCCGTCACCGACATTTTGCCCGGATTGTCGGAGGCAGAGACGGTGGGCTTGGCGGAATAATATGTCTCTTTATTCTCGCAAATGTGATTTGTGTGATAAATCAGTCATTTCCATTTATGCACCCGATTCAGGTTTGACAATTTATTGCAACAAATGCTGGTGGAGTGACAAATGGGATCCCAAAAGTTACAGCCAAAATTATGATTTCTCCAGACCATTTTTCACACAATTCAAAGAATTAATTTTGAAAGTACCGCATATGTCGGTGGTGAATGATGATGGCATTGCGAGTCTCAACTGTGAATACACCCACGACTGGTGGTTCTCAAAAAATTGCTATATGTGCTTTTCGGGATGGCACGTTGAGAATGTAATGTATAGCTTTTTTACTCTCGCTGGTCGGGACATAATGGATTGCATGATAATTCGTTCCAAGAGTGAAAAACTATACGAGTGTTTTATGACTAGTAACTGTTATAACGTAAAATATTCCAACGTATCAAAATCATGCATTGATTCTCAATTTATATACGACTGCATTGACTGCCAGAATTGTTTTATGTGCGCAAATCAGCGTGGAAAAAAATATTATTTTAAAAATAAACAATATTCACAGGAAGAATATCAAAAAATTCTCGACAGTTACAAGCTTGATACTTTTCAGGGTGTTCAAAAAGCGCAAAAGGAATATGATAAATTTATTTTAAATTATCCACGCAGATCTTTTCTTATTTTTCGTTGTTTAAATAGCTCCGGTGAGATTATTTCTGACTCGAAAAATGTAAAAAGTTCTTTTGTCGTTAAAAATTCGGAAAATTGTAGATATTGCGATTTTGCAGGGGATAGTACGGGACCAGATAAAGATTCATATGATCTCACAATGTCTGGCGGAGTATCCGAAAGTTATGAGACTGTGGTGGGAGATCATTCCCAACTTAATTTCTTTGGACTTTTTTCGGTGAAAAGTCAAGATATAAAATATACCCAGCATTGCCACAACTGCAAGCATTGTTTTGGATGTGTCGGGTTACGCAATGCGAACTATTGTATTTTCAATAAGCAATACGCCAAAGAGGAATACGAAAAATTAGTGCCGGAAATTATTAAACAGATGAACACGATGCCTTACATTGATCACATAGGAAATTCCTATGGGTATGGAGAATATTATCCAACTGAACTTTCATATTTTGGATATAACGAAAGCTCAGCAATGGAGGAATTTTCACTTACTAAGGACGAAATCGAAAAAAAAGGATATTCTTGGCAAGAAAATATACAGCGTACTACCGGTAAAGACACACTATTATCAGAAAATATTCCTGATTCAATTCATAATGTGCAAGATGACATTCTAGAAGAAGTATTGGCCTGTATAGATTGTAAAAGGAACTACAAAATTATTTCAAATGAATTAATTTTTTATAGGAAAATGACTATTCCAATTCCGCGGAAATGTTTTTATTGTCGTCATGTCGCACGGGTTGCCAGAAGAAATCCATTTAAGCTATGGAATAAAATTTGCATGTGTGGTTCAACAGGCTCACCACAAACGACAACAAATCACTTTCACGGAGAAAGGAAGTGTGAAGTAGAATTTGAAACGAGTTATGCTCCTGAGCGGTTGGAAATAGTTTATTGTGAAAAGTGTTATCAGGCAGAAGTTTATTAAATTCTTTAATCTGCAAGGTTTACGAGTTTTAAGATTAAGGTAATTTCTGTTATACTCTTTATATGTATTTAAACTTGGTTAAAATTTTTATACCGACGGCAGTAGCCTTTTTTTTAGGGCTTTTTTTGACGCCATTTGCAACACATTTTTTCTATAAATACAAAATGTGGAAGAAATATAGTAGAAACGGTAATGGTATTTCAAAGGATTTTGAAAAAATTCATAATGAACACGAAGAGCTTAAGACTCCGCGAGTGGGCGGGATAATTATTTGGGTTTCTGTC
>Ga0209542_10015497_pt1 | contig 12783 bp, 12 predicted proteins | sample RifCSPhighO2_01_FD_184028 | JGI IMG/M metagenome (GOLD analysis project Ga0209542, IMG submission 184028) | Soil microbial communities from Rifle, Colorado - Rifle CSP2_plank highO2_0.1 (SPAdes) (version 2) | ecosystem: Environmental > Terrestrial > Deep subsurface > Rock core/Sediment ...
GATGATGGGAGTTGGCGGCGCATTTGACTATATAAGCGGGCAAGTTCCCAGAGCGCCGCGGTTTTTGCGAAAGCTAGGTTTGGAATGGTTATTTCGGCTCGCGGTCCAGCCATGGAGACTCAAAAGACAACTTGCGCTTTTTGATTTTGCCTTTCTCGTATTAAAGAAACGTTTGAGTACATAATAGCTTTCTAATACCTCATCTTCTCACGCCTGTGTTATAATGGCGCAGATGAAGATCTTCTCTAACCATTACTTGTCGGCAAAGGCAAAAAAGAAAATAAAGAATCGAATACTTGTACTCTACGATTTTCCATTAAAAGGTGGAGGGTCTGGAGCCTATGTTAAGGATTTGTCTTTGCGTCTACAAGAAAGAGGATATGAAGTTGCGGTAGCTCTTCCAGATAAAGCGATAATCCACCAAGATATTAAACAATTCAAACTGAATCTCCCACAAATCCCGGTATTTATTGGAAGACCGGGTTTAGAGAAATCAAAAAAATACAGTGAAATGAATGCGGATGAAATAACTGCTCTTTACACCGCCTATATGAATCAAACAATTAAGATTATACAAGTATACAAGCCGGATTTGATACATGTTCATCATTTATTAATTAATGCTTGGGTTGCAGATTTTATTCGTGGACTTTACGGAATAAGATACGTTGTTACCTCTCATGGGAGCGATCTGTATGTAGTTGGTAAGGACAGGCGTTATTTTAGGAAAACCCGCGAAGCATTACGAGCAGCTGATGCCATCACTGTTGTATCAGCGGACACTCGAGAGAAGCTGCTTCGTATGTTCGGAAAAGAGCTTGCTCATAAAACAAGAACAATTCCTGGAGGCATAAGGAAAGACAAATTCCCGGAAAAACTTAAAGAAGAAGAGCTTTCAAATATAAGGCGAAAGTATAATCTCAAAGGTGATGGGATAGTACTTTTTACTGGAAGACTGATTGATGAGAAAGGTGTTGAGTATCTTGTAAAAGCCGCAAGTAGAATTAAAGGTCAAATAGTAATTGCTGGAGATGGTCCACAAAAAAAGAAACTCCATGAGATGGTACAAAAGATGAAGTTAGATAATGTTCATATAACAGGATACATTGATCATGATACACTTATTAAGCTATATTATGTTGCAGATGTTTTTGTAGCTCCATCAGTGTGGGACGACCCAATGCCTTTAACTATTATTGAAGCAATGGCAGCAAAGCTTCCAGTTGTAGTTACTAGAAGAGGGGGAATCTCAACAGCAGTAAAAGATGGATCGACAGGTTTTTTTGTCAAGACTAGAAACGCAAGTGATATTGCTATGAAAGTTAATCGACTTCTTGCCGACAAAGTGCTTCGCAGAAAAGTTGGAGAACGCGCACGTTCCGAAGTTTTAAGAAAATTCACCTGGAAAAAAATAGCCGAGAGATTTGACTCAATTTATAGTAAGATATAAGCTGAGTTAATGAAAATACTTCTTGTCGGAACAATAAAACGTCGTATTGGTCAAGAGATTTCTGCTTCTCGTTCATCAATAATTTTTCAACTAGGTAAACATCTAGCTCTGCGTGGACATCAGGTTTGCCTGCTGGGAACAAAAGACAGCCAAATTCCTGGAGTAACGACTCATGCAGTGATAGAGAAGGGTTTTGTTGACCTACCTCCTTTCGAAAACCAGCTATATGGGGAATTGAGCTACCTTGTTGCTCTCGAAAAAGAAATTGAAATGATAGCTGGAGATTTTGATATGATTCATAATCACTCATATCCTGAATTTGTTAATTTATACGCCACCGAAAGAGTAAAAACCCCGATCGTTACAACCCTACACGCCCAAGGCACAACCGAATATGACCAGGTTTTGAGTTTATTTTCCAGAGCAAATTTAGTTTCAATCTCTAAAGCTCACAGAAAATTGTTTAAAAAATCAAATCCACGTTGGGTTGTTTACAATGGGATAGATACAAATCTCTATAAACCCGGTACAAAAAAAGAGAATTATCTTCTTTGGCTTGGAAGATTGGGAAAAGCTAAAAATAGTGATGGAAGTTTTTTTGACGCGAAAGGAATAAGATGGGCAATAGAGCTGGCCAGAAAAACCGGAGAGAGGTTAATAGTGTCCGGAAACATAGAAGACATGGGATTTTATGAGAAAGACGTCAAGCCTTATCTTGGAGATAAGATAGTTTGGTACGGACCGCTTTCGTCTGAGCAGAAACTACGACGTGAAGAAATTATTGATCTTATGCAAAAAGCGAAAGCATTTCTGATGACAATTAACTGGGAGGAACCCTTTGGCCTTGTGATGATTGAAGCGATGGCGTGTGGTACGCCTGTTGTGGCTTTTGCGCGTGGATCTGTACCAGAGATAGTCAAAGATGGGGAAACAGGTTTTATTATAAATCCTTCAGATGACGATGTTCGTGGGGATTGGATTATTAAAAAAACAGGATTTGAAGGATTATGTGAAGCAGTAAACAAACTATATAGCTTGTCCCAAGAGGAGTATAAACAGATGCGATTAGCATGTAGAAAACGCGTTGAAGAACGCTTCACCATTGAAAAGATGGTAGAAGAATACGAAAAGGTGTATCAAGACGTTTTAAACAGTCATTAACTCCTTTCTCCTCCTTTCTTCCCGAGCACGTCTCTAGTACGATAGATGTGTGAGCAAAAAAATGCAGGTTCTCTTTGCCGCCTATGAATGTGCCCCATTCTTTAAAAAAGGTGGCTTAGGTGATGTGATAGGCTCTCTCCCGATTGCGCTTGAAGATGATGGGGTTGATGTTTCAGTTGTAATTCCGTACTACGATTTAATCATAAATAAATATCCGCAGAAAAAAGTCGGGCAAATTCAAGTTATTTTTAATAGTAAACTGGCATCTGTTGGTATATATAAAGGAAAATTACCAGGGAGCAATGTAAGTATTTACTTTCTTCGCAACAAACAGTATATGGCAAAAGTTAAAGCGGGTGATAGCAAAGACAAGTATAAAGAGTACGCATTTTTCAGTGTTGCAATAGCAGAACTTATTTATTGGCTTGCTGAATCAATTAAGTGGAAGCCTGATATAGTTCATTGTCATGATTGGCACACAGCTTTAGTTCCATTGATATTAAAAAAACACTTTATTTCTATGCCGACTATTCTAACTATTCATAACATGTCCCATCAAGGTACTGGATCAGTTGGTCTTCTTGATATGCTGCATATCGGCGATACGGATGCAAAGGTCATTAAGAGGGGAGAAAGAGTATATGAGCTTAATATATTAGGAGAAGGAATACTTCATTCAGATTCAGTTACAACTGTTTCACAAACTTATGCAAAGGAGATAACGGATAGTAAAAGTAAGGAGAGAATATATACTTACTTAAAAAGAAAGGAAAAAGAAGAAGGAAAGTCATTTATTTTTCAGGGAATTCTTAACGGAATTGACTATAAGGTTTGGGATTCCAACAGCGATAGTTTTTTATACTCCAAATACAATATACGAACGTATTTATCGGGAAAACAGAAGAACAAAAACGAGGTGCTTAAAAAATTACATTTATCTAATAAATTGACATTTTGTTTTATAGGGCGAATGGTTAGCCAGAAAGGGATTGACATTATTATTAAATCGATACAACAAATACGTTCTTATGATATTAATATCGTGTTACTAGGAGAGGGTAATAAAAAGATCGAAGACGCGGTGCATTCGCTATCTAAGCAATATTCTTCTATGATTGCAGCAGAGACATATTATAGCGAACCATTTTCGCGTCAGCTTTTTGCAGCGTCAGATTTCATTCTTATTCCATCTCATTTTGAGCCGTGCGGTCTTATTCAAATGATTGCCATGCGGTATGGAACGATTCCTGTTGCTTCAAGAACCGGAGGTCTTGTAGATTCTATAACTGATGAGAAGAATGGTTTCCTTTTTCAAAACGGATCCGTTGCGGATTTTGTTCAAGCGATAAAAAAAGCCGTCGAAACATATAGTAATAAGAATAAGTATCACGATATGGTTCAATCAGCGATGCAAACTGACTTTTCGTGGGGGAAAAGTGCAGCAAAATATATTGATTTATATAAGAAAATCATGAAAAAATCAGGATGAATCAACCCATGCAGGCGTGAAACTTCAAATGAGAAGGTGTATCAGAAAGTATTAGAAAAGTAGAGTTTGTTCAGTCTAAATACATCTAAATATATATTATTGGACACGTTTAGAAATTGCAGAGTATTGGAGCAACTGTTGCAACCGGACAGTTTGGCGCCGAAATGAAAATTGGCGCAGCGCTTGCCGGTCCTGTGGCTATACTTCTTGAGTTTTAAGAGATATCCACAAGAGCAAAATCTAAAAGAGTAGATATATAGTAGTTATCATATTAAGACTTATAGCTAGAAATTATTTTCCCATAGTATTATAGTGTTTTAGGCTCATATACTGAAGACTGTCGTTTTCTCCACATCGGGTTGTGGAAAAATCCTGCAATAATGTGTCATTCTGGAAAGCAACGACTTTTCCAGAATCTGTTTGGCCGATTATTCTAATTTGATCCTGGACAAGTCGTAGATCCTCAGAGGAGGGCCAGGATGACATATGGATAAACTCTAAACACTCTTGAGAACTGGAAAAGGATAGTCTACAGTTAAGATATGGCAGATTTCGAGTTTATACAAAATCCTATCTCCCAAAAATGGGTGATCATGGCTCCAAGAAGATCGCAGAGGCCAGATGTAGCCAAAGGATCAGAGCCTGTATGTCCGTTTTGTGTTGGGAGAGAAAAGGATGAGAAGGAAGTATATAGAATTAGAAAATCCGAAATTCAAAGCACGAAACTCGAAACAAATACAAATTATCCAAATGTAAAAAGTCAAAATTTTTCGGATTTAGAATTTCGAGATTCGAATTTGACCAATCCCGAGTATTGGTTGGTGCGGGTGTTGCCGAATAAATTTCCCTTTGCACCTATTCATGAAGTAATTATTCATTCACCAGATCACCATAAAAACTTCGATGAACTCGAATTATCACAAGTAGAGCTGATACTTCAGACATATCGCCAAAGATATACCACGCATAAAGAGAAAGGGCAAGTCTATATTTTCCACAATCATGGCGTGCAGGGTGGGGAGAGTTTGCCTCATCCGCATACGCAACTTGCAGTAATCCCGAATGAGGTGAAGACAGAAATTCCCCGTTTTGACCCGACATCACTACATCTAAATATATCACAACTACATCAAACTGCGCATTTTATCATCTTTTGTCCGAAAAACTCCCAATGGCCGGATGAAGTTTGGATAGCGCCAAAACTGCAAGGAAGAGTTTTTGGTGAGATAAATGATGACCAGTTGAGTGATTTTGCTATGAGCTTGCAACGACTTGTGCAGATCTTTGATATCCGTCATGGCAATGAATTTCCCTACAACTTCTTCATTTATCCAGGTGGCAATTGGTATCTACGGCTTATTCCTCGTAAGAAAACGCTTGGAGGTTTTGAGGTAGGGACAGGGATCTTTGTGAATACCCAAAGTCCCCTTGAGACAATTGCGTTTATCAAAGCTCATTTCGATAATCCTGATACAGAAAAGATAAGAAGAGAACATCAGGCTGAGTACCACACGGGGGTATAACGATTGATTTATGATTTACGATTCAAGATTTAAGAATTTTCATTCTGCCGCGGCAGATCATAAATCATATCTCATAAATCTTAAATCCGAGGATTAAACGTCACTCTTCTGTTGCATGCCTAGGAGCCAGAGGACGGCTTCTTTTTTATAGCGGCGGTCGCCGCGGGAGTTGATGCGGATTGCTGGTAATTTGCCTCTTTTGCCCCAGCGTTTTATGGTAAGCGGGGATACTCGTAAAACTTCTGCGACTTCGCGGACAGTAAGAAGATCAGGAAGATTGTGGATTGATATTCTTTGATCATTCATAGCCTCGGAACTGTATTATTGTAGGTACAAACTGTTTATACAGTAACAAAGTGTAGCAGGATTTGTCAAGCCCTTATTTTATCTGGGCGCAGACCCCTCCGTAGCTCCGCCAGCCCATTCGGGTCTGAGCTCAGGGTCGAAGACTGGCGGATGCGTAGGAGGGTCAATATATGAAAATGAGCTAAAGTGGCTTAATTGGTTCATTGCTAAATCATAGAGAAGACCTCACCCGTCCGTCAATTGACGTACACCCTCTCCTAGCAAGGAGAGGGGTAAGAGGAAGAGCTATGTCGTGTTGGCGGCTTTTTGTGCCTTGTGTTCCTTCAGAAGCGTCTCGACTTTGGCACCAAGCTCAGACGGCGCGATTTGATACTTCAAAATGTAGTCCAAGGCTCCTTGATTAATCGCCGGCTGAATCATCTGTTCCTGGCCAAAGTTTGAGAGCATGGCTACTGGAATGTCCTTTGTCTCGCTATCTGCCTTAAGCGTTGTTAAGACCTCATTTCCTTGAATATCTGGAAGCATCTGGTCAAGCAAAATAAAGTCGGGTTTTTCTGATTTTGCTTTATCGATACCGTCTTTGCCTGTGGCAGCGGTTACCACTTCATACTTATCTTGCATTAAGGCTGTTTGAAAGATAGTGACGATTGCCTGATCATCATCAACAAGAAGAATTTTCATAGTATAAACTGTACGTTAACTGTAACAATTACCAAAACAAAAAGCAATATGAGGTAACAGGTTAGTTTATAATACAATATTCTTCGAGTGATCCTGAGTTTATCGAAGGAGAATCGAGAAGTTACCGCATGAAGGTTCTCGACTACGCCGTGTCAGACGCGGCTGCGCTCGAACAATAAAATTTATGTCAGAATTGCGACCTGTTTCAATACAAGATTCTATGCTGTTGTGGGCAGCAGTGGGGTAGTCTGTTTGTTGGATATGGTCTGGGGAGCTTGGGGAATAATATCAAGATAAATTACTACTGCGTTATCAACGACCTTCATCACACCCGTACTTATTTTTAGATCTTCTTTTGTGCCGTCTGTTTTTCGAAGCGTGATAAATTCCTTGATCAGGGTTATGAAATTTTCGTGCATGGGAAGGATGTCAAATGTTCCCACTTCATTGGTTGAGCTGAGCGAAGCGTAGGTATCGTCTTTTAGTACAGCCTCTCTATTTCGAATTGTTACCTGTAATAATGTGTTAGTATTTGGTTGCATCTTCGTGCCTTTCGGCGCAGCTGCGCCTCAAGATCTCGGTCGCCTTAGGCGACCTCGACCCCTGGTTTTGTTAGACTTGCTACAAAAAGAAATTTATCCTCTGAGAGGTTGTCATACGCGCCTGAAATAATCGCTTGGACATCGGCAATCGTTTGGGATATGGGGACATAGACCCCTTTTTTCCCTGTTTGACTTTCAGCCATAAAAAAGTTTTGAGTCATGTAATTTTTCAGCTTCTTTGCCCTGGCATAGATAATTTTATCTTCATTGCTTAGCTCAGATTCTCCAACAAGATTGACCAAACGCTCAAGCTGAATTGATTTTTTCAAAAGACTCTGAGCTTGTAAGACAGCTGCTGCATGAACGGATCCAACAATAGTAGGATTAAGCGCTGAAGAAGTTGAGGCAAGCATATCCATGGCTGGAAGTCTGCCTTCCTGGTATACAAAACGAGATAGTACCGCAACTGAGTCAAGGTAGGGAAGAACAGCTTGAACGCCTTGATCAAGCATATCATCATTTGGAACATAGATTGCTTCTACAGCTGAAATTGCTTGTTTTTGATTTGACACCAGACGTTCCTGAAGAGAGGCCATCTCAGAAGAAAGTGTTGCTTGATAGCCGTCTTCTGAGGGGATAGTCTCCATAAGAAGCGAGAGTTCGTTACCAGCCTGAACAAAACGAAACGCATTGTCAATAAAAAAAAGGACGTCTTTTTCCAGCACGTCCCGGAAATACTCAGCAACAGTAAGAGCGGAGAATACAGAGAGAAAACGAATTGCCGGGTTTTCTCCCATGGGGCCAAAGATCATCGAGACAAATGGAAGCATGTTTGCGTCCCGAAGATTCTCAAACAGTTCTTGCCCTTCTCGACTTCGCTCCCCAATTCCTGCAAAAAGAGAAAGGCTTTTCCCTTGTTCCTTGACAAGAATATTGTGCATGATCTCAGTTAACAGCAAGGTTTTGCCAACACCAGCACCACCAAAGACTCCCATCTTTCCACCTCGCAGGATTGGGCAGAAAAAATCAATGACTTTAATCCCTGTTTCAACAATTTCTTGTTTCGTCGAAACCTCTGTGTATGAAAGGGTAGGTGCATAGATTGAGCGGGTTTCTTTTGCCTTAAGTCTTGGACCGTTGTCTTGTGGGTTTCCAAATACATCAACAACTCTACCCAAAAGGCTGCTTCCAACAGGAATATGAATACTTTTTCCCGTATTAACAACAGGTGCGCCGCGAGCAATTTTATTGGTCGCACCAAACACAATGCAAGTAAATATCCCTTTGTTTTTTGACATGATGACTTCCATTTGGATAGTTTTGTCGTTTTGCAACACGAGCACATCGTGAATGCTCGGCGCAACTTCGTTGTTCCAGGCTACCTGTACGACTTGTCCTTGAACTGCCAAAATTTTGCCTAAAGGTGGTGTTAACTGCTCCATAGTGTGATACCTGAAAGTACTGCTTGTTGTTTTTTATTGATCAGTCGATGGAGCGTTTGGCGTTTTTGGTATTCTGTGTGTTTTACTTCTCGGTCAATATTTTCTCCAGCTTTTTCAAGACTGCTCATACGGGATGCCAGTTTTGCCAGCTCCGCCTCTCTTACTGTTTGTTCAACAAGTGAGGAAAAAATTTCTCTTTCAAAAAACTCCATGATCTTCTCAAGCGATGGTTCTGAGAAGAAACGAATCTGAGGTTGTTTTGTTGGCTTTTCAAGGGTAACTTCGTAGAGATCAAGCATTGTTGGTACTTGCCTGGTAAGGCTCTCAAACTTCCCATAAAAAAAGCGTATGTATTTGTAAGAAAGAAGAAGTGAGCTAATTGAGCGAAGCTGATTTGGATCAATTGCGTGATCTGAGACTTCAAAGTAAGTAAAGGGAGTATTGGGAAACGTGCGCTGAAATAACAGTCTTCCGAGTCTGCCGATAATAACAACATCGCATTTGTGCGTTTTGAGGTAAGCAGTGAAGAGACTAAAAGTTTTTGCAACGATTTCACCGTATAGTCCCGTGTTGGCTGTGATACAAACCGCAATTGTTTTTTCGTTGTGCTCAATCAGCGAGAGCTTTTTTAGATTTTTCATATGTTTTTTCTTCATTAATGTAAGAATTTGATGCGTATAGGAGACTTTCACTTGATGGAAAATATCTGCAAGGCCAGTAATAAAATCTCTGTAGTTAAGAATTGATGTTCTGATTCGTTGCATTCGTATCACCGCAATTTCTTCAAATGCCGCAACGGTATTGTGGAGTATCTGAAGATCTTCTTTGTCCTGTTGAATTTTCTTAAGTGTTGCCATAGTGTTATTTCGTTTTTACCAGATTCTTGTACAGCTCCATGTCACGGCTTACTTGACCAATTAGGCTATTGAGCGATACAGATTTTGCAACAAGTATATTGATCTGTTCTTGCACCTTCCGGTCTTCTGTATATAACTGTATAAATCTATTAATATCTGCTTGTAACTGTGACGTTGTTGCTTTTTCCCAGCCCCCTGCCCAGATCAAGGTGAAGAGAAATTGTTGCACTAAGGTTGGTACTAGTGCTTCTTGCGTCTGGTTGAGAAAGGTGATGATCCTTTCTCCTGTACGTAGTGTCTGCAAAACACTGTCTGTGACCTCAGCACCAAAATGTGTGTATCCTTGCATTTTTTCATAAAGAAGCAAAAAGCTTGTCAGTTCGCGGTTTATGTCTCTCATTAGCGATGTCTGGGTTTGTCTGCCAACACGCGTTACTGAGAGAAATGGGTTGATTGCTGGTCGTCTGCCGTTAGCAAAAAGATCGTTGTCAAAGTAGATATGTCCATCAGTCATTGACATAAGATTTGTCTGAATATAGCCGACGATATCTCCCTCAATCGTTTCTGCAACCGGAAGACAAGTAATAGCAACTTCTTTTCCATTCTGTGAAACAAAATTGCCTGATCGCTCCAGAAGTTGCGCATGAGTAAAGAAGATCTCTGCAGGATATGAATTTCTTCCAGGAAAACGTCTCGCAAGAAGCGATATTTCTCGATAGGAACGAGCGTGAGTGGTGAGGTCATCAAGCACGATCAGAACGTCATGACCCAAGTCTTTAAAGTACTCAGCGATTGTCATGGCGGTGTAGGGAGCAAGGTAGATAAGGCCTGCAGGCTCGTTTGAACTTGCAGCAACGATTACGAGATGTTGCATAACTCCCTGTTTCTCAAAGAGCTCCTGAACCTTTTTGATGTCAAGCATTTTTTTTCCTATGGCTGCATAAATACAGATCATGCCTTGGTTTGCCTGGGTTTCGATAGTTTTTAAAAGAAAGTCAGTCTTGCCTGTTTTTCTGTCCCCCAAGACTAACTCTCGTTGCCCTTTACCAAGCGGTAACAACAGGTCAACGACGCTTACTCCTGTTTCAAGAAATCGTGTGATTCGTTTTCTTGATGCAATTCCTGCTGGAAGCGTAAACAGCGATCGAAACTCAGATGAAGGGATAGGTTTGTCGGGCATAATCGGTTGAGCAAATGCGTTCACTACTTGTCCAAGCAACTTTTGATCCAAGCCGATTTCTAAAAACTTTCCTGTTCGACTCACTCGAGTTCCAATCTCAGGTGCTTGTGCGCTAAAGAACAAAATCTCGACTTTCTGATCTTTGAGAGTCATTACTTGACCTATCTCTCCTGATTGCGCAAGGACGAGCTCATGGTAATTGATCTCAGGCAGGCCTGATGCAGTCCCAAGCGAATGGCTTACTTCTTGAATTTCACCTATTTCGCCGAACTGATTTAGATAATCAGTAAATGTTTTCATCAGATTAAAGAGAGAATGTCTTGTTTGTTCTGAAGCAAAACGTTGGAGAGCTGGTTTTTTGCTGATGCGTCAAAGAATTTTCCTTTATAGGAAATGACAGCTCCGGCAACAAGAGTTGGATCAACAGTAAACGCAATGAGCGCATCATCTCCGAGCGTTTCTTTGACAAAAGAGGAAGTAGCCAAAAGGATTTCTTGCGTTGGGGCAAGAGCGATCTGAACTGATACGACAGGCATTGCTTCAAGGCGTAGTTTAAGAATAGTAAGATATGTTTTGATACCTTCTGTATTGGAAAGGGAAATTTGGAGTTTTGTAAACGCCTGAGTCAGGAGTTCTTGGGTTTGTTTGCCAAGCCGTGAAAAAATGTCTAAAAACCCTTCGTGTGGTTTTATTTTATAGAGTGCTACTGAAAGCTTTTCAAGCTCTTGTTCAAAGAGTTCTCGCTCCTGGGTAGTGTTAATAGTTTTTAATATGGGTAGAATTGTTGCTGCGTAGGCGTCCATTAGAGTACTCCTTCGTTTTTGGCATTCTTCAATGCTTCTACTATCAGTTGGCTATGCTCTTGTTCTGAGATCGTTTTTCCAAGTGTTTGTTTTGCCACTTTACCAATGATGGTCACAATCGCATCGTCAATTTTTTGCATTTGGTTTGATTTGTAATCTACAAGTTCTTTTTCAAGCTGCGTATTTTCCTGTTCGAGCTTGCTACTGATGATTCGTTGTGCGGAAAGCGTTTCGCGCTGCAAGACAGATCGAAAATCCCGTATCTCTTTCTCAGCCTCAGCAGTGATATCTTGTGCTATAGTTTGGATAGTTTGTATGTCTTTGTCTGCTGCGTGCTGGATTGCTTGTTGTTCTGCCTGTCCAAGTTCTGTGACTAGTTTGGCAATAGCATTTTGTTGTTCGGTTACGATCTGAGATAACTTCTCTCGTGTCAGTTGTTGTGCTTCTTTACTAAAGCTCACAGTTGTACCTAGAAGCATATTCGCTTGCACACCTGCGTCTTTGAGGATAGTATTTGCCTGTTCTTTTGCATTTGTCAGAAGGTTTTGGATATGTTTTTCTTGGAGGTGTGAATTCGCGCGACTTTCTTCTTTTTGATGGAGTTGTTTGATGAGTTTTGCATAGGAAAGACCTAAGATTATGAAAATAACCAATAGGAGTGTAAAGAGAACAATAAAAATTGTGAGTATAAAAGTTGGTATAATCATAGCTAGAAACTGCAAATAGCAGATGGCGTATGGCAAATAGTGATTGGTTTTAATAGTTTCATAATCGCTTAATCTTAAATTACAGTGCTAATATTAAATAGCCAATAGCAATGCCGATCGCAAAGGTTGCAAGGCTTAAAATAAGGTTAAGTGATACGCCAATCAGAATTTGTCTGCTTGCCATTGGATTTCTACCAAGCGCCTCAACACCGTGTGCAGCAACTCTTCCGAAAAACCAAATACCAACGACCAAACTTGAAAGAACAACAATGCCGGCAATAATATAGCGAAGCGCATTAGCGGGGGAGATAAAGGGAGAAGAAAGCGCAAGATCCAAGCTCTCTAGCAGGTTTGAACGAAGCGATGTAGTCTGTGTGCTAAATCCAAAGTTGAGGTTGACAAGAATTTTCCCGACCTTGATTGCATCTGGATCATCATATCCTTCAACGGCTGTGCCAATTACCATCCCATCTTGTGTTGCTTTTTGACCTACTCCTTTACGTTCTGATGTAGTTATGAGATCTTCTTCTTTTATCTCACCGTTGAGGCTTGAAACTTGAACGTACACTTTTCCTTTTGAGATGAGAGGAAAAGCGTTGGGAGTCGATAGGTCTTCAACAGAGAGAGCGGGTTTTAGGACAA
>Ga0209542_10015498_pt1 | contig 12783 bp, 11 predicted proteins | sample RifCSPhighO2_01_FD_184028 | JGI IMG/M metagenome (GOLD analysis project Ga0209542, IMG submission 184028) | Soil microbial communities from Rifle, Colorado - Rifle CSP2_plank highO2_0.1 (SPAdes) (version 2) | ecosystem: Environmental > Terrestrial > Deep subsurface > Rock core/Sediment ...
TAGTAAGGTTCTGGTCTTTCAGCTTTCAGAGAAACAAAGCCCTCGATACAGCAAAGGAAAATCCCAAGCACCTTTCCAAACCCCAACCCCAACCCTACTTCGCGAGGTGCGCAAACGCCTTGTTCGCCTGCGCCATCTTGATGACATCCTGCTTCTTCTTGAATGCTGCACCCTGATCGGTGGAAGCATCCAGCAGCTCCAGGGCAAGACGGTTGGCCATGGTGGCACTCTTGCGGCTCCGCGCCGCGTCTATGATCCAGCGAAAAGCAAGCGTCTGCTGCCGCTTGGGGTGCACTTCCACCGGCACTTGGTACACGGAGCCCCCCACACGCTTCGGGCGGACCTCTACGAGAGGGGTAACGTTGAGCACAGCTTTCGTGAAGACCTCCAGAGGAGCATCCTTCGTGCGGGTTTTGATGATATCGAGCGCTTCCCAGAACACACGGCGCGCGATGGACTTCTTCCCGCACTTCATCATGGAGTTGATGAATTTTTCAATGACGGGATCTGAACCCTGTGGAATGTACTGTTTGACTGGTCTTGCCATAGAGAAAACTTAAGATTTAGGCTTCTTGGCACCATAGCGGCTGCGCCCCTGCCTGCGGTTCTGCACACCTTCGGTATCCAGAATGCCACGCACAATATGATAGCGTACGCCCGGGAGGTCTTTCACACGACCGCCGCGCACAATCACCACACTGTGTTCCTGAAGATTGTGGCCCTCGCCCATAATGTATGCCTTCACCTCGTGTCCATTCGTCAGACGCACACGGGCAATCTTCCGCAGGGCAGAGTTTGGCTTCTTTGGCGTCATGGTCGTCACCTTAATACACACACCACGCTTGAACGGCGTTCCCTTTGGAAGAGGGACATTGCGCATTTTGAGAGCGTTCCACGTGTACTGGAGCGCAGGAGATTTGCTCTTCTTGCGCTTGGTGCTGCGCGGCTTTCTGATGAGTTGGCTGATGGTAGGCATAGAAAATCCACCTAAGTGGGACATGATGGTACTGGCAGAGAGAAGCGGAAGTAAAGAGTTTTTTTGGATTTTTGATTCAGAAACAGAAGGGCAAGAAGAATCAGAGGACGAGATCACCCCCCCTCTTTTCTTCGTGTCACAATGAAAAATGCATCTACCCGAAGTAGTACGGGCTGTTGCGCAGATCTGTACCGACGACTTTCGCACCATTCACCACCATGGGGGGACCGTCATTGTAGGAACCTTCTGCACTGCTCCAGACCCATTTCTCGGGAATGATGATGGCCGCTCCTCCGGACGAATGCTCGATTTTGAGCCCAAGCCGCTCCGCGATGACCTGATCCGCACTCGGCTCCGTGCTCCAGCGTTCTGGAGAGAACGAGGGGAGCTCCCGGGCATCACCGAGGTACCGCGGCACTTCGAACTTCCCTTTGCTCACCTGCTTGATAAGGATGACACGTTCTCTTTCGCCCATCCCTATTCTCTTCATAATGTTTGCAGGAACCGTGATGGGAACCATGCCGTTCCTGTGGAACTCCGTCGCCGGGATGAACTCGACGTAATCCCCTGCCGGACGCTCCAGAGCACTCCTGCGTTCCGCCGATGGTTCAGGGAGGTTGCAGATGTGCCCGAGCGCCTTGGAAGTCAGTGTGATGCGCACTTCATACGTCCCAGTGCTTCCCCATGACTCTGCTGTCATCCTGCGTTTCGTGCCTTCCGGAAAACCCTTCATGAACGAGCGGATAGCCTCGCACTCCGAGCCACCCCGTATCCCTGAGATGACAAGCTCATTTCCCCGTACTGCAAAATCTCCGAGGTACCCGATGGACTGCAGGTAGCTCCGGAGCGCATTTGTATCCAGATCTTCCAAACGGTATTCCGGCGCTTCCTGTGCCTGAGCTGCTGGAACCTGAGATTCCTGTGGATGTTCTGCATCCACATTCACTGTCACATTTTGCTCGACAGAACTCCCGGAAGGACCTCCTGCAGAAGCTCCTTCCGCACTTGCATTGCTTGCAGTCCCCGGTCTTTCGCTGCTGCCAGCACTCCCCCGTCCACTGACAGAGATGATGCCGTTCCCGTCCATCACGAGCCTTGCTTCTTCTCCCACTTCTTCCAGGACGCTGTTTACTATTGCAGTGAGATCACGCCACGCTTCTTTAAAGGAAGCAATGACCTCCTCCTTCGCCTCTTCCGGCGAAGAAGAAAACTGCTCCTGCACCCCTTGCGGAAGACTGCTGTAGTACTCATCAAAATGTGCCCTCATCTCCATCAGTAACCCGTTGAGACCCTGTGCGATCTCTCGCAGCCCCCCTCTCCTCTCCTCAGGACTCGATTCCGAAACCACCTGCAAGAAAAGCTCTCTGAACTCTTCCAGATCTACCTCTTCTCCCTGCTCCACTCTCTCCACATATTCCATGAGCGCCCTCTGCGCCTCGCTCCGCGGAGCGACCTCAGGGAATCTCCGTCCTCTGCCTGCCCCCTCCCCCGCCGTCCTCCCTTCCGATTCTTCTGCCCCTTCTTCCTGCTCACCGGACTTTGCATCGCGCCGTTTTTGCTTCTCCTGCTCCCGCAGCTGCTTCTCCAATTTCTGATACTCCTGCTCGAGCGTCTCATTCTGTCTCAGAAGTTCCTGACGGTCCTGTTGCGATAAGTCCTTCCGCGAAAGCTGCGCATTGATAGCCTCCATACGCCCCTCGATGATCCTGAGCTGGCGGCGTACGTTCCTGTTCTCAGCATACTTCATCACATCGAAACCTGTCCCGCTCCGCAGCTTTGAAGCGAACTGGATGAGAAACGCAAGAATCTCTGCAATAACGCTGCGTGGCTTTTCCTTCTCCTCTTTCTCCTCGCTACCTGCTTCATCCCTTTCGATCGCAAGTAGCCCTTCACTCATAAGGTCCAACCGCCATTTTCCTTTCGTGAGACGTGACAAGTATTCCGTGAGCACCCCGTGAATGCGGCTGCGCTCACCGGCATCTTTGATTTTCTCAAACTCACCGTTCAGTCTGTGCATGAATGCTTCGTCGTCTCCCGAGCCACCGTTCACATCAGCTGCCATTCTCTGCACTATGCTGACCATTTCTTCCGGCACGCTCTGTGGCTTCTCCGGACTTCTTCCCCCCGCAACTCCCTCGTTCTCTATTTGCGAAACACGTCCCCGACTCTCGTCTTCAATATCCATCTCCGGTGACTGTGCTTCTCCCACGGACTCGGACGGCTGCTCTGTCGCCATACCTATAAGCCGGTTCTCCCCAAAAATCACTGCAGAATCGCCTCGTGTACACATGCGGATACTCATATCTCTTTTATGATATTATATCATATTTTTTCATTTAAGACAATTACAGAAACAGCCGTTTCCACGGCTGTTTTCTCCATCTGAGAAACACAAACTACTCTTTGTTTCCGGCCCCCTCCTTCTTCTTCTTCTCATCCGAGAAACGCTCTCTGTACACCTCTCCGGTGGGGATGAGACGTCCAATAATGACGTTGGATTTGAGGTCCTGCAGGTTATCGACTCTCCGGGTCGTTGCAGCTTCCACAAGCACTCGGATCGTCTCCTGGAAGGAGGCACCGGCAAGCCAGGAATCCGTTGCCAGAGCAACGCGGGTAATACCGAGGAGGAGCGGCTCGTAAGTGGCGAATTTTTCCTTTCCCTTCCTTGCCTTCACCTGGTCATTCTCGTGAATGAGATCTCCCAGATCGACTGTTTCTCCGGGGAGGAGCTTGGTACCTCCCGAATTGATGACACGGACTTTGGAGAACATCTTGCGGACAATAATCTCCAGATGCTTGTCGTTGATGGTCTGCCCCTGGGAGGCGTAGATGTGCTGCACTTCATGGATGATGTACTTCTGTACTTCGTACGCTCCTTTCTTCTCCAGAAGTTCCTGAAGGTTGAAGTGCCCCATATTGAGCGGCTGGCCAACTTCGACCATGTCTCCGGATTTCACCAGCAGTGTTTCGCGGGAGCCGAACTCGTACGTGCGCTCCTGCAGCTCAGAATGCTTCACCCGGACTATGCCATCCTCAACGATCGACACTTTCCCTGCTACTTTCGCTTTCACCGTCGACTTGTCCGTGGAGGACTTGGCAAGAACGGTGCGTTCCTTCACTGCCTGCCCCTTCTTCACAATAATTTCGTATCCAGCCGGAACCCGATACTCATCCTCTCCCTTCTCCACCGCCGCAATGTGCACAATCGTACGGTTGGATGGGTGGGACACTTTCACCTTCCCTGCGATATCGGAAAGTGCAGCAGGGGTGCGGGGCGAGCGCGCTTCGAAGAGCTCCTCCACGCGCGTGAGACCCTGCGTGATATCGGAACCTTCGGCAACACCTCCCATGTGGAACGTCCTCATCGTGAGCTGCGTACCAGGCTCGCCAATGGACTGCGCTGCAATAATGCCAACAGGCGTTCCGATTTTTACGATCTCGTTATCGCCGAGATCCCTCCCGTAGCATTTCTTGCAGATGCCACGGCGCGTTTTGCACGTCATCATGGAACGCACCGGCACTGCCTCAAGCTGACACTCTTCAATCTGCCTGAGAAGTACCTTGTCTATTTCCGCGTTGCGCTTTGCCAACACTTTCCCCTTGTTCTTGATATCCCCTGAGAGCGTGCGGCCAAAAATGCGGTTAGCAAATGCTTCTCCGATTTCCTCAGACTCCTTCCTCGTCACCCAGTGTACTTCCTCCGAGCCACAGTCATCCTCACGGATAATGACATCTTGCACTGCATCGACAAGCCGACGGGTAAGGTACCCTGCCTCAGCAGTTTTCAGAGCCGTATCGGACTTTCCTTTCCGTCCTCCATGCGTTGCAATGAAGTACTCCAGCACGGTGAAACCGTCTTTGAGGTTGGACTGGATGGGAAGTTCGATTGTGCGGCCCGACGGGTTGGCAACGAGCCCTTTCATACCCGCCAGCTGTGTGATTTGTCCCCAGTTTCCGCGGGCACCGGAGTCGATAACATAGGTAATCTCGTTCTCCTCGTATCTCATAAACTCCTCGATCATTTTTGCGCTCACTTCATTCTTGGTCTGTGACCACGTCCGGATTGCGTGGCTGTAGCGTTCGTCCGCAGTCATGAGTCCCTTCCAGTAGTAGTTGTTCAGCTGCCTGACCTTCTCATTGGCATCGGCAACAAGCTGCTCTCGCTCGGACGGGATGAGCATATCATCGGCGGAAATCGAAATCCCAGAGAGAGTTGCATACTGGAAACCGATGTCCTTCATGCGGTCTGCAAGTGCCACTGTCTCGCTGTTCCCGACCAGATCCAGTGCCCTGCCAATGAGGTTCGAAAGGTCCTTCTTCCGCATGGTTTCATTCACAAAACCCATGCTCTCCGGAATGATCTGATTGAACCTCACGCGGCCGACGGATGTCTCCACGATTTTGCGCTCCCCCTCAGCATTTGTGATACGCACTTTCACCTTTGCCTGGAGATCCACCACTCCCTGCTCAAGCGCCAACAGCGCCTCCTCCTGAGAGCTGAATATCATGCCCTCCCCCTTCTTCCCATCGTGTATACGGGTGAGGAAGTAACAACCAAGAATCATGTCCTGCGTGGGGTTGATGACCGGCTCGCCAGCCGACGGCTTGAGGAGGTTGGTTGCCGCAGACATGAGCTCGCGTGCCTCCTTCTGCGCACGCTGTGACAGCGGCACGTGGACAGCCATCTGGTCTCCGTCGAAGTCCGCGTTAAATGCAGCACAAACCAACGGGTGTAACTGGATTGCCTTCCCTTCAATGAGAAGGGGGTTGAACGCTTGAATACCCAGGCGGTGCAGGGTGGGTGCGCGGTTGAGGAGAACAAACTTATCCTGAATGACCTCTTCGAGAATGTCCCATACTTCCTTTCCCCCCTCCTGTACCAACCGCTCCGCACCCTTCACGTTGTGCGCAAGCTCATCACGGATAAGGCGACCGATGACAAAGGGCTTGAAGAGTTTCATGGCCATCTCCTTTGGAAGACCACACTGAGAGAGCTTCAGATGCGGACCGACAACAATGACGCTGCGGCCAGAGTAGTCCACGCGCTTTCCGAGCAGATTCTGACGGAAGCGCCCTTGCTTCCCCTTCAACATATCCGAGAGACTGCGCAGCTTCCGGCGGTCTCCGGCTGTGAAGAGAGTTTTCCCCGCGCGTGCAGAGTTATTGAGCAGTGTGTCCACTGCTTCCTGTAACATACGTTTCTCGTTACGACAGATCACCTCTGGAGCACCGATGCTCATCAGTTTCTTGAGACGATTGTTCCTGTTGATCACCCGACGGTAGAGATCATTAAGATCAGATGCGGCAAAACGGCCACCATCGAGCTGCACCATTGGCCGGAGGTCCGGCGGCAATACAAGCAACCGCTGGAGAATCATCCACTCCGGCTTGCTCTCGGCTTTCATAAGGGAACTCACAAGCTTCATGCGTTTCATGACCTTCTTGAGTTTCTGACCGCTGCTCTGCTCGCGCTCTTTATGCAAATAATCGGTCAGCACGGAGAGATCGATGTTCATAATGATTTCCCGGAGCGATTCGGCACCTGTTCCTGCACGGAACACATGGCCAAACTTCATGTTCATCTCACGGAATTTCAACTCAGAAAGCACTGTTCCGATTGCGAGATTCCGAAGGTCATCCAGCGCCTCCTTGTGGTTGATCTTGAGCGAATTGAGCTTGTCTGCATACTCCTTGTCCAACGCATCAAACTGCACGCGGGTTGCCTTGCTCTCCTGCATCTGCTTCTTCGCTTCCTCATACTCCCGCTTCAACTGCCCCTTGCGGCTCTCCATGGAGGCATTGAGTTCTTTCTCTGCCTCCTCCTTCGCATTTCCATCGACCGTAATCACAATGTACGCAGCAAAGTACACAATCTGCTCCAGCGTCTTCACCGGAAGATCCAGAAGCAACCCGATACGGGAAGGGGTGGAACGGAGGAACCAGATATGCGTCACAGGCACTGCAAGGTTGATGTGCCCCATACGTTCACGGCGCACAATGCTCCGGGTGACTTCCACGCCACACTTCTCACAGACCACGCCGGCATAGCGGACTCCTTTGTACTTCCCGCAGAAACACTGGAAGTTCTTTGTGGGACCGAAGATGCGCTCGCAGAACAAGCCGTCCGGCTCTGCACGCTGTGTGCGGTAGTTCACGGTCTCCGGCTTGGTTACCTCACCCCGGGACCAGTTGATGACATCCTCGGGACTTGCAATGGAAAGGGCAACTGCATCGAAGGAATCGGTGGCAGCTGCGGGCTTGCGTGAAGGCGGCATAATGAGAGAGAGAAATACATACAAAAAGACGTAGCCTCCCTGCCTGATCGTCTTATTCAGGTGGGAGAGCTCCGATATGTAGAAGGTACCGTACTCTCTCCGACTCCCAATGCAAACAATATGCGAGAGAAAATGCTTCAGTGCCCCACTGTCTCTCTCACTTTGGTGAAGAAGCCTGTGAACACCCCATCCAGCAACGGGTTCAGGCGATTGCTCGGGTCACTCCCCTCGTCCCTGTAGTACTGCGGATACGCATTCATTTCTATGATATGCGGGACGCATGTACCACCCTCCTGAACCAGCATACAATCGTACCCCAGGAGATGGATACTGCGGGGCAGGGAACCACCCTTCAGAAGATTCCCATGGGCGATAAATGCTCGGAGCGATTTGCCCACCTCCTCCTCAATGGCACTCCATATGCACCTGTTCTCGCAGGGCAACTCATTGAAATATTCTTCGAGAAGCGGATTGAATTTGATTGCCCCGCTGCTCTTGGCAACACTGTGGGAAGAAATAGACTGAGTCGGATCCTCAAAATAATCTGGATCGTACTCACTGTTGGAAACACGTGTTTTCCCTTCCCGCAGCACTTCAAACACCAGCGGTTCCCAGGAGTAAACAGCAACGAACAAACGCAAGTCCGTACGACGGTTTCTGTATAGGAGATTCTCACGCAGGTATTCCTGGCACACGAAATGCCGGCACCCATCCCGTTCCATGGAAGAGAGCTGCTCCTCGAGATTGCGCTGGGAAAGCAGATAAATGCCTTCGCTCCTGGTGCCAGTGCTGGGCTTGACGATGAAGAGGCTCTGGGGACATCGCAAAAATGCCTTCCGCAACGATTGAATGAGTTGTGGCGTTGGTTCCAAGATCGTCCGCGGGCGGCGCACTGCCAAACCATCTTTCTCCGCCCGCACAAAGCACCACTCCATCTGCCACTTATTCATTTCGTCCAGACCCTTACAGAATGAAATGTATGTGTCCTTCCAGTATCCCCTGAGTAAGTACTGCACATACTTTCTGGTGATCGATTTCTCATTCTCTCCGCTGTCTCTGATGAGGCCAAGACCGAGCAGAAAAGTGAATGCACGCACATTGCCCGGATACACCGTGATATGTCCATCCTTGTTTCTGCCGATCTGCATAAAAACATACTTCGGACGGAGCGGGAGGGGGCGTTCTATCTGCATCCTGGCTGCAGAAGACTGCATGATGCCACGGTCCGCGAAAACAGTCCCCTCCTCCACTCTGAGATGATTCCAACTTGTAATCACCACATCACATCCCGCACGAACGGCACAATCCATGAGACGTCCTTTACTGTTGTACCGGCTGAAATAGAACGGTTCCTTCCGCCAGTCAGCAACGAGGAGGAGGAGTTGCATCATACTATCATAACATATTTTGTTTCCTGGTGCGAGTGTGCCCTTACTCCTCTTCAGCTTTGTTTCCAGTCAACCCTTCCCGTATGAGTTCCGTGCCCCTGTGAATTTTATCCGCACGGTCAGCAAGATTCTCCGTTGTATCCTGCACTGTACCCACAACAACAGTGCCTGCATCCACCGCTCCCCTCACACCTATGCGTGCGGCAGAGAATGCTCCGCTGGCGGATTCGGTGAGAGCATCAATCGTTCCCACGACATCAGCTCTCCGCTCCTGTGTATTGCGGCAACCGCAGAGCAATAGAAACGCACAGAGAACCACAAGAACTCCGGGTCTGCCGGCCATCACTCGGAACATCTGCCACATACCGTTTAAGAAGACGGACCGGAAGAACCGTACTTATGGAATAACTCCTCGAAAGAACCTCCTGCCTCCGTGAGCCCCTTCCGCAACATAGCAAGTTCTTCCTTATTGAGTTCCAGTGATGTGGAGACGTTGGCAGTAATATCTTCTTTGTACGGCTGTGCGCTTAATGCTTCCACCCCCTGCAGTGACGCGTGGAGCACAATGTATGCATTACACATGTCACATTTCAGCTGCAGGAGCATCGCCTGATCTGCCATAACACGCACAGAAGAAAAATCGACAGGCACTCGCTTACCGCACTGGGGGCAGCGCATCTGCTGGTATATGCGTTGGAGGATTTGCTGTAGCGTGTGTGGATCAATGTCCATCACTCCTAGTATACCACGAGAGAATCTACACAACAAAAAAATTCCTGTACAAGTGGACAAAGAGCTAGAATTGGTGACGGACTACTCCCACCTCCGTGTCACTGCGATTTCATACCATCCTCGCACTTGGAGCCCTTGCACTGATTCTCGGGATTGCTGTGCAAACAGTGGAACAGTCGCCACGCCTGCGAGCGGCACTGAACCAGGAGGCAGCAGATATAGGAGTAGAACATGCAGAGCCTCTCTCCCTGCGTCTTGAATATGCCATGCGAAACAATGCAGCTCTCGTACGTATTGCACACAGCGGCAGCGGAATCGTCTCGATCAGCGTCCCTGCAGACTGGCAACGCAGTGAAGTCTCTGGCGCACCTCTCACAGAATTCCGCAGTGACGATCCCTCGTTCGGTTTTGTGCGCTGGCATTTCCCTCCCCGAACAAGCATGACGTTCTCCGTGCAACAGGCACCTGAGCATATCATTGTCCACAATCCTTCCCGTGCAGCACTGAAACTCACCAGTGCAAAAGTAGATCTGCAGGATGGATCTGTGCAGAGAGATATTTTCCTCATTCAGGATACTGCCGTGGAGATTTGGTGATGCCACAAGCTTGTGAGTCTTCATGAGAGATGTGGCTTTTGTTTTCTCTGCTCAGAAACCGTATTCTCTTCTACACATGCTTCTCCAGGCAGTACGTACCGGCACACTAGGAAAAGGCACTGCACTCTCTGCTGTTCTCACGGAGCATTCAGACCTGGAACAAAAGGATATCCTCGTTATTTCCTCCAAAGCCTGCGCAGTAACGGAAGGACATGCCATCGATCTCTCACAACTCACCGTGAGTCCCGAGGCTGAGCAGTGGGCCAAACGCTGCGGACGGTCGCCGGCATTCCGTCAGGCCGTGCTCAATGAGACACGCAGGATGCACGGCACCGTGATCGGGAGCTGCCCGAAGGCCATGCTCTGTGAACTCAAACCAGATGGGCTTGAGGAAGGCACTATCTTTGCGGTGAATGCCGGGCTTGATACCTCCAATGTGGAGAAGGGGTACGCGGTCGGCTGGCCGAAAGACCCTGTCGCAACCGTCTCGAAGCTCCGAAGAGATCTGGAATCGGAAACAGGCAAGCATATTGCAGTCATCCTCACAGATTCCTGCTGTCGCCCGAGGAGACTCGGTGTCACCGCCTTCGCTCTCACGGTCTGCGGCATCGACCCGCTCCTGAGCCAGATCGGGAGAAAGGACCTCTTCGGGCACGAACTCACCATGACACACGAAGCCATTGCCGACCAACTCGCCACAGCAGCGAACTTCCTCATGGGAAATGCCGACCAGTCGGTACCCGCTGTGCTCATACGTGATCACGGACTCCCGCTCACAGACTTCTGCGGTTGGGTACCGGGGATCGCACGGGAGGAGGATTTGTTTCGGGGGCTGTTTTAGATCGCACGAAGAGAATAATAGGGATTAGAGTAATAGGAATAAGCTCTTTGAGATTTGGTTTTCTCATTCCTTTAGAACATGGGCACTTTCCGAATACTCTAATCCCTATTATTCTCGTCCCTAATATTCTTTTCTTCTGTTATTCTCCCCCCATGCAATTCGTCGTCCTCTCCTCCTCCCGCGGCACCACCTTCCAAGCGGTACTCGACCGTATTGCCGATGGCAGCCTGCATGCGGCATGCAAAGGACTCGTGACTGACAACCCGGACCGTTTGTGCATACAAAAAGCAAAAGAGGCAAACTTGCCTGTTTGCATTGTTGAAAAACAGAAAGGGGAAAAACGTGAAGTGTATGACCGGCGCCTCCACGAGAGCATCCTCAAGCTCTTTGGAAAAGACAGAGACGAACCGAGGGTCATCGCCGCTCTGGGATGGATGTTCATTTTCAGTCCGTGGTTCATACAGCAGTGGCGCAACCGCATCATCAATGTTCACCCTGCTCTGCTCCCGCACTACGGAGGCAAAGGCATGTACGGCGCACATGTGCATGAAGCAGTCCTTGCAACCGGAGATTCTGAGTCCGGCATCTCCATCCATCTGATGGACGAAGGCGTAGACACAGGCCCGATCCTTGAACAAAAAAATTGTTCAGTCCTCCCGGATGACACGCCGGAAATACTGCAGAACCGCATCCAGGCACTGGAGAAAGAGTGGTATCCCCGCGTGCTCCAGAACATCCACACGGGGGAACTGATTCTCCCCTCTTCGTGATGCCTCCTTCTGTGGGCAGCGGAAAGGTGTTGTTCTTGCCACTGAGAGTCTTCACACTATCCTCTGCCCCGTATGCCCACACCCGACTTTCATATCGCTTGCACGAAAAATATGCTCATAGCAAATGATGTGTACGAGATGCGTTTCAGGAAACCCGCTGACTTCTCGTACAAAGCAGGGCAATTCATTCTGTTCGATGTCCCCCTTGTGGAAAACCCGGAAGACATCCAGACCCGCGCATACTCCATAGCATCTGCTCCGCATGAAAAAGATCTCCTCTTCATTGTGAAACTCCTCGAAGGAGGGAGAGCGAGCAGATGGGTGAAAGAATCTCTCTCCGAAGGTGACACCGTACGCATGCAGGGGCCCTTCGGGCGCTTCCTGCTCGATGACGAAGAAAAGAGTGAATTCCTCTTCCTCTGCACCAGCACGGGAATTGCACCTTTCCGCTCACATGTTTTGGAAGCTCTGCATACAGGAGATACCCGCACCATGGACCTCATGTTCGGCAACCGGTTTGCCGGAGATCTCTTCTGGATGGAAGAATTCGAGAAACTCGCTTTGGAACATCCCTCTTTCTCCTTCCACCCCGTTCTCAGCAAACCCACCGGCGCATGGAAAGGACACAAGGGCCACGTGCAGGATATCGCTCTGCAAATCACAAAGGACCTCACAAAGAAACGCATCTACATCTGCGGAAGCCCCGCCATGACAGACGAGCTCAAGCAGCTGTGCCTTGCAAGCTGGAACATACCGAAAGAGAACCTGCATGTGGAGGGATTTATTTAATGAGAAGACAGAAGTCAGTGGACAGAAGGCAGTACTGCTTTCTGACTTCTGCTTTCTGCCTACTTTTTCAACATGGCAACAAATTCATCAAACAGGTAGTTTGCATCTTCCGGCCCGGGAGTCGCCTCGGGGTGGAACTGCACGGCAAAGAACTTCCCGGATGCATCGCGAATGCCCTCGATCGTCTGGTCGTTTGCATTGCGGAACCACGGCTTCCACCCTTTGGGAAGAGTCTCTGCCACGGCAAACCCGTGATTCTGTGACGTAATGATGCACCTCTGTGTCCCCTCTTCCAGGCACGGCTGGTTTACTCCGCGATGCCCGTACTTGAGCTTGTAGGTATCACCGCCGATGGCGAGTGCAAGGAGCTGGTTGCCCAGGCAGATGCCGAATGTCGTGATTCCCTTCCCGATTGC
>Ga0209542_10015500_pt1 | contig 12782 bp, 16 predicted proteins | sample RifCSPhighO2_01_FD_184028 | JGI IMG/M metagenome (GOLD analysis project Ga0209542, IMG submission 184028) | Soil microbial communities from Rifle, Colorado - Rifle CSP2_plank highO2_0.1 (SPAdes) (version 2) | ecosystem: Environmental > Terrestrial > Deep subsurface > Rock core/Sediment ...
GGCCTTCGCCGAGACGTACAAGCCGGTTCAGTAGCACTTCACCTCGCACAGCAGACAGAAGCCTCGCGCTTCGTCTGGTGCGAGGTTTTCTGTTTTAAATAATCATGTTAGACTTTAATAAATAGGTTCTAATGTCGTTCACGACGCCCTGCAATGTTAACCTTGTACAACCTTGTTTAACAACGCTAAACAAGATAGCATAAAGTCATGGAAAAAATTGAAAATCAAAATCAAGAAAAATTTATAACGATTAAGGAGCTTTTACAGAATCAGCCAGCAATTCGTCAGTTAGATATTTTAGCTAAAGCCGATCGGCTTTTTGCTGATAAATTTTCTGACAAAAAGGGACGTTACTATGGAGGTGTTTTAACAGAAGAAGAAATTGATGAACTTGATCCGGAATACAGAAAAAGAAATCAACCATAGATCGTAAGATGGTTATATTAGATAAATTCTGGATTTCTAATAAGACACTCATAGATTTTAACCAGTGTAGTTTTCCAGTGTTCTCGATTTGCCCTGCGAATTTGCGAAGGCAAATGAGTACTGAGCACAACAGTGCGAAGTGCTCTTTACCCTCAAGGAGAATGGAAAACTTTCACACGAAAATCAGCAGAAATTCTGGTTTTTTTGTCGCTATTGACATGTTAATGTGATTTAGTAGAATACTTGTACTTCTTTTACAAAAGAGGCAATTATGTTCAGTAAAATTTTTGTCAGAAGCGTTTTAGTTGCTATTATTGCTGCTATGGTTTGGTCATTGTCAAAGACTTGGACAACGTCCGAGTTTCAAAATTTGGCTCAAAGAGTGACATTATCGATTATTGAAAGCAGTGTTTTGCTAGCTTCTTTGTCTCTCTTGATTGAATCTTTTATGTCATTTGTGAATCTTGAGATTAAGAGAGGAGATTGGAGATATAGATTATACGGATTCTGGCTGATCGATCTCGATGAAGATAGATTGCCTAGTGTCAACGCTCGTACTTGTGCCATGTTTGGTGTCAGAAGCTTTGCCCTATCTTTCCTGACTTTGTTTGCAGCGGCGATCTTTACTTTATTATTCCAAATCATTAAAGAAATTATTTCATTTTTGTTTAATCCCTACGTACCTCCGGTTGACTGGTTAGTTGCGGGTAAATACACTGGTCTCATCGTAGTAGGATTTATTATCGCAATTTTTGTGATTCAAGGTATTGAGTGGCTGATGAAGAAGTTAGCCGATACTGCCATTGTCATACAAGCAACAGTGTGGATTTTGAGCGCATCTATTCTATTTGGTTTGACCATGAGCATTATTAATATTTTTGATCCCATCGAAAACTCTTCTTTTTATTTGATGTTCTTTTATGGGATGATAGTTTGCCTGACGTTATCTGCTTTTATGGGGACAGTTCTGGGTTTAGGTTTTGGAATTTATAAACTGGCAGGCCAAGCAGTTAAAAGATATCCGGTCTTAGAAAACGCCTGGAATCAAGTTTGTCCCATAATGACAATTAATTTTCTGGATAACTAAGGAAAATATTCTGCAAGCGGTGCGGTAATGCATCGCTTTTTAATTACTAAAAATCATGTTAAATTCTAAGAAAATAGGGTTTTTAATAAAATAACCATAAATACTGATTAACAAAGTTTTCCCCTTCGATAAACTCAGGGCAAGCCAATGTTCTGGTTCGGCTAGCTCGCCATCAGGATCTATTGGCCCAATAATTGTGGATTTGATACTTTTATTTTGATTTGATAGCATAAATGTATGCTTGTTACTAAATGTGATATTTGTAAAAAAGAAATTAAGAATCGTAATCATGTTGTTTTAGCTGGAACAGGGAGTTCTTTTGCTACTAACTCTTTTTGTTCAAATTGCGGAAAACCAGTATTAAATTTTTTAAAAAAGATTAGTAAAAATAAAAATGGAAAAATAACTTTCAACCAAGGTTCTAAGTAAGCAAAGATATGACAAATGAGAAAAAATTGAGTGGTTTTTGAGGGTTGGTGTAGCTGGTGAATTTTTGGGACATGGAGTTTTTGCTATTCAAGGTAAAGCAGATTGGATAAAATGGACTCAACAGCTTTCTGGAATGGACGCTTCAATGGCGACAACTTTTATTTTTATGGTTGGTATTGTTGATATTGTTTTATCTATTTTTGTTTTAGTAAAACCGATTCGTCCTCTTTTGTTTTGGATGGCATTTTGGGGTTTTTGGACAGCACTTGTCCGTCCGCTTGTTGGTTTGCCGGTTTGGGACTTCATTGAGAGGTGGGCCAATTGGGCAGCACCACTGGCTTTGTTTTATTTTTATAAAAGCAGGGGAAAACAAACCTAACTTAATAAAAACTCGTTGAATAAACGAGTTTTTTGACAAAATAACTGGAATCGGCTATTATATAAAGATAATGCAATTCGCAATTATTAAAACAGGTGGTAAGCAATATAAAGTCGCCGAGGGCGATGTTTTAAGAATTGAGAAACTGAACATGTTAGCTGGCGTAGAGAGAAAAGAGGTTGTTTTTGATGAGGTATTACTTGTTGTTAATGGAGAGGTTAAACTTGGCCGGCCAATTGTTTCTGGAGCCAAAGTTTCAGCTAAAGTAATAGAAGAAGGAAAGGGCGACAAGAAGATGGTGTTTCGATATAAATCCAAAACTCGTCAGCACAAGAAAAAAGGCCATCGCCAGCCATATACTAAAATCCAAATCACAAAGATCATCCTGAGCTAGTCGAAGGATGAATTTATTTACGCTTTGTGTTAAATTAATTTAAGCTTTTTTAAATAAGAACAAGTATGACAAATTTTGATAAAATTGAGCCTTTGGATGTAGAAGAAAAACCTAAACACTTAGAAATCGAAAGAAAGTGGTTGATTGATATTTCAAAATTGCCGATGAGTTTAGATTCATATCCGAGCATGAGACTTGTTGCGGGTTATTTTACGGGAGAGGTAGGCGAAAAAGTAAGAATAAGACAAGAGGGTAATAAATATTTCAAAGTTATAAAGGGCCCACGAATGAATAGGGGGATGGTTAGAGATGTTGGTTTGGGCGATATCGAGATAACAAAAGAAGAGTTTGAGAATTTGTGGTCCAAAACCGAAGGCAGAAGATTATCTAAGACCAGATATTTAATTCCAATAAACAGTTTTACTGCTGAATTGGATGTTTATGATGATTTTAAAAATGCAGGATTCTACACAATTGAAGTTGAGTTTTCAGCGATAGATGAAGGTGAAAAGTTTGTTTCACTGGATTGGTTTGGACGAGAGGTAACAAATGAAAACGGATATTCCAGCAGAGATTTAGCGTCAAAGGGTTTGCCCAAGAGTTTTTAGAAGATTATTTCCTATATTCCAATGCATTTTTCATTGTAATTTCGTCAGTGTATTCCAAGTTTGAACCTGATGAGAGGCCTCGGGCGAGGCGGGTCAAAAAGACCCCTTTTTTATTGTTAAAAATTTCGCGGATGTAGTGAGAAGTGGTTTCCCCGGCAGTGTTTGGATTTGTGGCAATGATAAGCTCCACATTATTGCCACCCAGTTTGTTTATGCGGTCTTCCAGTTCTTTTAAGCGGAGAGTTTCGGGAGTAAGGCCGTCTAGGGGGTTTATCGCCCCGCCAAGAACATGATAGAGGCCTTTATAAAGCCCAGTTCGTTCAATAGAATCCAAATCTGTAACCTTCTCTACTACCAGTAGTTTCGTCTGGTCTCTTTTGTTGTCAAGACAAACAGAGCAGGCTTGGAGTGGGTTCTCGGGACGGTGCTTTAGCTTGTCCTGGGAATTCTGTAGTCCGTTATTACTTATATTAAAACAAACTGTGCAAAAAGAAATTTCTTTGTGAAGATTAGCCACAGTCTTACCGAATTCTTGAAGTTCTGCTTCAGGTTTGTCCATTAAAGCAATAACAAATCTAGCCGCCTGTCTTGGGCCAACACCAGGAAGCTTTTGAAATAATTTTACTATTTCTTTAAATCTTGAATTCATTATATGTAATTTTCATCAATATTTTCTACTTTTCCTAAATCTCCATGAATTTTATCAAGTTCTAAAAATCTTAAGCTATCCGGATTGATTTTGAAATCGATCTCTCCTGTGGGACCATTTCTGTGCTTGGCAATAATCAACTGGGCGGTATTGATTTGATCAGGATTTAATTTATCTCGATCTTTAATCTTGTCTTCTCTGTGAATAAACATAACCAAGTCGGCATCTTGTTCAATTGAGCCGGAATCTCGCAAGTCAGATAGTCTTGGTCTGTGGCCATCTCTTTGTTCCACAGCACGAGAGAGTTGAGAAATAGCGATTATTGGAATATTTAATTCTTTGGCTAAACCCTTAAGTCCTCGAGATATTTCTGTTACTTGTTGGACTGGGCTATCATAGTTTCTGCGAGATGACATCAATTGCAAGTAATCAACAACCAGAAGACCTAAACCACCATGCTCGGATTGCAATCTTCTGGCCATTGCTCTCATTTGGAGGATATTTGGTGAAGGGGAATCGTCTATAAATATGGGTAGATTTTTCAATTCTTCACAAGCCCGAGTTGTTTCCTGAAGTTCGTCTCCAAGTTTACCGGTTCTTAATTTCCACAAACTAACTCCTGATTGAGCAGCAATAAGACGATCGACAATTTGATCAAGAGACATTTCCATACTGAATATTCCGACTGGGACATTATCTTTAGCTACGTTTAATGCAAGATTTATTGCGAAAGCTGTTTTACCAACGGACGGTCTTGCGGCAAGAACTATCAAATCAGACTTCTGAAGTCCGCCCAATTTATCATCTAATCCATTAAAATAAGTTTTTTGTCCTCTTAGATTCCCATCGCCCTGATTAAGTATTCTATTCATTGCATCATCCAGAGTGCCCCCAAGTCGTAAGAAATTTTTTGTTAGGGATTTCTGGGAAACGGAAAAAAGCTTTTTTTCTGCCTCGTCTAGAAGGTCTTCAACATCGCCGTCTTCATTTGCACTGATACCGATGATATGGTGGGCGGCGTCAATCAGGTCTCTTAACATTTTTTTGCGCTGGACTATTTTGGCGTAAGAGAGAATGTGGGCTGAAGTTCCAACAGAGCCGGCTAGAGAAGTTAGATATACCATCCCGCCTATGTTTTCAAGATGGTTCATCTCTCCTAATTTATTGGCCAAGCTCAAAAGATCAAGCGGTTCGCGCTTATCAAAAAGAGACATTATTGCCTGATAAATAATTTGATGTCCTCTCTGATAAAAATCTTCCGGTTTTAATAAATCAGCAACTTTGTTTATCGCTTCTTTGTCAATCAAAAGAGAACCGAGAAGGGTTTTCTCTACTTCCAATGCTTGTGGTGGTAGTTTGTCCTGAGCTATACCGAAGGATTTGTCAGGATAAATTTTATTCATTATGCATATAGTTTAATACTTGTCTTCATAATGAGCAAAGTTGATAGCTTGTGTTTAATTAAAAACAAGTGTAATCTTTTTTAATGAACGGTTCTTTAATGGAGAATTTATGGAAATATCAGAATTGGTCTTGTTGGGAAGCTTGGTTTTGGCTGCGACCCTGTTTTTTATCAGTCTTTATAATAATATTCAGAGAAAATTAAAATGGACCAAGTTTATGTCTTTAGGCTTGCTTAATCTAGCCTTTTCGTGCGGATTAATTCTTTACTTTGGCAAGGACAATATGTCTTTAAATCTGGCTAGAAATGTGGCGATAGCTACACTTGTTTTTATGGTCTTATCGATGATTTTTTACGGAACCTATCAGATAACCAAAGAACAATCATCTACTAATAACAAATAACCCATAAATTGTATTTTCAATCAGGTGGCCCATTTCATTGATTTGGGCTTTTAATTTATCTGCTCTTCGTATTCTTTATTTTCTGGAATAATATTCGTTACCGTCGTGCCTACATTGGTAGAGCTAACTCTATAGCCTTTGTTCAGTAATTTGTCTCTAATTTGATCAGCCTCATTGAATTTTTTTTCTTCACGAAGTTCCTCTATTTTTACAACCAATTTCTGAATTTCAGCTGGAATTTTTTTAACAATACCGAATGTTTTATTTATTTCTTCAACTAGTCTGGATATTTTATCAGCCTGATTCTTGCTCATTTGATTGGTTGTGAGTAAGGGATTAGTTTTTCTTATTATTTCAAATACAGATGCAAGTGCTTCGGGGGTATTAAAATCATTACTCATTGCCTTAAAGAATTGATCTTTTGCTTCTTGAAAATAACCATCTGATTCTTTGCTTTCTGGACCATCTGCTTTTTTAAGTTTTTGATAAAATTCCGAGATTCTGTTAATGGCGGCTTCAGATTGATTTAAAATGTCATTATTGAACTCAAGTGGTTGGCGATAGTATCCGCTTAGCAAGTAGAATCGGAGTGTCTCCTTTGAATATTTTTTTAGAAGTTGATTGACTGTTTCGAAATTTCCCAATGATTTAGACATTTTTACTTCTTTATTAACTAAAAATGCTATATGCATCCAGTATTTAACAAATGGTTTAAAACCCGAAGCTGATTCTTGTTGGGCGATTTCGGCTTCGTGGTGGGGGAATATTAAATCCTGGCCGCCACCGTGAATATCATATTGCGGACCGAAATATTTTTCAGTGATGGCAGTATCTTCAATGTGCCAGCCCGGCCTGCCCGCCGAAGCTTTAGCGAAGGCGGGGGCGGCCGAATCTACTGTTCCCATATATTTTCCCGTTTCAAGACTCCATGCTGGATCACCATCTTGAGAAAATTTCCAAATGGCAAAATCTCCACGATTACGTTTTTTGTTGCTATCATCTATTCGAGAGACGGCGTCATCCGCCATACTAGCGGTTCTACCTGACAGTTTTCCGTAGTCTGGGAAAGTAGAAAGGTCAAAATATATACCATCGTTTTCAATGATATAAGCACTGTTTTTGTGGAGTAAGATTTGAACTTGTTTTATTACCTCGGGAATATGGTCAGTGGCGTTTTTGTATTTTGGGGATGTGACGCCAAGCGCCAGCATGTCTTGTTTGAAACTATCGTTATATTTTTTTGCATATTCAAGCGGGTCAGAATTTTCCTTTTGAGCCCGTTCAATAATTTTGTTATCAATATCGGTGATATTTTGAATATAATCAACATCAAATCCTTTGTATATTAGATACTTCGCAACCACATCAAAAAAGACAAACGTTCTGGCGTTGCCGATGTGGATGTAATCATAAACTGTCGGACCGCAGACAAACATTTGGACTTTTTTGTCTTTACGAGGTTCAAGCAACTCTTTTTTCCTAGTTAGTGTATTATAAATTTCCATATAATTTAATTGATCAGATTATAAATAAACGCCTTTGTTTCTTCAACCGGTGTTTCAATAAACAAAAACACAAAAACAGCCAAAGACATAATAAACAAAGCTAAAAAGGCGATGGTGTTTTCTTTTCGGGTATTAATATTTGGTCCAACGATGGAGGAGTTATTGGACATGTGAATCAGGGTAGCTATAAGAAAGGGAGCCACAACCCCATGAATAATTGATGTCCAAAAGAGGGCTTTGACGGGACTTATTCCAAGATAGGGAATTATTAAACCAATGAGAGCCGAAAATATTATAACAAGATAAAATTCTTTTGCTTTGGAAAAAGGCCTGTTTAGACTTCCTTTCCAGTTAAATATTTCGGAAAGAACATAGGCCGAAGAACCCGCAAGAATCGGTATTGCCAGGATGCCGGCGCTAATAACTCCCAAAGAAAATAGAACATAGGCATAATCACCAGCTAAGGGCCTTAAAGCTTCCGCGACTTCTTTTATTGTTTCAACATCTTTAATTTCGGCGTTGAAAAGAACGGATCCTGTAAGCGCTATTATAAAAAATCCTATAAAATTAGAAAAAAACATGCCAATGGTTGTGTCGTTGGAAATGCGTTTTAATTCGTTTTTTGTGACAATTCTATATTCGCAAACCATTTTTTTATTTATCCCTTTTGTTTCCAACTTTTTTTCTTCCGCCTCTTCACTGGCTTGCCAGAAAGCCATGTAGGGCGATATGGTTGTTCCAAAAATAGCCACCAGAACCATTAAGCTTTGTTTGTCAAACGACATTGAGGGTATAATCAGGTCATACATTAATCTTGGCCAATCATTGATTGCAAAAAATCCTGCAACAACATAGGCAAACAGAGAAAAAGCCAACCATTTAAAGATGTTAACTATTTTTCTATATGGTAGAAACACAACCAACACGAGTATTAGACAAACAATTGTCCACGAGAGCAATATTGTGGAATTTGGCGTGAACAATTCTATGGCCGCTGCCATTCCAAAAACATCAGCCCCGATATTAAAGGTGTTAGATATTATTATTAGGGAGGATATAAAAATAAGAAGACTTTTTGGGTAATAGCGTTTAATATTACCAGTTAAGCCACAGGCCGATGATATGCCTATTTTGGCACTCATTCTCTGAACTGCAATCATCAGGGGCAACGTATAAAGCATGGTCCATACAGCACTTAGTCCCAACCGAGAACCAGCCACTGAATAGGTGACTATGCCGGATGGATCATCGTCCGAGGCGCCGGTTATTAGTCCTGGCCCGATAGATTTCCAGAATTTTTTCAGTTTGTTTGGCATTGTTTTGACCATATAATCTTATCATTGAAATTAAAATTTTGATATGGTAGTTTACTTTACAAGCTATTTTACATAAAGAGGTTAATTATGCCTTCTAAACTAGATTTGGTTATTGTCGGTAATGTTGTAATTTATCCGGCCTTAGCCAAGTTTTTAAAAAGATCTCACTACTACATGAAGTATGATCAAGAGACAGAGAGAATAACGCTTTCTGTGAATGATGGTGATGGTGGTAGATGTTTGCTTGAAGTTCGCAATGCTTCTCATGAGAACGCAATTAAGCTTGCCAAAGAATTAGGCTTGAAATCTTCAGACAGAGATCCCGAGCATGCGTGTTTTTGGCACAAGTATTCTGAAGTATTACATCTTTACCATGACAGAAGTGAAGATGCTGAATGGTTAAGAATAGAGATATTCAAGCTCGGGATCCCTTGTCGGGTTAGAGAAATAGCCAAAAGTCCATGGGCACTGCATATGGGCCAAGGTTCTTATAAACCGCCAATGTGGACTGCCGCGAAAGTAGTAGAAGAAATTAGGGAACGGAACAAAGAACACGTGCTAAGTTTGGACGTAGGATTTTAGACCCCAAATAGGGGTCTTTTGATTTATCCACAGAATTAGCACTCTTGACATGACATTGCTAGTTTTGATATTCTGTTAATATGTTATACAAGAGGCAAGTCGTGCCTACCGGCAGACAGATCAAATTATTAGATTTTATAATAAGAGAGCATGTTAAAACCGCAAAACCAGTAGGGTCGGCTTTAATAGCTAAAAGGGCGGGTTTTAAGCTTAGTTCAGCCACTCTAAGGAACGAGATGGGAGAGCTTGAGAAGGCCGGCTATCTAGCCCAGCTCCATACATCCGGCGGACGAGTGCCAACAGATAAAGCATACAGATACTATGTAAATTCATTGCTGGAAAATGATGTTGATTTAGAACCAAAAGCGAAAGATAAGAGCGAGATTCGACAGGCATTTAACGATATGCCGCCTGATCCGAGAGAAATTAATAAAGTTGTGGCGAAAGTGTTGTCTGATCTTTCGGAAAATTTGGTGATTACCGGAATATCTAATGACGAAGATTTTTTTAAAAAGGGACTGGTTGGTTTATTTGAACATCAAGAGTTTAGGGAGATGAAAGAAGTGTTTCAACTAGCTAGTTTCTTTGAAGAGTTTGAAAATTTATTTAAGTTTATTGAAAAGGAATTCTTTAATACTTTGGGTATGCCCCGTGGCGTGCCGGTGCAGATTATGATCGGCAAAGAAAGTCCTTTCCGGCAAATTCAGCACGAAACCGTTATGTGCGCCAAGTATGGCCTTCCTGGTAATTGTGTTGGATCGCTAACGCTTGTAGGGCCAACTCGAATGGATTATGAAAAGAATATAGCTTTAATAAAATTTATAACAGAAGAATTAAACCAATTAATTAATAAATAAAAACATGGATGAAGATACAATAAACAAACAAACAAAAGATAATAGTGAGGAAACGACCGAGCGGGAGCGACGACCGAGCGAAGAGCAAGGAAGCGGTGAGTCTAGCAGGACAAATCTAGGAAGTACTGAGGCCAACAGGCCGAATGTGGAAGAAGAATATCTTAATAACTGGAAAAGAGAAAGAGCTGATTTCTTAAATTATAAAAAGGATGAGTCTCGGCGCATGGAAGAATTTGTTAGATATGCCAATGAGGATCTTGTTCTGGAGATGATGGAGTTGGTAGATGATTTGGAGATTGTAGTTAAAGAAGTTCCCGGTGTCGGTCTGGAACATGTAGTTAAAAAATTCATTGAGTTGTTTAGGAAATACGGAGTGGAAAGAATTAGTGTAGAAGGTCAATTCAATCCCGCCTTGCACGAAGCAGTGCTCGGAGAAGGTTCCACCGGCCGGCCGGAGCCCGTCGCCGATAATGGAATCTCTGTAGAGGCGGATAAAGAAGATACAAAAATGGTCGAAGTTCGGTCGGGATATACATTGCATGGGAAAGTTATTCGGCCAGCAAGGGTAAAATTAACAAAATAAATTAAAAATTCCTCAGTTATATTATATCATCGGGCACGGCATAAATTCTTGCTAGAATTTTGCCTCTTACTCACTCCGTCGAGTTCCGTAAGTCCCTCTGATACAATATAACTTCGGAATTTATATATAAGATGTCCAAGGTTTTGGGAATAGATTTGGGAACAACTAATTCGGCTATGGCGGTAGTAGAAGTGGGTCAGCCGAGAATACTAGAAAACAAAGAGGGGATGAGGACTACTCCATCGGTTGTTGCGGTGGGAAAGAATGGTGAAAGATATGTGGGTGTAACAGCTAAGAGACAGGCAGTTACCAATCCAGCCAATACTATATATTCCATAAAGCGTCTTATTGGCCGTCGGTTTTCTGATGAAGAAGTTCAGAAAGACAAAAAAATGCTTCCTTATGAATTAAGAGCGGGAGCTCATGATGATGTTGAAATTAAAATGGGCGAAAAGTGGCTTAAGCCAGCCGAAATATCGGCCATGGTCCTTCAGAAATTAAAGGCGGATGCTGAAGACCGATTGGGCGAAAAAATAACTGATGCGATTATTACAGTCCCAGCCTATTTTGATGATTCCCAAAGAAAAGCAACAAAAGATGCGGGAGAAATTGCTGGTCTTAATGTGAAAAGAGTTATTAACGAGCCAACCGCTGCTGCGCTTGCTTACGGATTAAACAAAAAGAAAGATGAAAAGATTGTTGTCTATGATTTTGGTGGAGGGACGTTTGATGTTTCGGTTTTGGAAATAGGTGATGACACAATAGAGGTTAGGGGTACGGGTGGCGATACACATTTGGGTGGAGATGATATAGATCAAAAAATTATTGGCTATTTTATAAACGAATACAAAAAAGAACACGGGGTAGATATTTCAAAAGACCAACTGGCCGTTCAAAGATTAAAAGATGCCGCCGAGAAAGCTAAGCATGAGCTCTCCAGTACCTTGCAAACAGAGGTCAGTATTCCTTTCATTTCTGCTGATGCATCAGGCGCGAAACATTTTTCTCTTATTTTCACCAGAGCTAAACTTGAAGAATTGGTTAAAGATTTAGTGGACAAATCTGTTCAGTTAACCAAAAAAACATTAGATGAAAGCGGATTTAAAATTTCCGACATTAATGAAATTATTATGGTAGGTGGACAGACAAGAATGCCTTTGATAGTTGAAGAGGTAAAGAAATTATTTGGCAAGGATCCACACAAAGATATTAATCCCGATGAAGTGGTTGCTTTGGGTGCGGCCGTACAAGGAGGTATCATGCAAGGAGAAATTAGGGATGTTCTGCTTTTGGATGTGACACCTTTGTCGCTTGGAATTGAGACGCTTGGCCAGGTATTCACCAAAATGATAGAAAAGAACACCACAGTTCCCGTTTCTAAGTCTCAAATATTTTCAACTGCGGCCGATAGTCAACCATCAGTGGAGATTCATGTCTTACAAGGAGAAAGAGCCATGGCGCATGACAACAAAACTCTCGGCCAATTCATTTTGGATGGTATTCCTCCGGCGCCAAGAGGTGTTCCTCAAGTTGAGGTTACTTTTGATATCGATGCCAACGGTATTTTAAACGTAAAAGCAAAAGACAAAGCTACAGGTAAAGAGCAGTCTGTCAGAATAGAAGGCTCATCCGGTTTGACTGATGATGAAAAGAAAAAAATGATGGCCGATGCTGAAAAATATGCTAGTGAAGATGCCAAAAAGAAAGAATTGGTTGAAGCACGTAATCTTGGCGAAGCACTTGTCTACACCTCGGAAAAGATGGTTAAGGAAAATGATGCTAAAATAAAAGAAGAGGATAAGAAAGAATTGAATGAGAAAGCAGAAGCTCTTAAAAATACGCTGAAATCAGAGAGCGTTGAGGAAATCAAAAAAGCCACAGAAGAATTGTCTAAAGTAGCGCAAAGAATCGGCGGAGAACTATACAAATCAGGTCAAGCCGAATCCCAACCCACACCACCAAATCCGGAGAACGAGATACCGAAGGAAGATCCAAAATAATATCCAAAAAAATAATTGCTCGGCTAACCACTTTTTCGGAACCAGAATATTTTTATTCCAGCGATAAAAATTTCTTCTCCCTCGGCGCTTGGCAGAACCAAGCCCAAGCGCCTGTGGGTCGTTCCTCTAAACTGGTTGTCTTTCGCTTTTTTCACAGTGAA
>Ga0209542_10015501_pt1 | contig 12782 bp, 19 predicted proteins | sample RifCSPhighO2_01_FD_184028 | JGI IMG/M metagenome (GOLD analysis project Ga0209542, IMG submission 184028) | Soil microbial communities from Rifle, Colorado - Rifle CSP2_plank highO2_0.1 (SPAdes) (version 2) | ecosystem: Environmental > Terrestrial > Deep subsurface > Rock core/Sediment ...
TTTGTTTATCCCGACAAAGGAGGGACCAAAAAAGAAACTCCCGCTGTCGGCTTTTCCTTCGGCCTTGATAGGCTGATCGAGGCACTTGGATAAATCGGCCTTTTTCTGATAAAATACCCTACTGTGAAAGCAAATATTCATCCGCAGTATTTTGATGACGCTAAAGTAATCTGCGTCTGCGGAAATACTTTTAATGTGGGCTCAACAATGCAGGAAATCCATGTGGAAATCTGCAGCAAGTGCCATCCGTTTTTTACCGGCGAAATGAAGTACGTGGATACTTTGGGGCGAGTTGAAAGATTCCAGCGAAAACAGAAAAAAGCAAAAGAAATGGAAGTAGTAAAGGTTAAAAAGGTCGAAGAGAAAGCGGAAAAGAAACGCCCCGAAAGCCTTCGCGAAATGATGGATATCATCAAAAAACAAGCCTCTTCGTAGCAAAATCAATTTTAAATTCACAATTTTCAATTTTAATTGAAATCTTAATGTTTAAAAATTTAAAAATTATATATTGATTTAAAATAATGTTTTACAAGGACTAAAGTCGTAAAATTAAAAATTTATCAGCTATGAACGATTATCTAAAAAAACAAATGGCCGAAATAGATTTAAAAATTGCCGAAGCTAAAAAACTTGCGGAAGATCCTGCTATGGCCGATCTTGCTCAAGAGGAAATCAAAAAGCTTGAAGAAGAAAAGGACCAGTTTGAAAAACCTACTGCAGACAATAATCCTCAGACTGCTGACTCAAACAGGATCATTTTAGAAATCCGCGCCGCCGCAGGGGGCGATGAAGCCGGACTTTTTGCCTCAGATCTTTTACGGATGTACACAAGATTCGCGCAAAACCAAAATTGGAAAGTCGAAGAACTCGACAGAAACGAAGGCGGTTTGGGCAATATTAAAGAAGTCGTCGTCCAGATTTCGGGGCGCGGTGTTTTTGATAAACTAAAAAATGAATCCGGAGTCCACAGGGTCCAAAGAGTACCAAAAACCGAATCAGCAGGCAGAATCCATACATCAACAGCAACAGTTGCCGTACTTCCCGAAGTTGAGCAGGCACAAGTTGAAATAAACCCCAAAGATTTGGAGTTTGAGGCTTTCCGCTCCGGCGGCCACGGCGGCCAGAACGTCAATAAAGTCTCAACTGCGGTGCGTATCAAACATATACCTACAGGAATTGTCGTCAAATCACAAACAGAAAGATCGCAGGCGCAAAACCGCGAAATCGCAATGGGGATTTTAAGGTCAAAAATTTATGCTTTGGAAGAAGAAGCAAAGTCATCCCAACTTGGAAACTTACGCCTTGCTCAGGTCGGAGCTGGCGACAGAAGTGAAAAGATAAGAACATACAACTTCCCGCAGGATAGAGTGACCGATCACAGAATCGGAAAATCTTGGGGAAATTTAGAAGAGATTATGAACGGAAAACTGGATAAAATTATTGGGGCTCTTGCTGATGCTGCCCATTAATAGAACCGTCCCACGTCTTGAGCTGTTTTCTCAAAGCCCTTAAATCTGCACGAACTATTGTGTCCTTAGCTGTTCCATGAATAAAGACTCTAACACTCGAGGTTTCGTCCAATACCTCAAATAATGTCCGTAACTCGTCAATAGTGTTAATATGCACTGTTAATTTAGCCTTTGTCCGGTGGCAAACCAAATCGAGGCCCTTAATTGCCAGAGCCTCAAAATCGTGATTCGAGGGACATAATTGGGCAACGGAGTCTTTACCCTTTTTTTCAATCTGCGGCTGGTATAGCTCAATTAACTGCGCCACAGACCTTGGGGCGGCGGCAGGAATTTCCGAAGGTAATTCCAAATAAGGCCCAACCCGAAACAATCTTTGCACAACCTTTTGGGGATGACATTTTTCTCCTCGTTTGAAACTAAAATCTATATTTGGCGTTTCTGCACCAATTGTTACTGATTGAGGAATTTGCTGTTCAATCATTATTTAAAGTCTAGATCACTATAGGGCTTTTGTCAAAACAGGACGAGGTCGGGCATCGTTTATTTAGTATAAAATGCTTAAGGATGATTGAGATTGTCGAAAAATTTTCTTATTTCGGGCTGTTTTTAATTTTATTTATCGAAGAAGGCGGAATTCCCCTGCCCGTCCCCGGAGATATTTTTATTGCTACGGTTTCTGCGCTGCCCCGTTCTAATTATTTTCTGATTGTTTTAACAACAGTTTGGGCAACCATTTTTGGTTCCACTATTCTTTTTACACTTGCCAACAAATTCGGCCAAAAGCTACTAAGAAAATACGGCAAATATATTAAAATCACTCCGGAAAAAATTAAAAAAATAAACAGATGGTTTGAAAAATACGGCGGCTGGGCAATTGTTATCGGCAGGCTAATCCCCGGCCTCCGGATCGTAACACCTGTTGTTGCCGGGCTATTTGGTATTTCTTACAAAACCTTCTGGTTCTATACCGCAGTCGCCGCATTCATCTGGGCAAACATATACTATGTACTCGGAAGACTTTTTGGCTCTATCCTCTCTGCTATAATTTCGTAGAAATTACATGAGCAAAGCGAATATAATTTAGCAGAAATTACATGAACGGAGTGAATTTAATTTAGCTAAAATTACATGAGCGAAGTGAATATAATTGGCTGACAAAATCATGGCAGAAAGAGTTTATCAGGAAAAGGAATCTAAAGGCGGATTCTGGCGATGGGTCGGAATTTTTGTGACAGCCGGTATTGTTCTGGGAGTCGTCTTACACGCTGTCAATTTAGAAATTACCGCAAAAGCTTAAAGGTTCTACTCATTCGGAGCCTCACCCAGTTTTGACGATAAATCCAAAGTTTTGCCGTCGCGAAATACTTCCAGCTTAACCTCGTCCCCGACTTTTTTGCCTCTTATCAGCTTTGATAAAGTATCCTCTTCTGTTAATTTTTGCCCGTCAAATTCCGTCAATATATCGCCAACTTTAACGCCTGCACGGTCGGCAGCTGAACCGGAAACTACCTCACGCACCAATTCCCCTTCGGGAACATCGTTTAAAAGCGCCGTATCTTTGGAAATATGAGTATAGCGGACCCCCAGCAAGGGCCTTGAGATCTTTCCGCCTGAAGTTTTGAAATCGGAAATCAATTGTTTAACAATATTAATTTTTATGGCAAAACCAATGTTTTCTGCAGATGCAACGGCCGTGTTAATACCGATTGCCTGGCCTGAGGAATTTAAAAGCGGCCCGCCGGAATTGCCTGGATTAATCGCCGCATCAGTCTGAATTAAATCATCAAGTCTTTCGGCAACACCGGTTGCCGGATCAATCGGGGCAACTCCCCTGCCCAAACCCGAAACAACACCAACTGTTACCGTATTTTCGAATCTGCCTAGGGCATTGCCGATGGCAATTACTTTCTGGCCGACTTTAATATGGTCAGAGTCGCCAAGCTCTACAGGCACAAGGTCGGAAGCATCAACTTTTAATATGGCCAGATCATTAAAAGAATCCTTGTGGATTTCCGAAACATCATATTTTTTATCAGTTCCGTCGCTGTTTTTAATTATGGCAACGTAATCAGCATTTTGGGAAACAACGTGCTTGTTGGTTAATATCAAACCGTCTGTGGAAACCACAAAACCGGTACCTATTCCCGATTCCTCGCTTTTTGGGGTACTGGGGAAACCAAAAGGACTAACGGTCTGCCTGTTTTTAATTGCGATTGAAACAACAGAAGGCGACAATTTGTCAACAACGTCAATTACCACTGACTCTTCATCAACAACCCTTTGATTTTGAAAAATCTTGCCTGTTTCATCAAGCGCGGATTTGCCAAAATCGCGGCCAATAAGTCTTAAGCCGACAACGGTAACGACAACGCCGACTGCAAAAACCAAAATTAATGATGTTAATTTTTTGAAGTTGGGCATTTTTTTTCTAAAACTCTTCAAGCGCTCTGTCCAGTTGCGGATCTTCCTGGGCTTTTCTTTGTTCTTTTGAGATTTCAACTTCAATATCGGGTTTTATGCCTTCACCGTGAATCGAATTTCCTTTAGGCGTCAGCCATTTGGCAACGGTTATATGAAGACCGGCGCCGCCGGGCAAATCGACAACATCCTGTACCGTGCCTTTGCCAAAAGATTTTTGGCCAATAATTTTTCCCCTGCCTTTATCTTGAATTGCGCCTGCAAAAATTTCGGCAGCAGAAGCAGATCCTTCATTGACCAAAACCACAAGTTTGGTTTTTTGCATCTTACCGGTCCTGGATGCCGCAAGCGATTCAACTGAACCGTCTGCCGCTTCCTGCTTAACAATCGTCCCGCCGACAAACTCGCTTGCCAGGTAAACGGATGAGGAAAGTAAACCTCCGGGATTGTTGCGCATATCGACAATCACTCCTTTTGGCTTTTTCTCCAAAGCCTGCGCAACCGCCTCATCCCATTCGCTGTTAGTTTTGTCGCCGAAGCGTGAAACTTTAATTATGGCAACTTCGCCGCCGTCTGTATTTTTAAATTCCACATCGACGCTCCTGACTGCGATTTTGGCCCGCTCAATCTCAACTTCATAAGTTTCGCTTTCGCCCTCGTGGCTTAAAAGCAACTTTACTTTTGATCCGGCAGGCCCCCTAATTAAATCAACAGCTTCGGGCAGCGTGATATCAATGGTATCTTTGTCGCCTATTTTTAAGATTAAGTCCCGCGCCAAAAGTCCGGCTTTCTCCGCCGGTGTTCCTCTCAAAGGAGCAATGACGACCAAGCGGTTATCCTCGTTAAAACCAATCTGAATGCCTACGCCTTCATAACTTCCGGCAAGCTCGTCTTTGACCGCTTCATTCTGGTCCGGGCTCAAAAAAGCAGTATACGGGTCGCCAAGCGACCTGACCATGCCGGAGATTGCACCGTATAAAAGCTTCTGGCCGTCGAACGCACTCTTGTCGATGTAGGATTTGGGCAAAGTTTCCCAAACATTCCAAAAAAGCGAAAAATCTACAGTTTGGTTTTGCGCAGGTAAACTGTTGGTGACAGTGAGTTTGGGAATAAAACCGCGCCTTTCTACAGCAATCTTCTTTTGTCCGACAGCAAAGCCGATTGCAAAAAATACAATGGCAACGATTAAAAACTGAATGAAAAAATTAAAAAAAGGGCTTACTGTAACTTTCTTCTGCAAAGCCATCTTTAAAGTTTGCCTTTTTTGAAACTTATCTTTGCGCAAAAGGCAAAAGCGCTACATATCTTGCACGTTTAACACTTCTTGTCAGCTGTCTCTGATGCTTGGCGCAAACTCCCGTCCTTGCCCTGCCGTGTATTTTGCCTCTTTCGGAAACATATTTTTTCAAAAGGGGTACGTCTTTATAATCAACAATTGCCTCGGAGGCACAAACCGGGCACTTTCTGTATTTGGGTCTTCTTCTTTGAAAAGGCATCTTTACGTTAAAAGGGTAGATCGTCAAGGTCTACTTTATCTTCTTCCTTGTTGTCTGCTTCTTCTTTTTTTTCTTCCTCTTTGGGCTTTTTTAAATCTTTGGCCTTTGTCTTTTCCTTTTTTTCTTTTGGCTCTTTTTCTTCTTCGGAAGCTTTGGGTTCTTCAGATCTACTCGGGGGCTCATCCACTCGGTAATCTTCTCCGTGGCCTTCTTCAAACGATCGTTTTGAATCCAAAATCCTCATATCATCAATCACAACCTCCGTAGTTTGTTTGGACTGGCCGTCCGGCGTTTCCCATGATCTTGTCTGCAACCTGCCTTCGACATAAACTTTGCGGCCCTTGGCAAGAAGCTGTGAACACAATTCCGCCAGTTTATTCCACGAAACGATCCTGATAAACTCCGTCTCTTCTTTCTTGGTACCGTCTGCTGATGTATAGGAACGGTTGGTCGCAACACTGAATGTGCAAACCGCAGCACCGGAGGGCGTGTATCGCAATTCAGGATCACGGGTTAGATTACCAATTAACAAAACTTTATTTAGCGAGGCACGAGACGCCATTTATATCTTCTTACCTTTCACTTTTGTTTTTGCCTTTACAACTTTAGTATCTTTCTTTTTTACCGGTGTTTTTTTAGCCTTTGCAGCGGTTTTTGGAGAAGTAACGGTTTTGACTGTAACTTTTGCAGATCTTCCCTCCTCTTGCTGTGCGGCCTGCTTTTGTTTTTGCGCGAGCTCTTTTGCTTTCTTGACAATTACAAGATACCTCAAAACCGATTCCTGCTCAAGTCTTATTTTATCACCAATTCCTTTGATTCCCTCACCTTCAGCATCAAAATAAAACAGGAAGTAATCCGCCTCTTTTTGTTTTTTAATTGGATATGCAAGCTCTTTTCTGCCAAGCTTTTCAACCTTGACGTTTTGAGCTTTTGCATCTTCAATAAACTTTTCGATTTTTTTAGCGGTTGCATCCGCATCCGCTTTCGGGTTTAAAACCGCCATCAACTCGTATGTCATGATTTTTTAAAGGTTTCTAAAAACCCCCTCTGGGGGTAGCAAAAATCATATCAAATACTAACCCAGTATATCAACTTCCAGATTCTTCTAATTGTTGGTGAATACCACTGAAAGTTGTATTACTGGGTGAACTTAAATTCTACTACCTGACCTTCCTCGATAAGATCTTTCTTACCGACAGTCTTAACCAGTCCCTTTTCTTTAGCCTTCTGCCAGCCGCCTGCCTCTACAAATTTCTCAAAGTCAACAACATCCGCTGCAATAAAACCGCGTTCAAAATCGCCGTGGATTACGCCGGCTGCTTCAGGCGCCAAAGTTCCAACTTTAATTGTCCACGCCCTGACTTCTTTTGCCCCTGCCGTCAAAAATGTCGCAAGCCCCAGAACCTCATATGCCTTTTTGATAAGTTTCTCAAGCCCAGATTCCCTAATCCCAAGCTCTTTTAAGTACGCTCCCTGCTCTTCCTCGGAAAGATCCGCAAATTCTTCCTCCAATTTTGCGCAAATTCTTATTCCCCCATCATGCGGAATTTCCTTATTTAAATCAGACTCGTCAGAATTCAAAACAACTATGAATTTTTTGGCAGAAAGCAAAGCCAAGTCTTTTATTTTTTCAAGCTCATCATAATCCAGAATTTCGGCAAGCCATCTGCCTGTCTCAACCAGCTTTTTGGCTTTTTCCAGAATTTCCAAGATCTGTCTTTTTGGATCATTTTGGCCTGCGGTCTTAAGCTCCCTTTGCAAGCTTTCCAGTCTTTTATCTATAGTCTCCAAATCTTTTAAAAGAAGTTCGGATTTCAAAACTTCCAAATCGTCTTTTGGGTCTTGTCCGGTTTTGACAATGTCTGGGTTTTTAAAATCGCGAAGCACAAAAACGATTGCGTCAACTTCGCGGATATGCGACAAAAACTGGTTTCCCAAACCTTCCCCTTTATGCGCGCCGCGGACTAAACCCGCTATGTCGACGAATTTAACAATGGCCGGAATAATTTTAAAGTTTGGCGAGAGCCCTTCCGATTTTTCGACAACTTCTTTTAATTTAGAAAGCCGCCCGTCCGGAACTTCCACTACCCCTACATTCGGCTCAATTGTGGTAAACGGATAATTGGCAGCACTGGCAACTTGTTTTTTCAAAAGCGCATTAAAAAGCGTGCTTTTGCCGACGTTTGGAAGTCCAACTATCCCAACCGAAAGATTCATGAAGAAAGTATAGCAGAAGAACTTATGCCAACTTTGCTCTATGCGTCAGAATATTTGACCATGTCAGTGCTTCCTCGGCCCAAATTTGGTCGTACTTATTATTCACCTTAAGCCTTGAAAAGCTTTCACTAAAAGCCTTCAGGGTTTTTTCAAATCTCACACTTTTTTCTGCTCTATGAAGCAGTTTAAGATATTCGTCCGTCTCAGTCACAAACTGTGCTACCCTTCTAGTCTGACCCTCGCCAACCCATCTGGCTAATCTGCCTAGGTTGACTGCAATATTAAGTGTAATCTCCTGCGCTGTCATTGAATCAAAATCCATCTCCCTACTTTCTAAATCGTACCCACCACCCCATAAATCCTCTCGTTTACTACCGCCGCCTAGCAAAAGCTCCTCACCTTCGACGTGTCTTGCTCCCCCTACAGTCATAATCTCCCTTTTAATATCAACAACAAACTTAATATAACCATCCATATCTTGGGAAATCTTTTTCAACTGTTCAGGCGATATCTTTTCTGCTAACATCAAAACCATAACAGTATTTTACCACCCGTTTTTTCAAAATTGGAAAATTATAGCAAATAAAAAACAGAGCTAAAAAGTTTATCCTGAGTGAAACCGAAGGGCAAAAAATCTTACGCTCAAATGAGGCAGAAATCAACTATTTTAGCTTGTTAGGGAAATTTAATCGCCGCTTTTCCTGCAAAAACTTCAATTTTCCAACGCTTCCTCAAGTAGAGCAATTTCACTTTTAATATTTGCCTGAGCTCTTTCGTGGAATCTCTGGTGCATTTCATCAGTAGAAAAAATTCTTTTGTCAACCAAACCCCTCAAAAAAGCAAGCCTTCCCTCTAGATAAAGTTTGGGGTCAATGGATTCATAATCTTTTGCAACACCTTCACGGTATCTTTTATAACTTTCCTCGTCTGAACCTAAAATCGCCATGTCTGCATCCAGAAAAAAGTGCGTATCGTCTCTTGCACCTTCTTCTACTTCATGATCTTTGCTTGCCGTAATCAATCTGTTTACTTCGTCGACGGTAACAAAACCGGCACCCATACTAAAAAGTATATCTTGTGCATAAAAAGCACTTTTTTCTTCATTTATCTTTGAACCAGAAATGTAAACGACATCATGAAAGAAAACTGCAAAATCAACAACTGCAGAATTTCGCAATATTGGCCGGTAGTTATCGAGCAATTTAAGCATGAAACTTAGATGATCCAAATTATGATAGCCTTCGCGCGTGTATTGGGTCGCAATCTTGTCAAACGATGACATAATTTTAGGAACCCCGACACCACTTAAACTAAAGACATCACATGCTCTACGCCATCTGTCTCTTAACTCGACTACGTTAGCTTTCTCTAGCCTAATTTCTCTTTCAGCCATCTGTGCGGAATTTTACGCGTGCTTGAGGCAGAAATCAAATCTTTAGTCTATTCTCAGAAATCCTATCTCCCAAGGTATCCTTTAAGTTCCAAGAGACCCTTGTCACTGCGCGATCAATGATTTGATTAATAGTTATAACCTGTTCCGAATCAGCCATTTCCCTAAATCTTCTCCTCCGTCTACCATTTAACCCATATTCACCTATCAAAAGCCTAATTCCTCTTGGCGACAAATGATCATGAGACCAAGAGTAAGCCTTAAATTTTTTACCGCCTCGACCGATATTATAATGAATAGGTTTTTCAAGAGAACGGTAATATTTCAAAGAGTCTTCCATTAAAGTTAAGGTGTGACCAATAAACCGCTGCTCTGAAAAAATTTGTCTTAGATCGACGTGATGTATTCTTACAAACGTCTCCGCAACCCTAGAATATAGTAGACTAAAACCCTCTTTTGCAGACCCCTCGGTATTTACAGCCAAACGGACTGCTCCAATTAACTCTTCTGTTGCTTGGGCCTCTTTTTCCCATTCTTCAATTAAAGGCAGGTCAACTAACCTTGCAGATACTTCACTATATTGAGAAAAGACTTGAGAGTGTATTCTTCTGTAGCGATCAATGTCCGTTTCAGGTATCCGAAAAGCCACATCTACAAATCTTTGCTCTTGTTCCATGTGCGGAATTTTACGCGTGTTTGAGGCAGAAATCAAATTTGGGAAAAACTATTTTCGCTTCTTGGAATATTTTTTTAACCACGAGGAAATTTGGGCAAGGCCTAACTTTTTGGATTCAATATCCAGTGTAAAGTTTACTTTTTCTTTTTGGGTTGCTTTAACTTCAAACCCGTTTATATAAAGAAATCTTTCGCAGACAGCAAGAGCTGTCCGCTTGTTGCCATCTAAAAACGGATGGTTTAAAAGCAACGAATGCGTCAGCGCTGAAGCTTTATCAAAAATACCGGGATAAAGGTCTTGCCCGCCAAAACTTGCCTGCGGGCGATGAATAGCAGAATGAAAAAGCAAAAAATCCCGGACACCTTGTTTACCGCCTGTCGCTTCTATCACCATTTCGTGGATAACAAGAACATCCTCGAGTGGCACAAATTTCGTTTTCATAGCTTACTTATTCGCAAGCTCTTCCAAAGCAGCTCTGTTTTTAGCAATGAAGTTTTTGGCCCAGGCAGCGATATCGGGAGAAAGACCCTTGAAAGGGTTTTTGGAAGCGGAAACAATTATTGCACCTGTCGCCTCGTCAAGCGTGACATGGACGGTATCTCCTGAAGAAAGCTTGGATTGCTTGAGCATTTCCTTTGGCAAAGTCACAGCGGCAGAATTGCCGACTTTAATGACTTTTTGTATCAAATAAATCTCACCTCCTTGTTAGAACATCATTATAACACAGATAAATGAGAAATTTGCTTACATCGCGGGCTGTAAGAGGTCGAAGATGTTGCCGTCCAAATCCAAATACCAAGCGCTAAGTACAATTTGAAGAATTGTTTTTCTCAGCGCGCCTCAAATTACTTTACCTTATCGCCCAATTTCCAGAAATACCTAGTTAAAACAACAAGAAGCGCAATTACCAAAATCCAGGTCACCAAACAAAATAATCCCCAAAGAACAAAAAGCGACCCGTCGGCTCCTGCCATGAACATTCCTCTTTGGCCAAATCCCATACTTTTGTCTGACCATGTGGCTGCATTAGTCGCTGAAGTCCCGAAACCAAGATTTGCTAAAGTTAACATCATTTTTTTCTCACCTCCCCGAGCATTTACATTGTACACTCTAAGATCAAATATTTTTTTAAAAAAATGCTTTAATATAAAAGAAGGTGAAACTTAAAAAACTAAGGATTGCTTTTGTCTTTGTCATGATTGCAGAAGCGGCTGGCGCAACAGGCTCGATATTTACAGCAAGCGCGATTCCCGCCTGGTACGCAACTTTGCAAAAACCCGCATTTAATCCTCCGAACTTTATATTTGCGCCTGTCTGGACAATTTTGTATTTTTTGATGGGAGTTTCAGCATTTTTAGTTTTTGAAAAAGGCTTTACCAAAAAAGAAGTAAGGTTTGCACTTTTGGTCTTTGCCCTTCAGTTAATTTTAAACGTCCTTTGGTCTTTTGTTTTCTTCGGGCTTAAATCGCCCTCTCTGGCGTTTTTGGAAATTATTATTCTCTGGGTATCGATTTTGGCAACGATTTTTTACTTTTACAAAATTTCAAAGCCGGCAAGTTACTTACTCATCCCTTACCTTCTCTGGACAACCTTTGCCGCCTTTTTAAACTTTGCCATTTTCAGGCTGAATTAGAAATTATTTTTATGCGAGGGAAATCTATTCTTCCCTGATGATCCCCTCTAACTTCTGAGACATTTCCTCTTGCTCTTTTTCGGACAAAGAAACAAAAATATCCGCATGTGCCTCTTTTGCGTGATCAAACATTTTTTGGATTACTTCCTCTTTGGTTTCGCCTTTTGCCTCGAAATCACAATCCATCCCGAGGTCTTTATCAGAAACAACATATGCCATTTTAAATTCACCCCCTTTAAACTTTTTCGGCAAGAACTCTGTCGATTTTCTTGAATGTTTCCTTTGTTCCAAAAATCACCCTTTTTTTGAAAACTTCATCGTGTTTAATCAAAAAACTTACGTGCCTAAGGCCATGGGAAACGATATTTTTTTCGGCAATTTCGACAGGTTTCGGTTTGTTAATATCCTCACTCGTTGCGATTTTTAAATTTTCGATTGCAATTTTTTTAGCTTTGCCTTTTGGAAAAATAAAGCTGTCGGAATAAACAATGTAGGTCAAAACCACGAGATTTGAATGATCACAGCGCCAACTTGTGGAATGGATTATGCAATCGTCATGGCCTGCCTTTAGAGCCTGCGCATGCTCTTCTACCTTTTGCTTTACATACACATCGGGGTCCTGGGATTTATAAGAAAGGTCCAGAAAGTCCCGAAAATAGACGGCATTTTCATCTTCCAATTTTACGAAAAATACCTCAACGTGAAGTTTCATGCAAATATTGTAGCAAAAAAAGCTGCCATCAACTGCTATGGGGTGAAAATATCTAACGGTGGTGCATCAAGAAATGATCACGCTGATCACTATGTCTTCGAAAATCAAGTCTTACTACTTGCGCAAATTGGTCACTCCTGACATTAATATCGTTAGGATCCTCAATTTTTAGAAATTTTCTAACTGGTTCCTGAATTTCGGGATCGTGCCAATGGTACAAAGGAATATTAGCCTGAAGAGATATCCCAAGACCATCTATTCTTTGATAATACAAGACAGAGATATTCACACCGATAGTATTCGGAACTTGAATTACTTCAGTCTTGATGAATCTTGAGTTGCTTTTCTCAAATGGCCAACTTGGCCGACCAAATTCTACAGACATTATAGGTTCCTCAAATATAATTATACCACTTTGTGAAAACTTATTATGAGTTTTAAGGTAAACCGCTATATGCTTATTTCGAAGATTTTGTTTTTGGAAGAAAAACCGGATACTAACCGAACTTTAGTATGGGTGACATCAAAATATTTAGCCAGCGCGTTTCCAATTGCCATATTGGCAAGCCCTTTAACCGGCGGTTCTTTGACCCAAACTTCAAAGCTATTCTGACCCACTTTTTTTACTTTTTCCTCGTATGCCAAAGGTTTAGCCTTAACCGTTATTTTCATTTGAAATTAAAACGGGAGTTCGTCCGAGTCGATATCCGTTTTCGGTTCGAAATATGTACGGTATATACACCATTTGCACTCGGGTGAAGGCTGCGGCGG
>Ga0209542_10015502_pt1 | contig 12781 bp, 10 predicted proteins | sample RifCSPhighO2_01_FD_184028 | JGI IMG/M metagenome (GOLD analysis project Ga0209542, IMG submission 184028) | Soil microbial communities from Rifle, Colorado - Rifle CSP2_plank highO2_0.1 (SPAdes) (version 2) | ecosystem: Environmental > Terrestrial > Deep subsurface > Rock core/Sediment ...
CATACTTTTCATGGACTTCTGTAATTACAAGATTTGCTGTTTTTCTTCCTACACCTGGGAGAGTTATTAGAAGTTCTATTGTGTCTGGAAGTTTTCCTTTAAATTCTTCAATTAACATTTTAGCAGAGGCAATAACATTTTTTGCTTTTGTTTTATTATAGTTTAGACCTTTGAAAATGTTTAGAACGTCATCGTAACTTGCTTTTGCTAAACTTTCAAGAGAATGATATTTCTTGAATAACTCTTCCCCAATTTTTATGGTTGTTTCATCTCTACTTTGGGCAGACATAATTGTAGTAATAAGGACTTGCCAATCATGTTGCCAACCTTCTCCTGCAAGTCTCTTTGTGTTCTTGCCGTACTTTTTTTCTGCTTTTTTGAAAATTTTAATGAATTCCTTTTTCTTATCCATCTTTAATAAGGAGACTTTGTTTTGAGGCCTTTAATTTTGGAAAAATCCTTAATATTACGAGTTAATAAAACGGCTTTATTTACTAAAGCTGTAGCCGCTATTATCGAGTCGGGTAAATCGATTTCGTGTATTCTTGATAAATCTCCTGCCAATAGCGCTATTCTATTATTCACATCTATTTTCTTAAAATTGTTTAGCATATTTAATATGGCTATTCTGACAGAATTATCGTTACAGCTTTTTCCGACCATTAATTCTGTTTCTGTTATGGCAGAGAATAGACCTTTACTATAGTCGAGGGAACTAAAAAAATTTACTGCAGGAGCATAATTGCGGAGGTGGTCGACAAAGATGCTTGAGTCAATCATCACCAATTCAGTTCTTTCTGTCTCTTTTTCCATTGTCCTCTTATCCTTTTTTGATATTGTTCTCCATTTTCTTTAATGTTTTTCCAGATGCCTGCTGCAGCCATGACTTGATTTTCCTTTGATTTAGTTAAAAAAACTTTATCGTCTTCCACTAGAAATATTATGTCATCTCCTTCCTTTACATTTATTATCTTTCTTATATCTTTAGGTAAAGTTATTTGATAATTTCTAGTTATTTTTGTGATTCCCATTCTTACTATTAATATTTAGTTATTTTTACTAGATTATCTAACTATTTAAATCTTTTGTTTTGGTAATAGCTTCTTTTATTTTTATGTAACAAAAGCCTTAAAATCCTTGCCTTCTTTGGATTAGAATGGGAATAGATCATAAGGAGATTGAAGAGAAATGGTTAAAGTATTGGAAAAAGGAGAAAACTTATAAATTTAGTACAGGGGGAAAGAAGAAAATATATTCCATAGATACGCCCCCTCCAACTGTTTCAGGGAAAATGCATGTTGGACACGCATTTTCTTATTCGCAGCAGGACTTCATTGCTAGATTTAGAAGGATGATGGGGCAAGAGGTATTCTATCCATTTGGAACCGATGATAATGGCCTTCCTACTGAAAGATTAATTGAGAAACTAAAAGGGGTAAAAAGTAAGTCTATGTCCAGAGCGGATTTTATTGCTTTGTGTTTGAAGACTTTGAAGGAGATAACTCCGGATTTTGTGCAGGATTGGAAAAACTTGGGTATTTCTTGTGACTATGATATCTCATATTCTACAATAGATAAAAATTCTCAGAAAATCTCGCAGAAGTCTTTTATTGACTTATATAGCAAAGGTAGAGTGTATAGGGAGAAATTTCCTACAATTTATTGTCCTGAGTGTCAGACTCCTGTCGCACAGGCGGAACTTGAGGATAAAGAGAAAGAAACTTTCTTTACAACTATTAAATTTAAAGTTGGTTCGGGAGGATTAGAAATAGCAACTACGAGACCAGAACTTTTAGGGGCGTGTGTTGCTATTTTCGTTAACCCTGGAGATAAGAGATATAAGAGTCTTATTGGGAAAAAGGCAATTGTTCCTTTGTTTGGGCAGGAAGTGCCGATAATTGCTGATTCATCAGCAGATATAGAGAAGGGCACGGGGGCTCTAATGATATGTTCTTATGGAGATAAATACGATGTTGATGCAGTTAAGAGACATAAATTAGGACAGAGGATAATAATTAATTTGGATGGGAGATTGAATATTGAGCCTTACGTTGGAATTCCAATAAAAGGAGCTAGGAAGAAGATTCTTGAGGAACTTAAGGAAAAAGGATTTATTGTTTCGCAGAAGACAATTAAGCATACTGTAAATGTTCACGATAGGTGTCAGACAGAGATTGAGTTTCTTCCTGTTGAGCAATGGTTTGTTAAGATATTAGATAAGAAAAAGGAGTTGATTGAGCAGGGAAAGAAGATAAAATGGCATCCTGAACATATGTTCAAGAGATATGAGAATTGGATAAATGGGCTTGATTGGGATTGGTCTATTTCAAGAGATAGGCATTTTGGTATTCCAATACCTGTTTGGCATTGCAAGAATTGCGGGGAGATTGTATTGGCTAAAGAATCCGAGTTGCCTGTTGACCCTTTACAAATTAAGAAAAATTGTCCTAAATGCAAGAAGGAAACAGAAGGAGAGAAGAAGGTTCTAGATACTTGGGCAACTTCCTCTCTGACGCCTCAAATTGCTTCTTCCATTGTTGGGGGGAAGATAAAGATTCCTTATAGTTTAAGACCTCAAGGCCACGATATAATAAGGACGTGGGCATTTTATACAATTGTAAAATCTTTATATCATGAGCAAAGTGTGCCTTGGAATGATATTACTATCTCTGGTTTTGTTACATTGAAGGGAGAGAAGATGAGTAAGAGTAAAGGAAATGTAATTGATCCTAGAAAAGTAATGAATGAATACGGGGCAGATGTTTTAAGGTATTGGGCTGCTTCTTCTAAATTGGGAGAAGATTTGGATTATAGCGAGAACGAGATAACCAGCGGGAGGAGGTTTATTACCAAGATATTGAATGCTACTAAGTTTGTTTTTATGAACTTGAAGCATCAGGAGAAGATGCCTAAATTGGTAGAGACAGATAGACTTTTTCTTTCGCAGTTAAATAAATTAATTACGAGTACGACGGAAGCGTTTGAGGATTATAATTATTCTAAGGCCAGAGCAGAGGGAGATAGCTTTTTCTGGAAAACATTTGCAGATAATTATTTGGAGATTGTAAAGAATAGAGTTTATAATGGTACAGGGGAAGAAAAGGCATCGGCTTTTTATGTCCTGTATAATTCTTTACTTACTATCCTGAAATTATTTGCTCCTTTCACCCCTTTCATTACTGAAGAACTTTATCAGGAGTATTTTAAGAAGTTTGAGGGAGACAAGTCAATTCATACTTCTAATTGGCCTATTGCTTTGAAGATAAGAGAGGGGAAAGACGATAATTCTGATTGGGCTAAACTTATTGAAATTATTTCAAGGGTTAGGCAAGCAAAGTCGGAGGCAAAGAAGGCGATGAATTCTGAGATAGTACTGGAGATGTCTAAGGAAGAGATTAAAGGGTTGGGAGAAGTTTTGGCGGATTTTAAAAGAGTTGTAAATGCTAAAGAGATTAAAGAAGGGAAGTTTAGTGTGGAGTTTATCTAGTTAGGAACTTCTTTTCATCGTTATCCAAGCCTTTCTTGCACCAATTTGCCTTTGGTTTAGTCCATATGTCCTAGCTATTTCTTTATCAGAAACTCCACGTTCAATTAACTCATAAACATTTCTATTTTCCTCTGCTGTAAGATTGTGGATTGATTCTTTCTTAGATTTTGGATCGTATATAACGGAAGTATATAATTTATCCGACTGTAAAATCTTATTCCATATATTTCTAACTCTTTTTTTATTTAAATCATTACCTCTTTTGACTTCTAACATTAAATCATCAAAAAAAGCGTATATTTTTATGTCATTAACAGATCTATTTTCTAAATCCATATACCAATTACTATCTGAAATTGACCGGTATAGCTCTTTCCTTTTTCTTTCACTTAGTTCAATGTCTTCCTTAAAATAATTAATTCTCAATGCAGCATTTTCAGATATATTTCCTCTTTTTATAAGCCTTTGAAATTTATTCTCTGGTACAATATGTGTTTGTCTGTAATCTTTGTTTTCATGGTTCTCTTGCCCATTCTTAGATGATGGCAAAATTGAAGAATTACTTTCTAATTTTTCTTCTTTATAACTACCCATAGTACGATGAGCGATATATGCGTTTAAACTTCCCCGAATATTTTTAGATATTCTAAACTGGGATTCAATCTCTTCTCTTGATAAACCAGCGCTAACTATTTCTCTTAATTTTTCTTTACTTTTAATTATTGGTTTGAAAGAAGATCCAAGTGGGATGCATTTAGCTACTCTTTGACTAATACTTGAAGTGCTTTTAAATATCACATTAGCATCTTTTCTTATTTCTCCTTCAATTCCTTTTATCTTATCTATTTCTTCTCTAATTTTCCTCTGAAATTTTAAGGCTTGTACCACACTTCCAGCACTTATTAGCATTCTACCTTCTTTTTCTAATTTAGAGACCAAGTCTTCTTTCAAAAGCCCTACTGGAAAATCTGGCGTAAATATTTTATCTTGGAGATGTTTATATTTATTAAATATCTCTCTTTTCTGATCAAAGAAAAAGATATTGTTAAACATTTCCGCACCGCTATCACTTATGTAGGAGTATGATCTCATATTTTCAAGGTAATAAGAATTTAAATCTGAATGAACTAGTATGAATCCTAACGATTCGGGATACCCCTTTTCCTTCAGATATTGTTTTAATACTGGATGGAATTTCTTATCTAGATCTTTAACTACAGAAGTCTTTTCTTTTGCTTTTTCAATTTCTTTTTGCCATTGTTGAAAGTTAGGATGTTTCATATGAATCGGTAATGCTTTAGACTCAAAAGGCCTAATCATAAAATCTAGAATTACATGGCCTATAATTCCTCTATTTCTTAATTCCTTCAGGTCAAACCTCTTCAATAACGCTGCTTCAAATTTTTCATCATTTATTTCTTTAGGTAACGAACTTAAGAATTTGTAAAATTTTGTCATAAACTTATCACCATGCATTGAAGCTGAAACACCGCTTCCTAAGGAGCCCTCCTCCTTTTGAGAAAGAAAGGCGTCGCATATAAGAGGAAGTAAATATTTACTTTTTGTTAAATCATTTTCTCTCTTTCCATAACAATTAAGGGATAATATCCCCTTTTCATTTAACACTTGCCTTTTAGCTATGGCCTCCAATGTTCTATCTACGTTTTCACTAAAGAAACCATCATAATCAAGGCTTATCACATCAAATTTTGGACCATCATACATATTAAAGAAATCAAGTGCGTCAACAGGTTTTTCAGTTATATGAAAAAGGCCTTTCTTTCTCCAACGCGAATGACGCTGTGTAGCTATTTCTATGCCTGTTATATTTTGAGGAGTAATATTTAGTGGTTGATATGCTAACCTATATTCTAAAGCTTCTGTACCTGGAAAAAAAGCTACCTTTATGTCACTTGGATCTTTTCTAGTTCCTTCTAATAAATTCTTCCTAATAAATTCCTTTTGTTTTTCTATGCTTAAACGTTTAGCACTTGTATCGTAGCTGTCTTTAGACATATTTATACACTTTTAATTGAATATATAAATCTTTCTAGTCAATGTAACTTGTTAGTAATAACAATTAGGTAAATATACTGTTTGTTTAGTTCCAAAACTTACTTAGTACATAGCTTAGAAAAGATGAGAGGATAATGTATCCGAGCAATGAAATTATTACGTGTAAGGTGGGATAGGCGATAAAAAATGTCTTAAGAGTAAAATAATGAATGACAATTATCAAAATTAATGATAGCAATGCGCTTACTGCATAATAGCCTTCGTTTTTACTCTCTTTTTCTTTCATTAGGATATTTAGATTAGGAGACTTATAAATTCTTTTGTTTTTGTAAATCCTTTTTTATAATCTTTTCTAATCCTCTAATGGTGTGCTTAACAAGTTCTGTTTTATCCGGATTGCTCTCTTGATATTTGTTTAGGTCTTTAATAAGCAGAGGAAAAACATAAGGGGCATTTTTTTGGACTCTTTTCAAACCTAAATAAATTTCTCTTCCAATGCAAGCTCTAAAAGATATAATTTCCTCTGTAATGTCCCCACTTTGGGGGTGAACTTGGATATCGCCCCTTGCTACTATATCTCCTCTTTGTTTTGCTCTCCAATGGAAGTAGTCTCTTATTTGTTCTTCCTCCTCTTTACTATAGGCTCTTTCATATTTTACCTCGATATCTAGGCTATTATATTGCTTATTAAATTCAATCTTTGAAGTATATTTTTTAGGAGTCATTTTTACTTAACATCATTCCAGTTCCCAGGTTTATAAATATTATTAAAGCGGATTTGATAAGGTCTATAAATTCTTTGATTTCTTTATGTATTCGTAAACTTTCTCAGATTTAATGGAATCATTAATATCTTTTATGTATTGTAAATTTAGTCTATCAATATTCTCTTCATCAAGAGGAAATCTTTCACTGACACCCATCCACTTATAACCAGCATTATATTCAAGTGAGCTATTTTCATTAAGAGTCACAAAGGACCAACAACCATATCCGCCATATTGTGGGAGTTTATGCCCCCATTCGCCCCCATAAATTTTAATATGATCTTTATGAAACGGATCTAATTCTAAGATTTTCTGAAAAATTGCGGATTTAGAAAAAATTTCCGCCCATTCATTTATATAATGGTAAATTTCATGTTTTTCATCCCCATGCATTTTTTCGAATTGAACATATTCTCGGTTTCTAATCTCCCTTTCGGTTTCTTCCTTTTTCTTTTTATCCAATTTTATGTCAATCGCTCTTTCCAAACTTTTAATTTTCTCTCCCAAGTTATCTTTTGTCATGTTTTTCATATTATATCGTTTATTTTTCTCTAGATTAGCTTCAATTTTTCTTTTTAATATCTAAGTTTTCCTTAGTAAATTCCCTTGAAACATAGTCTTCTAGGGAAGTTGCATTGAAAACATCAATTAGACGAGCTTTCTTAGCCTCACTAAGTTTGGTATCAATAGCTACAACTAATGGATCCCTTAATAAAGGAAGTTCTTTTAATTTACCTGATACCCATTGTGCTTCCTTTATAATATAAGTTTTTTCTAAACTCTCAAAGCATTTTCCCGCTTCAAAAATTCTCTCCTTAGATGTTTCTGGAATAAGCCCATTAAACCTAGAAGTTAATGAAAATCTAAACCCTTCTTTATCTTGAATATTCCACATAATCTTCTCTGTTGTATTTAGAAATTCAAAGGTACCCAATTTTTTATCTTCTAGATATGATCTTAATCTGTAAAGTGAAAACTTGTTATGATAATTAGATTTTATATAATCGTCTTCAATATTAACACATGAACTACCCTGTTCGTATGTTACATAGTTCCTATCAAGTCCTGCGTATGGTTCGAAACTCCAAAATTTCTCTTTTTCATGAACAATATTACCATAAAACATAAAGTCTGGGTAATTTAATTTATGAATGCTGAATAAAGGAAGATCAGCAATAATAAAACACTCTCTTTCCATTTCGTGTTGATCTTCTACGCTCTTAGGATCCCACCAACCTTCACTCAATTTTCCGCCAGGATCCAGTAAAAAACAAGTCTTTTTATCGACCATTTTCAAAAAAGATAAATCTATAAAAGGATAAGAGTTTTTTTGCTGTTCTATTCTTTCCTTTTCGTATTCCAACCTTTTTTCCCTATTCTTCTCTAGTAATTTCCCAAATTTTTCTTGATATTCTGCGTTGGAAGCTGATTCGATCCCAAAAATAGCGGGAGAATTAGGCACTTCCAAAAGTTTCAGAGGCTTTAACCTTGTTCTAGATAATTCAGGAAGTTGAATGTATTGTTCAAGCCCGTATTTTTCAATTAAATTTTGTTCTGCCATATCTCTCTTTAATTCTATATCTATAAATAATTTCTTGACAATTTTATTCTTATAGGAATATTTAAATATCAATCAAAATAATAGTATCTGTGGTATTTGACATAACACATCTGAAGAAAATAAGAAAACAATTAGATTTAACTCAGTATGCTTTTGCAAAAGAAGCTGGAATAAGCCAATCAATGGTTGCGAAAATAGAATCTGGAAAGTTAGATCCTACTTATTCTTACATAAAGAAAATTGAAAAGGCAATAGAAAATTTATCAAAAAACCATGAAAAAGAAGCAAAAGAGATTATGTGCAAGGAGGTAATAATTGCTAACAAGAAAGATAATATAAAAGATGTGGTTAAGTTGTTTCAGAAGCATAGTATTTCTCAGATACCTGTTGTTGAGAAAAATCAAGTAATTGGATTATTAACAGAATCTTCTTTATTAGATAATATGGAGAAGTATAATGAGAAGAGCTTAGTTGAAGATTTTATAGAAGAATCTCCTCCAATTATAACAAAAAATACTAAGATTATGGCAGTAACATCTCTTTTGAAATTTTATCCAATCTTAATAGTTCAGGATTTTGGTAAGCTGATTGGTGTAATTACTAAAACAGATATAATAAAAAGTCTATAAATTCTTTGATTTTAAGTTAGATAACAGACTGAAAATTGCTTCCTTTCTTTTCTTAGGTATATTTTTACCTTTAAGTAATTCTCTTAATTTTATAGCATAAATCCAATATTTCTTTTCTATTGGGTAACTTTCTCTATCTCTAAATTTCTCAAGTTTGCCCAATGTTTTATCTAAGTAAGAGCCCATATATTCATTTATTCCCTCATCATAAATCCAATATTTTTTGGCAATCGTTTGGAATCTTATCTTATTTTTATTTAACAAAATGTGGATCCATTCGTGTCTTAAGCAAACTATTGTTTGCCATTTCTTTTCTTTTTCATTTCTTGGGATTGTTAAAAGCGCTAGATAATCACTTTTATTAAATTGTTCTTTTAGTTTATTATTAAGTTTTATAAGCTCTTCTTTTAATTTTTCATCTTTAATCCCATTTATCCATATTTTTTGTTGCTTTAATTCATCTCTTTGGACAACTTGCCCTCCATATCTTCTTAAACAAACTTTAAAGTCTTTTGAACTAATGAATTTTCCGATATTTTTTATTCTTTGTTGAGGGTTTTTCCCGTATTTTTGGTATATCGGGTCTGGGCAATCTCCAATATACTCAGTCAAGATATGACTTTTTGCAGTAATCCATAAGTGTTTGAACCAGCCCGTATTATATTTTAAATCAAATTCTTTCGCCAATTTTTTAATTTGATATCTTACTTCCTGAACTTTCATTATCAAGGAAGATGTCAAGATTTTATTAATATATCGTATAGTTAATAGATGATTACCGTTTTACCCCAACTTTTATTAATGCCCTATTTCTTCTTCTTTAATGGAAATTGACCAGAAGAAAAAACAGGAATTAGAAGAATTAGTTCAGTTACTTGGAGGCATAAAAGGAAGGCATACCGAGCTTGTTAGTGTAATGATTCCTGCCGGCTTTAATATTTCGGGTGTTGTGAGGCAGCTTGAGGCAGAGAAGTCTACTGCTGCAAACATAAAGTCTAAGCAGACTAGAACTGCTGTGACTGATTCGCTTGAAAGGATAATAAGGGAACTTAAGAATTATAAACAAACTCCTCCAAATGGACTGGCTGCATTTTGTGGAAATGTTTCTGATAAGGAAGGGGTGCAGGATATAAGATTGTGGATTTACGAACCTCCTGTTCCTTTGAATGTTAGATTGTATCGGTGTGATCAGATATTCATTGTTGAGCCATTAAAGGAAATGCTTGAAGCCCGGGAGGTATTTGGTCTTTTAGTTATTGATAGGCAGGAAGCAACTATTGGAGTGCTTGAAGGAAAGCAGATAAAAGTTATTACTCATTTGACTTCTGGAGTTCCGGGGAAAGTTCGCGCCGGGGGCCAAAGTTCTCAGAGGTATCATAGAGTCACAGAGGGATTGGCTAAAGAATTCTTTAGAAGAGTAGCTGAAGAAATGAAGAAGATATTCTTTGATATGCCTAGACTAAAAGGGATACTTGTTGGAGGACCTATTCCTACGAAAGAAGATTTCTTGGATGAGGGGCAATTAGTTACAAAACTTAAAGAGAAAGTAATTGCTGTGAAAGATTTGGGATACGTGGATGAACATGGCCTTGAATTGCTAGTTGAAGATTCCCAGAAGGACATTGCAGAACAAGAACTTATTAAGGAAAAGAATATTCTTGAGAAGTTCTTTGAGACTCTTGGAAAGCATAGAGAGAAGGCAGTTTATGGTTTTGAGAAGACCAGGCTTGCTTTAGAGAGAGGGGCGGTTGATTTGCTGCTTATTTCTGTTGATGTCCCTAAAGATACAAGAGAGGAGTTTGAGAGGATGGCAGCAAAGATAGGGGCAGAGTGCGTTCTTATTTCAAATGAGAATCATGATGGGGAGCAGTTCTTGAATTTGACCAAGGGAGTTGGGGCGATATTGAGATTTGCTATTGAGTAAACCCTTAATCTTTAAAAAGCAGGATTCATTGTATTCTTGATGAGTAAAGAGGGCGCTAAAGCATTTTTTAAGAGATTCGTGTTTGTTTTTTTAGTCGTGTTTTTGATTTTAATTGTACTCCTCTCTATTTCTAGTTTCATATTAGGGAATTTTGGAGTTAATCTTGGTTTAAAGAATGGCGATATATTGGGGGGAATTGTTAATAAGGTAAGAATACTTTTTGCTCCTGGAGATTTAGTCGCAACTATTAGCGCTTCTAGGACTTCGTGTGTTGCTCCTTGCGCTGTTTTCTTTGATTCTAGTGGAACTACAGATGTTACCACGACAAGGCCCTTTCACGATGTAGATTATACTTGGGGCTTTGGGGATCCGACCTCTGGGAATTGGACTTTGACTAATAATAGAAGTAGGAATACTGCTAAAGGTCCGGTAAGTGCACATGTATTTGAAACTCCTGGAATCTATTCAATTAGTTTAAATGTTAAAGATTCAGCAGGGAATACAGATAGCAAACAAGTTAGTGTGACTATAATTAATCCCGACGTTACTTTTGCAGGAACAAATACTGTTTGTTTTGCCAAGGATAATTTGAATTGGGCTGGATGTCCTGGTACGGCGGCGCACGTTATTTCTAGTGATGCTTCGCTTCCTGGAGATATTAATCTAGGAAGTACTGCTAATAAGAGATTATTGCTAAGGCGAGGAGATAGCTGGAATATAGGAGGCTCTAGTGTTATTATTGATAGAGGAGATACTGGAATTCTTGGTGCTTTTGGGTCTGGGAATAAACCTGTGCTTATGAGTAATGTAATCGCTGATTTCGACTTGGTCGCTGTTAATTCTAATGACTGGAGAGTGATGGATCTCTTACTGGTGGGTCCTACTTATTCTGGAGTTTCTGGTATGACTAGAGGAGTTAGGATAGGGGTAACGTCTAATAATCTTATCTTTAGAAATGATATTACTAAAATGCCTGCTCCAGGGCTGGAAAATGCTGAAAGTACAACTTCCAGTAATCTGGCTTGGGTTGAAAATCATGTCTATAATGTTGGATTGTATGGTGCATTTATTGGAGGCAATAATATTGCGATTATAGGAAATAGTATAGAAAATATCTCTAGTTCGCATGTTTTGAGGGTTTGGTATGCGAAGAAAGGTGTGATTGAGGATAATATATTGCATGACCCTGGTGCAACTCGTCAGTCCTTAAAGCTTCATAGCGATCGTGATTTGTCGGCTCTTCCAACTGAAAAAATTGTTATCTCTGGAAATGATTTTCGTGGATCATCTTGGGTTGCTGCCATTGCACCACAGGATACAGGTACTCCAAAAGAGATTGTTAGAGATATAATTTTTGAGAAAAATGTTTTGCGCCCAGACGTTCTTACAGGTGTCCTGCTTGCAATTAGCTCATTTGATGTTACTGTTAGGAATAATGTTTTGATTGGAACTGGAGCATCTAGATATTTAAGCGAAGGCACTGGAGGACCTATTTATATACTTGATAGTGGAAATTCTCCTGCCCCTAATAACGTTAATGTTTATAATAATGTTTTCTATAGGGCAGACGATAGTAGTGAGTTTAACTTTGCAGTTGTTAAACAGGGTACAAATATTCAGATAAGAAATAATATTGCTTCGATACCTAACTTTACAGGATACGAGCATAATTTTATGGCTAATCTTGTTCCTGTAACTGCAAGTAATAATTTATTTTATGTTCCTGCTTTTACTTCTAGCTGTCTTAATCCTTCTGGAGGAAGTACTTGTTTGAATCCATTATTTGTGAATGTAGGTGCTGAGAATTTCCGTTTACAGTCGGGGAGTCCAGCTATTAATACTGGATTTGCTACTTCTACTGTGTTTGAAGATTATGATGATAAGACCAGGCCTATTGGTGCTGGTTGGGACTTAGGGGCTTTTGAGAATGGGACTGCGGCCCCTGTTGTTTCTCTGATAAATGCTTCTTTGAGTGCTTCTAGAACAAGTTGTGTTGCTCCATGTGCAGTTTTCTTTGATGCTACTGCGACTAATGCTTCTACTACTTCAAGGCCGTTCCACGATTTGTATTATACTTGGAACTTTGGGGATTCTGCTTCTGGGAATTGGGCAACAGATGGGAGGAGCAAGAATGTTGCCGAGGGAGGAGTTGCAGCTCATGTATTTGAAACTCCTGGAGTTTATAGTGTTAGTTTGAATGTTAAGGATATGCAGGGAAATACAGATACGGAACAAGTTACAATTAATGTTAATGCTTTCACGGGGACAACGTATTATGTTTCCTCTACTGGAAGTGATGGGAATGCGGGAACTTTAACAACGGCTCCTTTGAGGACTTTTGATTTTGCGATGACTAAAATAGCTCCAAATGTTAGGATATTGTTTAAGAGAGAGGAA
>Ga0209542_10015503_pt1 | contig 12781 bp, 11 predicted proteins | sample RifCSPhighO2_01_FD_184028 | JGI IMG/M metagenome (GOLD analysis project Ga0209542, IMG submission 184028) | Soil microbial communities from Rifle, Colorado - Rifle CSP2_plank highO2_0.1 (SPAdes) (version 2) | ecosystem: Environmental > Terrestrial > Deep subsurface > Rock core/Sediment ...
CGGAAATTCCATTGGTGTTGGTAATACCATCGCAAGCGCTTTTTCCGCCAGCGCGCCATGACCGACTTCCCGACGATTGGTAAATCCCGCGCGGCCCGTCTCTCCTGCTGAGTAAGGAGGAAAATTATAATGATGCATAAATCTTTTTTCAGTTTTAGCCAGCATGCCGTCCACCATATGTTTATCTTCGGGGCCGCCGAGAGTGAGCACAGAGAGGACATGCGTCCCGCCACGATAAAAAATACCGGAACCGTGTAAAACAGAGGAAATCCCTCCGGCCTGCGCATAAAGGTCACGAACTTCATCCATTTTTCTGCCATCTGCGCGCTTATTTTCTTTAATAGCTTTCTGGTGGAGTATATCGTTTTCCGTATCATCAAATAAATTGTCTTCCAGAGAAAAATCTTCACGGTCCTTATATTTTTCTTTCACCATTCCATTCCAAATATTATGCAATGCATCAATCTTCTCTTTGCCTGCACCGGAAAAAATAGCATTTTCCATTTTAGATAAGATATTTTTATTGAAAAGTTCCACCGATTCTGGATTTATTTTCTCTTGCTCTATTATCCTTTTTTCTTTTCCTATTTCTTTCACAATCTTTTTCTGAAAATCTTCCAGTTTGGCTATTTCTTTACTTGCTCTTTTCAAGGCCTCCTCTATTTCCTCTTCTGCTACCTGCCTAGATGATGCCTCAATCATATTTATGTTACCGTCCTTGCCACAAACAGTGAGATCAAAATTATAGAGAGACCCTTCATCGTGTAAAGTATTCCCAGCATTTATTCTCAAATCTTTGTCGTCTTCATACTTACCGATACGCACACAGCCGATCGGCCCCGCCCAGGGGATATTGGAAACAGCTAGAGCAAGAGAAGCCGCATTGATCGCCAAAATCGTAGAATCATTATCATCCACTGAAATAACAGTGGTAATGATTTGCACCGCGTGGCGGATAGACTGGTCAAAAAGCGGGCGCAGTGTGCGGTCAATCACCCGGCTCGCAAGTATGGCGTCTTCGGAGGGCTTGCCTTCCCTTTTTACAAAACGTGAGCCGGAAATTTTTCCCGAAGCATAAAATCTTTCCACATAATCAACTGTTAAATTAAAAAATCCTAAACCCTTCTGACTGTCACGAGACATACAAGCAGTCGCCAGCACTATCGTCTCACCATATTTAAGCATCACCGAACCATGAGCTTGTTCCGCTAAATCCGTAAAAATAGCAGTTAAAGTTTTGCCACCTATCTCCACACTATATTCTTTTTTTTGCATAATTCGTCTAGGTCTTGCCTAGATAGTTCGTATCCAGACTACAGTGTTGTTCCTGATTAACCTTTATATAGGAACACTACTTTGTGTCTAGACGCGAACAGATTAACTGATAAGTATCAGAATACTCTAGCATTTTTCAAAAAAAACACAAGGAAAAAACAAAAGTTTTTACCTTGCTCCAATCAAATATTTTCTAGGATTCTCCGAAAGATCCACAAAGTCATCCACTGCTTCACGAAGCTTGCCGGAAGTTGATTTGCCGAATGAAACGACTTCCACCTGCACACCTACAGTTTGCAGATATTCCACCAAAGGAACAAAATCCCCATCACCGGAAATTATTACCACTGAATCAAGCCGAGGAGACATTTTAATAGCATCCACCGCTAGCCCCACATCCCAATCAGCCTTTTTCGCGCCACCGGGGAAAATTTGTAAATCTTTTGTTTTTGTTTCAATGCCTAATTTACCCAATGCTTCAAAAAAATTTTTCTCATCACCTGCTTCAGTGGTGATGACATATGCTACCGCGCGAACCAATGCTCGGCCGGCAACCGCGTCTTTCAAAACCGCGCCAAAATTGACCCGCATTTTATATAAATTGCGAGCCGAGTGATATAAATTTTGAGTATCAATAAAGACACCGACTCTTTGTTCTTTATGTTTTATAACTGTCATGTGTTTATTTTATCATAAAAAGAGGTACAAGCAATTTTAAGCATCGTGGGTCCCCTGTCCTTTTGACTCCGAGGGCGAAGGTGCAGAAATTGCTTGCGCCTTTTTTTACACGAGCTCCATCTTTTTCACCAGAGCATTGTAACGAGTTTTGTTAGTTCTCTCAAGATATTTCAAATGAATGCGCCTATCGGCCACCATTTTGATAAGCCCCCGGCGAGAATGATTATCCTTTTTATGCTTCTTTAAATGCTTTGCCAATTCGTCAATCGCGGCGGAAATAACAGCTACCTGCACCTCCGAAGAGCCTGTATCTTTTTCGTGAATTTGATTTTTCTTTATAATTGTCTGCTTTTTCTTACTTGCTAACATATGCATATATTAGCATAAAACGGTTAAAATTGCAACCCATATTGTGCGACATGATATAATAAAACGATGGCATCACTGAAACAACTCAAGACTCAATTCCTGGAATATATAGAAATAGAAAAAGGCAGGTCCTTAAAGACTGTGGAAAATTACGACCGCTATCTCACCCGCTTTTTAAATTTTACAAAAAATGACAATCCTGTAAATATCACAGACACAATGGTGCGGGAATTTCGGCTTTGGCTCAACAGGCAAAGCACCGGCAACAACAGAGCCACAGGAGAAACTTTGTCCAAAAAAACTCAAAATTACTATCTCATCGCATTACGAGCATTTCTAAAATATTTAGCAAGACAAGAAGTAAAATCAATGCCTGCAGAGAGAATAGAATTAGCGAAAGTTTCAGAGAGGACACTTGACCTGATCACCCACGAAGAGCTAAATAGATTACTGAACTCTCCGAAAGGCACAGACTTAAAAGATTTACGAGACAAAGCAATTTTAGAACTTTTATTTTCTACCGGACTCCGTGTCTCAGAATTGTGTTCCTTGACTGCCGATATTGACCTAAAATCCGATGAATTATCAATCCGTGGCAAAGGCGGAAAAGTACGGGTAGTTTTCATATCCCCCGAAGCAAAAAAAGCTGTAAAAAATTATTTATCCGCGCGCAAGGATATGTCTGATGCTCTTTTTGTACAGGTTGAGAACAATATAAGTAAAAAAGCTAAAAATAAAGAAAATAAAAATGCTTCTCCTTTAACTAAAAGATCCGTAGAAAGAATAGTAAAGCAACACGCCATTCTTGCGGGAATTTCTAAAAAAGTCACCCCTCATGTCATGCGCCACATGTTTGCTACCGACCTCTTAGGCAATGGCGCAGACCTGCGCTCCGTGCAAGCCATTTTAGGCCATGCCAACATCGGTACCACCCAAATTTACACCCATGTCACCGACAAGCACTTGCGGGACATACATAAAAAATTTCACAACAAAAAGTAAAATCCATACCGAAAAAAGATATGTTTCATAGATTTTATGTTATTATTTTGATATGAAAATTATCAGCTGGAATACAAACGGATTACGGGCGACAGCGAAACAAGGATTTTTCACTCCCCTTTTTAAAAAATACAAGCCGGATATTTTGTGCTTGCAAGAGACAAAAGCTGAGCCGGAACAATTGCCGGAAGAAGTACGTAATATCTCCGGATACTTTTCCTATTTCTCACACCCGAAAGAAAAAAAAGGCTACAGTGGTGTGGCTATATACAGTAAAGAAAAACCCAAAGAAGTTTTTTATGGCATGGGTATAAAGAGATTAGATGATGAAGGCAGGCTAATAGGCGCCAAATTTAAAAATTTTACAATCATTAATGGATATTTTCCCAACGGCGGACAGGGTCCGCACCGGTTAAAATATAAACTTCAATTCTATGAAGCATTTTTAAAATTTATAATAAAACTCCGCAAAAACGGTGAAAATGTTATTTTTTGCGGAGATGTAAATACCGCGCACGAAGCCATAGACCTTGCCCGGCCAAAAGCAAACGAAGAAAATACTGGTTTCTTGCCCATAGAGCGAGCCTGGATTGATAAAGTAGTAAAAAATAATTTCATAGATATCTGGCGTGAGCGTAATCCAAATAAAAAAGATGTATACACTTACTGGGATATAAAAACAGGAGCCAGAGGGAGAAACGTCGGCTGGAGGATAGATTATTTTTTTGCGGATAAAAAAATCGTACAAAAAATAAAAAATACCGACACAATACAAAATTACATGGGCTCTGACCACTGCCCGATTACATTAGAAATATAAAAAAACTCGAGAAATAAGTTTTTGAAGGGGTTTGGCGAGTGACGACGAGCCAACTTCAGGATTTTTTAAGCTTCAAAAAATCCGTACCGGAAAAAATTTTGTTTCTCGAGTTTTCATGCTATTATTTTAATATGATGAACCATACCAGATTAGACCAGCTTTCTGATGGAATCTTCGCTATTGTGATGACAATTTTAGTTTTTGAAATTAAAATTCCAATGATTTGGGGGCCAGTGGATAACCTGGAGCTTTGGTTTGAAATTAAAAAAATGCTCCCACTTTTTTTGAGTTATATTTTATCTTTTACCTTATTATTTACCTACTGGAGAGCACATCATTTCTTTGTGTCCATCTATGCTAAAAACATAGACTCCATGCTTACCAATATCAATGCGCTGTTTTTTATGCTGATCAGTTTGATTCCTTTCTCCTCCAGCGTTCTCGGACAGTATAGCGAAAACGAACTCGCCATCGTAATCTTCGGCGCACATATAATTGCAATCGGCCTTTGCCTGCATTGGATGCGAACCTATGTATTATATTCTCCCCATATACACAATCCAGAAATAACAAAAAGAGAAATCCGTGGGGGAACCATCCGCACCCTCGTACCTGTAGTGTTCGCTATCATTGCCATACCACTCTCCTTTTTTAGCATAAAACTATCACTGAGTTTATTTACTCTAGCAGTAATTTTCAACCTCTTCTCTTATAGCACTCGTATCTTTGAGAACGCAATGAAAGCAATTCATCATTTATTTTTTGGCGCTGATAAAAAAGGTTATTTTACCGACTAAATTGGTATGCAAAAAACACATTCAAATAATTTAGTGCAAGCTTGCAAAACTTGTAAAAAAGATTTTGAAATAACGGACGAAGATTTAAATTTTTATGAAAAAATGAAAGCTCCGGCTCCGAATTATTGTCCATCGTGCCGGGAAGCCAGACGGCTTTGTTTCCGCAATGAAAGAACTCTTCATAAGAGAACTTGCAGTAAAAGTGGCAAGATAATAATTTCTCTCTACCCGGAAGGAACTCCCTTCCCTGTTTATGACCAGAGCATTTGGTGGGGAGATGAATGGGATCCGATGGATTACGGTCAAGACTATGATCCACATCACCCATTCTTTGACCAACTCCTAGAACTCAAAAATAAAGTCCCACGCTCATCGCTCCTTGTTATTAATTGCAAAGATAGCGTTTACACAAACAATATAGAAGATTCTAAAAGTTGTTATCTGGTTTTTGCCTCGCAAAAAGACGAGGACTGCATGTACGGCAGGCTAGTTTATAGATGTAAATTCGTGGTAGATTCTGATTTTATCCAGGACTCCGAACTTTGCTATGAATGCATAGATACCAGAAAATCTTACAATTGTATGTTCTCGGAAAATTGTGAAGCGAGCACCGACCTGCTTTTTTGTTTTAATATGCGGGATTGCCAAAATTGCATATTTTCAACAAATTTAAGGCATAAAAATTATCACATTTTTAATAAACAGGTTTCCAAAGAAGAATATGAAAAAAAGAAAAAAGAAATTTTATCCTCACATGCAAAATTAGAAAAAGCTAAAATAGAATTTGAAAAAATAAAAGGACAATCCCTAGTAAAATTCGCCCACAAAGTAAAATGCAAAAAAGCCAGTGGCGACTATATGTATAATTGCCACGATGTGGTATTTGGTTTTGATGCTGAGAATGCAAAAAACTGCAAATATATTGCTGATGCCGAAGGGCCAATTGACTCCTATGATCTGAATAATTCTTATTACAAACCAGAATTGTGCTTGGATATTATGGGGGTGCTTAGTGTGTACAATACAAAACATTCCGTATATACATTTTCCGGAAGCAATATAGAATATTCCGATACCATAGACAATTGTGATAATGTCTTCGGCTGTGTAGCCTTGCGTAAGAAAAAGTACTGTATTTTAAATAAACAATACTCCAAAGAAGAATATGAAAAATTAAAGAGTGAGATAATTGAAAACATGACAAAAGAAGGTGTGTATGGAGATTTCTTACCGGGAGCACTCTCCCCCTTCGGCTATAATGAAACTTTAGCGCAAGAATATTATCCGCTAAATGAAAAAGAAGCTAAAGAAAAAGGCTTTAATTGGCAAGATCAAACAACCGGCACATACAGCAAGGAAACAATTAAAGAAGAAAATATGCCTGAAACCATAGAAGAAGTAAAAGAAGACATTCTAAATCAAATTTTGGTATGCAAAGACTGCAAAAAGAACTTCCGTATCACCAAAAATGAATTTGATTTTTATAAAAGGATGAATCTACCACTGCCGCACAAAGACTTTGAGTGCCGGCATCAGGACAGGATGAAAAAGAGAAATCCTAGGCAGCTTTGGCACCGCTCTTGCATGTGTGGTAGGGCGGGCTCACCACAGGCGACCGCAAACCACGGACATGAAGGTAAATGCTTGAATGAATTTGAAACCTCATATTCCCCCGACCGTCCGGAGATAGTCTATTGCGAAACTTGCTACCAGCAAGAAGTTTCGTAAAGTTTTTAAAATAAAACTTTTGAAGGGGTTTCGAGGCTGTCGAGCCGAGAATTTCAGGATTTTTTAAGCTTCAAAAAATCCGTACCGGAAAAAGTTTGTATTAAAAAAACTTACTATTTCTTAACTCCGTGTTTTTCGTGCAATTTTTCTATCTCTTCCTCTTCTAATTCTTCTTTAGTTTCTTTAGCTTTCTCCCCCAATGCTTTCAAATCAGCATCAGAAAGTTCATTAAGCTCTAAAATCCTATCTTTTAAATATTCTATCTCATTCTTTTTAGGGTCTTCTAAAACTTCTTCAAGTAAAGCATTTAAAATCCATCCCATTCTGGGCCCCGGTGTAATTTCCAGCTCTTTTATCATAAATTCTCCATTAATCTTCAGTTGTTTTACAGAAATAGGATCCCGTAAAGCTTCCTCAATCATGGCGAAATACTTGCGTAGACGGTATGGCGCTTCTTTTTTCTTCATCCCTACTCTGTCGCACTCGCGAATATTCATTAGAAACCAAATATTTTCCACCCCAACTTTTGTAATAATTCTGCGTACAGCGGAGAGTGTTATTAATTCCGTATCAGAGAAAAACATGTGATTTCGGACAAATTTTTCTACTAATTCAATTTCTTTCTTGGAAAATTTCAACCTCTCCATTATTTTTTTCGCCATCCGTGCGCCGATAACTTCATGACCGTAGAAAGTATATTTTTTCTTAGCGGAGCGAGCTTCGCCAGCAAGCAATTTATCAGGTCCTCGGTTCTCCGGGTCCCTCTCCCGGCCAGACCGTGCTAAATTGCTTGCTGGCTCCGCTATTCTTCTACTTCTCGGCTTCCCAATATCGTGAAAAAGCGCTGCCAGCCTTATTTCTAAAGGCCAAGCTTTGTCCGCCGCATGCTGTAATGCGTGCAGTAAATGAGCCCAAACATCATAGATATGTTCCCCCAACTGCTCACATCCTATCCCCTCTTCCAGTTCTGGAATAATATATTTGAGTAAATTAAATTTTTGCAACATCATAATACCACTAGCCGGATTGTCCGACATAATTATTTTCACAAGCTCATCGCGGATTCTCTCTTCAGATATTTTTTTTATCAAGACGCTATTTTTCAAAATACTTTCTCCGGTTTCATGAGAAATAGAAAAATTTAATTGCACGGCAAAACGAATAGCTCGGAACATCCGGAGAGCATCTTCGGAAAAACGATCATCCGGATTGCCGACTGTTCTGATGGTACTGTCCTTTATGTCCTTTAAACCGCCATATATGTCCGTTATGCCACTATTCCCAGATAAATTCAGTGCCATGGCATTTATGGTAAAATCACGTCTTTTAAGGTCATCTTCAAGTTTATCGCTAAATTTTACCTCATCTGGATGCCTAAAATCACTATATTGTGTTTCAAGTCTATATGGTGTAACCTCTATTTGTCGTAATGTTTCTTGTGAAACATCCTCCTGAATAACCGCTACAGTACCAAAGGTATTCTCGTAAACAGTTTTATCAAAAAGACCCATAATTTGTTCAGGGTTAGCATTAGTAGTCACATCCCAATCTTTTGGTTCTCTTCCCATCACAAGATCACGGACACACCCTCCTACCAAATACGCCTCAAAACCGGCTTTTTCAAGCTTACTTGTTACATGTGAAACCTCTTTTGGTATTTTTGCTATTAAGTTTTTAGCATTTTGTTCCACTATTCTGTGCACTCGGCAAGATTCGAACTTGCAATGCTAGTTCCGAAGACTAGAGTGATATCCGTTTCACCACGAGTGCATATTTAATTAGTAATTTCTACCTTAACATCTTTATTCTTAAACCACTTAAAGTCTCTTGCTGTTTTCTTTCGATGACAGTTGGCGCAACGAACATCACATTTTCTAATTTCTTCTTTAATCTTTTCTAAAGAAAAACGACCTCTGATCAAAGAAGAAACTGCCCGAAATTTTGGTATTTCCCCCTTATGATCGAATTCCAGTACTATAGGATTAGATTCACCACAATCAATACAAGGGTTATTTAGTAAATAATTTTGAATATAATTTATGACTTCTTTGCGTAGTGCTACATTACGTTTTTGCACTTTTTCTAAATAATATTCTCTATTTCTATTATAGTGATTTTTTATTGATAGTCTAGTACAATTTTTGCATTGATACTGAAGAATACCTAGATTTTTAATCTTAAAATTAAATTCACTTTCTAGTTTTTCTTCTTTGCATTTACTACATTTCCTCATATCTGTAATAATAACACAAATATACTCGAATCACAACAAAAAATCCGAAGTTAGTTATCTTTTAAACCAACCTAAGATTTGCATTGACCCAGACAAAATACTATAATACAGAAACGATTTTTTTTAGCGGTTATGGTTTAGTGGTAGAACACGTCCTTGCCAAGGATGAGACGGGAGTTCGATTCTCCCTAGCCGCACAAAATTGGCGTAAATTGGCTGTCCTTTACATTTTTTCTTACAACCTAAATATATAAGGATTTTTATGAAAATTGTGGATAAACATGTTGGTAATGTTTATAAAGGACATGTTATTAGTTTGTCTTTTAGAACTTTTTCGTTAAAAATATGTTAAAAATAAAGGGTATTTTCATAAAAGACATAAAATTAACTAAAAAGTTTCACGTGAAACATAGATAGTTATGTTATTCGTGAAACATACTTTAATATGCCTAAGGTATTTACTTCAGAAACACAAAAAATAGGAAAAATTGGTGAAAATATCGCTGTAAAGTTTCTCGTGAAACATAATTTTTCAATATTAGATAGAAATTACACTAAAAAGTGGGGTGAAATAGATATTGTAGCTGAAAAAGCTGATAAACTTTATTTTATTGAGGTTAAAAGTGTTTCTCGTGAAACATTACATGATGTTAATCGTGAAACACTGGACCAATATCATCCTGAAGACAATATGCATCCGTGGAAACTAAAAAGAATGGCACGAACAATACAAACTTATCTTTTGTCTAAAAACCTGGATGAGAAAGCAAAAGAAATTGACTGGCAGGTGGATTTGCTGGTTGTATTCCTTGATTTGAAAAACAAAAACGCTAAAGTAAAAGTCGTCAAAGATATTATTTTGTGACCCATTCGGCAGGCTCAGGGTCATGGTGAATAAAATTGAACCATGATATATTAAAGCGTACGAAAAACGGGCCGTAGTATACCGGTAGTACAAGTGGTTTGGGACCATTTAGACTGGGTTCAATTCCCAGCGGCCCGACAATTGCGGGATTAGTTTAATGGTAAAACGTCAGTTTTCCAAACTGAGGTTGGGAGTTCGATTCTCCCATCCCGCACAGGGGGATAGCGAGCAGACTGCTCTGCTCGTGTGGGAGAAGCGAAAGGCTTTTCCTTACGAGCATAGCGAGGTGGAAAAGCACCTGGCTACGTGGTAGCCGATTCTTCTGTCCCTCACACAATTATGATAACAACATATATTTATGCTTTGATAAGCGTCATCATAGTGAGCTTAGTTTCGCTGGTCGGAGTTTTTGCGCTTTCCCTTAAAGAAGAAATCTTAAGAAAATATATTTTTATTTTTATTTCATTGGCTGTCGGCGCGCTTCTGGGAGATGCTTTCATCCACCTTATTCCTGAGGCTTTAGAAAATGCGTCAAACACAAATTTAACTGGCACACTCATCATCCTGGGTATCCTTATCTTTTTTGTTTTGGAAAAATTTCTACACTGGCATCACCATGGAGAAGACAAAGAAGATACACATATTCATCCGGTCGGACAACTAGTGCTTTTCTCGGACGGCGTACACAACTTTATTGACGGCATAATCATCGGTGCAAGCTTTATCGTGAGTGTCCCGGTCGGTATAGCCACTACTATTGCCGTAATTTTACACGAAATACCTCAAGAAATAGGGGATTTTGCCGTATTACTGCATTCTGGCTACTCTAAAACGCGCGCCTTGTGGTTGAATTTTCTTTCAGCGATATTGGCGTTTTTGGGGTTGGTTATTGTCTTTATTATAAACCAAACAGAACAAGCTATAACCCTGTGGCTCTTGCCAATTGCCGCAGGTGGATTTATTTATATTGCGGTCGCGGACCTAATTCCGGAACTTCAAAAAACAAAAGAGATGAAATATTCTGTCCTACAGCTTCTGGCTGTTATCTCGGGAATAGGCGCAATGCTTGCTCTGACTTTTTTGGAATAAATTAATTGTTAGCTAGTTGATTAGTTGCCCAAGAATTATCAGAACCTGGATTTTTAGTATAGAAAGTTTCAAAATGAATATGTGGGCCGGTAGATTTGCCAGTAGAACCAACATATCCTATGACTTGCCCTTGATTAACCTGGTCGCCAATATGAACAATAACCTTAGACATATGCGCGTAAAGGGTTTTTGTTCCATTTGGATGCTGAATAACCACCATATTGCCATAACCACTACCGCAACTTCTTTTACCAACCTTACAGCCTGTTTTAACTATTATAACTGTTCCAGATGCGGATGCGTAAATCTCTGTACCTGTCGGAGCTCCTATATCTATACCCCTGTGCCCGGGACCATGAAGACCCTGAGTCTTGTGTCCGGTGGGCACTGGATTTATAAAATATCCAATAAGATTCTGTATTGGGTGAGTAATATAATAATTTATATCTTTAGCGACAGATGAACTTAAGTTTGACGCGGGTTTATCACCTCCCTCATCAGCCATTTTACCACCGGGAATCATAAGATTAACGCCTATTTTAAGCTTAGCGTCTGGTGCGATGCCATTGCAAAAAGCAATGTCATTTATATCTGCTTTGTAAAATTTAGCGATACTTTGCATTGTTTGCCCTTTAATAACAGTATGATTGACACCAGAAATATCCGGAATAAAAAGTACATCATCCTCCATAAGTTTCTTCTTCATATCATTTGCCGCTAGAACAGTATTTTCAGAAACACCAAGTAGCTTAGCTACTTTAGAAATGGTATCTCCGCTTTTTACCGGATAAAAACTTATATCTCCACAAGAAGAGTCTAAAGCATCTGTCCCATCAACGGCAGACCAAGAACTAGCTTTAGGTACAAGAGCATTACCAGAAACATCCACATTTATAGTTTCGTCAATCTGATCATCTTTTGTAACATTTTTATCTTTAAAAATTGAAGCGGAGGAAACATTGGCTCGGAGAGCGAGCGCATTGTTTTGTGAATTTTCACTTGAGAGTTCATCACTAGCACTAACTTCATCCCCCAAAATTGAGGAAAAGACCCCCGCCTGTGCTCGGATAGGCACAAAAACCCCCATAAACAATAGGCAAAAGACCAGAATAGAGCCGAATATTTTAGATAAAGTTCTCATGATAGTACCTATCGCCCCTGAATTTCATCAATGTTATAGGATATCTGCCATCTAAAGGTACTTTCATAAGATAGCTCAAAATAGGCTAAAAGTCAATCTGGGGGTAGGGGGGTGTGGAAAACTATTTTTGACTAAAATTTGACAAAATACTATTTTTTATGATATAATGTATGAGTTGTCGGATTAAAATTAGGATTAAAAATTAAAATATATATAATATAAAAATATGACAGAAAAACAAGCACCGGGTAATGAAAAAAGGAAATGGGGACCATTACCAAAAAATCCATATGAAGCACTTGGTGTGTCGCCAAATGCAACAAAAGACGAAATCAGGTCAGCATGGAAAAAAATGTCCCGTAAATATCATCCAGATGTTAATCCTGAAAATAAACAAGAGGCACACGAGTGGGTTCAAGTTATTAATGAAGCAAAAGATATATTATTAAAACCTGGATTTAAAGGAACTCATTTTAAAGGTTGGAGTCCATCCTCTGGTAGTACATATAGACCAAGAACTAAAGCTGAAGAAACTTATTATCAACAAGAAGAAGCAAGACGGCAGAGAGAGGCAGCAGATAGGCAACAAAGAAGAGAGGCTGCTGATAGAGCAAACCAAAGAGCAGAGCAAGCGAGACAAGCAGAGGAAAATGCGAGGCAGGCGGCGGAAGCGGAAAGAGCCAGGCAAGAAGAAGAAACAAGGCAGAGAGAAGCGGAAGCGGAAAGAGCCCGCCAAGCGGGGGAAGATGCGAGACAAGCATCGGAAAGAGCACGGACACAACAA
>Ga0209542_10015504_pt1 | contig 12780 bp, 9 predicted proteins | sample RifCSPhighO2_01_FD_184028 | JGI IMG/M metagenome (GOLD analysis project Ga0209542, IMG submission 184028) | Soil microbial communities from Rifle, Colorado - Rifle CSP2_plank highO2_0.1 (SPAdes) (version 2) | ecosystem: Environmental > Terrestrial > Deep subsurface > Rock core/Sediment ...
CGCCCCCTTATCCCCCGCCCCGAGACCGAGTGGTGGGTCGAGCAGCTCATTGCCAAAAGTGGACATCGGATGTCCACTTTTCGATGTCTTGATTTGTGTGCCGGGTCGGGGGCGATAGGGTGCGCGATGATGAAAGCCTTCCCCACTTCTCAAGTCTATTTTGGCGAAATTGATCCGGCACACAAAACTACTATTCGCAAAAATATCGAGGTGAACGGTCTTGATGCCTCGCGGGCACACATTGCTATCGGCGACCTGTTCGCTCCTGTTGAAGGTCTGACCTTCAACATTATTGCCTGTAATCCGCCCTACATCCCCGAAGGGCGCAAACTACCGAAGGGCGTTGCCGATTACGAACCTGCCCGAGCACTCTACGCTGGCGCGGACGGCCTCGAGTTGATACGCCGCATCGCGAGCGAGTTACCCGCCCGGCTCACACAAGGCGGTCAGGCGTGGGTTGAGTGCGACTCTACTCACGCGGAGGAGGGCCGCGCCGCCTTCGGCGGCGCGGGCTTGGCGGCCGAGATACGCACCGACCAGTACGGAACGCCCCGGGTTGTCGGGGTATCATTGCCGTAATGCCCGACCAGCCGCTCACGCCCTTCACGGGTCTGCCCTTAGAGCTCGCCATCTCGGGTAGCGCGTTTATGGGCTGGGCCATACTTATAGCGCTCATCTTCTGGACTATCTACACACTCATCGCCATCTATCACTGGATTAGGTTCTCTCACGCAGCAGCCGTGGCCTATCCGGCGATTGTGCTGCACCTGATGGTCTCGGGCGGCATCGCGCTCTTCGCGCTCTCTAGCTTTATATGAACCTCTTCGCCGTAGACCTAAGGAGGGAATTTGAGCTCGAACCGGGTGAGGAGGTCTTGGTCGAGACGCGCAAGCACTGGCTGCTGTTCGTCCTCGAGCTTCTCCCATTCGCCATCATCGCCATCCTACCGCTTGTCATCCCCACTCTCCTCGCGATTGCCCCACCACTCGCCCCTTATGCGGACCGCTTCAGTATCGGCTCCGCCTCTGGTCGCGCCGGGCTCGGGATATGGTTCCTCTTGGTGTGGACTGCTGCGTGGGGCTTCTACACCCGCTACTACCTGAATGTCTGGGTGCTCACCAATATGCGCATCGTCGAGATTACCCAGCACCGCTTCTTCGACCGCGAAGTCTCGAGCGTGCTCGTCTCCCGCGTCCAAGACGTTACCACAGAGGTGAGTGGCGTCCTCTTCTCCCTTCTCCACATCGGCAACATCCATGTCCAGAGCGCAGGTACCGTAGACGAGTTCCATATGAACGGAGTGGGTAACCCAGGGAGACTGCGTGACCTCATCCTCTCTCATGTCGCCGAGCATTCGAAAAGTGCCGGTGTTTGAGGTAAAATCAGCTTATGGCTGCGGAAGAAAATAAACGTCTCTCGACCGAGCCCTATAAGGGCGTGCGCGACTTCTACCCCGAAGAGCAGGCATTCCTGACCTATTTCTTCACCACCTGCCGTCGCGTCCTTGAGCGCGCGGGCTACGTCGAGTATGGCGCCTCCATCCTCGAGCCCGCAGAGCTCTACCGCGCCAAGGGCGCCGAAAACGAAGAGATAGTGAGCGAGCAGACCTACACCTTTACCGACCGCGGCGGGCGCGAGGTAACGCTCCGACCCGAGATGACTCCAACGGTGGCGAGGATGGTGGCCGCCAAACGTCGAGAAATGGGCTACCCGCTCCGACTCTTCTCACTCCCCAACGTTTTCCGCTACGAGCGGCCGCAACGCGGCCGCCTGCGAGAGCACTTCCAGCTGAATGTGGACCTCTTCGGCTCGGATTCGCCCCACGCCGATGCGGAGATTATCGGCATCGCCTATGGCATCATGAAGGCGCTCGGCGCGACCGATAGTCAGTTCCAAATCCATATTGGTAGTAGAAAGTCCTTGGATGAATTTGCAAAACGAAAAGGATTTTCAGAAAAAGCCTACAAAGACTTTCTGGCTCTGCTTGATCGTGCGAAGAAAATGAGCAACGAAGAGTTTGAGGGCCAGTTGAATGAATGTGGTGTTGATGCCTCTGACTTCCGTCATAGTCCGCCCGAAGAAATCAAGAAAATGATTAGTGAATTTGCTGATGCTGGTATTAGAAACTTGATATGGGATATAGGCATCGTGCGCGGCTTTGCCTACTACACCGGCATGGTCTTCGAGGTGTTCGACACCCACTCGGCCAATAATCGCTCGCTCTTCGGCGGCGGCCGCTACGACAATCTGACCAAGCTCTTCGACACCGAGCCGCTGCCCGGGGTTGGCTTTGGCATGGGCGACGTCACGCTACGCGACTTCCTCGAGACGCATGGGCTCCTGCCTAAGTATCGGCCAGCGACTGACCTCTACATCGCCATCCCCTCGGAGGGGCTGGCACTCTCGGCACAGACATTCGCCGGGGAGCTCCGTGAGCGGGGCGTCAATGTCGCCGTCGACTTCGGCGAGAAGAAGCTTGCGGAGCAGATTAAGACGGCCGCCAAGCACCAGATCCCCTACCTGATTGTGCTCGGAGAGGACGAGCTCGCCTCTGGTCGCGTGCGACTACGCGACCTCGCAAGCGGCGAGGAGCGCGAGCTCGTGCGCGAGGAGGTCGCGGGAGCGCTTGGGAAGTCGCCCGCATAACGCTCATGCGTGCCATTACCTTCGACATTGAGTCCATCTCAGAGAGTCGGGTCCGCGGACATATTGACGTCGCCCTCCAAGAGCTCACGGTGGTAGGCGTCCATGACTCCGAGACGGGTGCGTACACCGCGTACACTCGTGAAGAGTTGCCGCGGCTGTGGCCGATTATTGAAGGCGCAGATATGCTTATCGGCTTCAACTCCGACACCTTCGACATCCCACTCCTGAATCGCTACTACCCAGGCGACCTCTCGCGTGTCCGCTCGCTCGACCTGCTCTCGGAGGTGGCCGCGGTCTTGGGCCGGCGTATCCGACTCCAGTCGCTCGCCGAGGCCACGCTTGGCAAAGGCAAGTCAGGGGATGGCGTACAGGCGCAGGACTGGTGGCGCGAGGGCAAATTCGACAAGGTCAAGGAGTACTGTATCGAGGACGTGCGCCTTACGCGCGCGCTCTACGACTACGCACTCGCCCACGGAGTGCTGAAGTATAAGGACCTGCGCGAGACTCGTGATATCAAACTCGACACCACGCACTGGCTGACAGCAGCCGCGACCACGCCCTCGCTGACCCATGCGCTCCCGCTATGAGCCCCTCTCGTACGGTCCCCGTTGCAATTGTGGTCGCTGGCCTCATCGTGGCATGGGCGCTCTACAGCGCCATGGACGGGCCGTGGCCGCCCTTCACGCTGCTCGGTGGTGGCGGGCAGGGCAACCCATCCTTGGTGCGCCCCGTGGGCCCCTCCGACCACATCCTCGGCAACCCGACTGCCCCCGTCATAATTGTCGAGTACTGCGACTTCGACTCTGAATTCTGCAAAGGCTTCGCCGCCACGCTCCACGAGATAGTCGCGACCGAGGGAGCGGGTGGGGAGGTCGCGGTAGTCTATCGCGCATTCCCCTTGAGCCAGAAGCACCTGAATGCCCTCTCTCATGCATACGCGGCCGAGTGCGCAGCCCAGGTGGCGGGTAACGACGCCTTCTGGCGCTTCGCTGATGAACTCTACGCTGCCCAGCCTGCCTTCCCCTCGCGCTATGGCGAGCTCGCGAAGGCTGCGGGCATCCCAGGGGACGCCTTCGCCTCTTGCTACGCTGATGCGGCAACCCAGGTAGGCGCGCGCATCAAGGAGGATAGCCAGAACGCCCTTGATATTGGGGCCACCGGCACACCCTACTCGCTCCTCCTTGTCCGTGGCAAGGCCCCCGTCGTCCTCGACGGGGCCTACACATACGACGCCCTCAAGCAGATTGTCGAGCAGGCCCTCGGCAAAGCACCGTAGCTACTCGATGAGCTTCAACCGGTAGATGTCGAAGGAATGCTCGCCCTCGAACATGTCGGAGGGGTTGGGAAGCCAGAGACGCTCTCGGGCAATCTCGGTGGTGGCATCCCGGATGAGCCGATGGAAGACCTCGAACTCCTCGTCGAGCGTTGCGTAGTCGAGGACATAGCGCTTTAGCTGCGCGGAACCGTCTTTGTTGGTGCGCTTCTTGCACTCGTAGACGATGAAGCGACGCACCGGGCGCCCCGTGAGCTCGCGGACGGTATAGTAGTTAAAGAGCGCCTGTATCACAAAGAGTGTCTTCCCCGCCCCGCCTTTCGAGAAGGCTTCGACGAATTTGTGGTCCACCACATCCACGGCGCCCATCTCAAGCCGACTCTCGACGACGAGGTCTGAGACGGCCGTGAGGGGCAAGGGCAGGCCCTCAACTGCGACGGTGCCCCGGAGCTCGACCGCGACCACCTGGTGGCGCGGGGGCTTCTTTAGATAGTGCCCGATGGCGCGTAGGTAATCGGCCTCCATCGTCTCGCGTCGCGCCTTCTGCGCGCGCTTGCTCGTTGCTTTGCCGAAGTTGATATCGAGGTCCGCTACCCCCCGCAAGTACTCGAGCCCGAGTCGGGTGGCTACCTCCTCGGGGGCACCGGAGTAGAAGTGTTCGAGCGCCTTGTGCCCCGCGCGCCCGATAAGAGAAGAGGGGTTCGCCGGCGTGTCATAAATCTTCTCGACATACCGCTTGTGCCAGACCAGCGGATTACGCAAGAAGGCCATCAGGGACGAATGGCTCCAGTGCGCTATCGGCAGTGGCTTCTTGGCAGGCTTCTTCTTCGCCACCCTCTGCCTTGCTTTCTTCACAGCCATGGAGCGAGTATCGCGATTCACATTACCGAAGTCTGACTTCGATACTTTAATATGACTTCAAGTGCCGTGCCTTGTCGTGGAGTCGGATTTTCTCAAGCGCCTTGGCCTCAATTTGGCGGATGCGCTCGCGGGTGACGCCGAACTCCTTGCCCACCTCCTCAAGGGTGTGGTAGATGCCATCGGTGAGTCCGTGCCGCATCTCGAGGATCTTGCGTTCCTTAGGCGAGAGGTCCTCAAGAATCTGGCGCACCTGCTCGGTCAGGATGCGCTCAGAGGACTCCTGAATAGGCGAGGGCAGCTTGTCGTCGGCGATGAAGTCACCGAGCGTAGAACGGTCGTCGTCGTCTGAGCCGATGGGGTTCTCCAAGGAGAGGGTGTCCTGATTAATCTTCTCGATCTGGTAGATCTTCTCGGGCTCCACCCCCATCTCTACCGCTATTTCCTCGGGCTGCGGGTCGCGGCCTAGGGCCTGCGCCAGCCGACGCGAGACCTGCTTATACTTGGCGATGGTCTCGACCATGTGCACGGGGATGCGGATGGTGCGTGACTGGTCGGCCAAGGCGCGGGTGATAGCCTGGCGTATCCACCACGTTGCGTAGGTGGAGAACTTGTAGCCCTTCCTCCAATCGAACTTCTCTACCGCCCTGAAGAGGCCGATATTACCCTCCTGGATAAGGTCGAGGAGGGTGAGGTCAGGAGAGCGGCCCACGTACTTCTTCGCAATGGAGACCACGAGACGCAGGTTGGAGCGAGCCAAGATGTTCCTTGCCTCGTTGTCGTCCTGTTCGATACGCTTGGCGAGTTCGCGCTCCTCGGCCGCCGTGAGCAAGGGGTACTGCCCAATCTCGCGCAAATAAATCTGTATAGAATCGTAGCCCGTAGACTGCCTATCCTTGATATTGCGGGTAGCGAGGTACTGGTCAGCGTTATCCTCGAGGATGCCGCCCTCAAGCACGTCAATGCCGGCGGAGACCAGCCGCTCGTAGAGCAAGTCGAAGAAGTCCACATCCTCCTCCACGTTCGGGAAGGCCTTCAGGATCTCGCTGTAGGTAATGTAGCCACGCTCCTTTCCCTTCTTGAGGAGCTCCTCGGCCGAGTGCGTCTTGGCGGAGGCCGCCTTGGCGCGGGCGCCGATGGCTGCGGCACGGACAACCTTCTTAGAGGCACTCCGGAGCTGCGTAGTACTGCGAGCTCGTACCACCTTCCTTTTCTTAGGGGCAGCGCGAGAGGGCACCCGCTTTTTCGTAGCGGGCTTCTTGGTCTTGGTGACCCTCCTTGCCCTTCGTAGCTTCAGCGAAGAAGGGTTCTTTTTCTTAGGCGTTGCCATGGTGTAGTATGAATAGACGAGGGTGAAATCAAGATGAGAGCCCAGCGAGCTGTACCGAGAGCTCTCGACATCGCTTCTCTGCCGCACCCGTTGCAACAACATCGCCTGCGGCTTCTGCCTGCCGCAGACTCCGCACGGCTTCTTGATACGCCTCGCGGATAACCGCTTCTTCAAAGGCGCGCAGGAGTTCACGAGCCGCGTCCTCACCAGGTGCCTCACCGAATTGCCGCTCCGCTTCGAAGACAACAGGCTCGAGTGGGCGCGGCAAAACCGCGTCGTCTCCAGTAATGCGACTATACTCCGTTTCGATACGTGCGGCAAGGGCGCTCCCAGGGTAGGCGTGGACAGCTCCTGCGAGCATCAGAGAGCGGGCTGCGCGCGCTGTTTGACGCTCTTGCGGGGCACCTACGGCGCCCCGAGTCGCCGGTGCTACCGCACCAGCGCCCACACCGCGCTGTATCCGCACCAGAGACGCGCGCACCGACTCGGGAGAGAGGCTAAGTGCCCGTGCAGTTGCCTGGCAGGCCCGGTCGCGCTCCATCGCAGAGCCCATGGCGGCAATAAGTGGTAGGACCACCGCCTCTACATGGCGCAGGAGCCGATGCTGGTCCTTCTCTCGCTCACCGAGCGCCACAAGGAAGAACTCGACAATCGGGAGCGCAACAGCGATGCGCGCGACAAAATCCTTTGGGTCGCGCGTGATAAGGTCGGCTGGGTCCTCGCCCACAGGCAACCGCGCGGCCTTGACCCGGAGCCCTTCGCGGAGCGCCAAGAGAGCGGCATTCGCGGAGGCCTTCAACCCTGCTTGGTCGGCGTCGAGCGCGAGCATCAGGTTGTCGCTATAGCGCTTAATGAGCGCCATGTGGCGCGGGGTCAAGGCAGTGCCCGAGAGGGCGACAGCGTTCTCAAAGCCTGCTTGGTGGGCGTGGAGCGCGTCCATCTGGCCTTCGACAAGGAGCGCGAAGCCGCGCGTGCGTATCGTGTCTTTGGCCCGGTCGAGGCCGAAGAGGATATCGGATTTGTGATAGAGCTCGGTCTCAGGGCTATTGAGATATTTCGCCGACTCGTCTTTGGCGAGTGCGCGGCCAGTGAAGGCCACCACCCGTCCAGCTCCGTCGCGTATTGGGAAGATGAGCCGATTGCGGAAGCGGTCGTAGTAGGTGCCAGCCTTGCCGTCAGCCTCTTTGATAAGCCCCGCGGCAAGCAACTCCGCAGTCGTAAAGCCCTCTGCGCCCAGAGCTTCAAGAAGCGCGCGCCAGGTGTCAGGCGCGTAACCAAGCCCCCATCCTTCTATAGAGACGAGCGAGAGCCCGCGACCTTTCGCATACCCCTCGGCCGGCGAGCCGGACAAGTGTTGCGCATACCACTGTGCCGCGCGATTCATCGCGTCCCGCAGCCGCTCGCGCTTGTCGGAGCGCTCCTTGCCACCGGGGGCGTACTCGACCCGCACACCAGCCTTCTCGGCGAGCATGGTGAGCGCGCCCTTGAAGTCGAGCCCCTCGGCCTTCTCGATGAAGGAGAACATGTCCCCGCCCTCCCCACAGCCGAAGCAGTGATAGCTCCCACGCTCGGGGCTTACATGAAAAGAGGGTGTCTTCTCTTTATGAAAGGGGCACAAGCCGACCATGCTCCTCCCGGCTCTTCGCAACTTCACATACGGCGCGACCACATCTGTGATGCTCAATTTACTCTTGACCTCCGCGACCGTATCCCCTGCCATATCTCTATTGTACGCTTGCCTGACCAGGTACCAACACGGCCACGGTAACCCGGGGCCGTTTTAGCTTTTTCACTCCCGAATTAATTCGGGCGGAATTCGGGAGTTTAAGAAATGCTGCGGGAAGAGGCGGAAGAAGAGCGCGGGGTGTAGGGGTACTCGCTCGGTGCGGGCGCCGGGCGCTCGGCCTGGAGCTTGGCGATGGCCGCGTACTTCTTCGAGCCCGGGAAGCCGGTGCCCGCCGGTATGAGTCTGCCTAAGATGACGTTCTCCTTGAGCCCGCGGAGGCGATCCACTGAGCCGCGCAAGGATGCGTTGATGAGAATCTTGGTGGTCTGCTCAAAGGACGCGGCGGAGAGGAAGGAGCGGCGAGAGAGGGCGCTCTCCTTGATACCGAGCACGATCTCGCGCCCTTTGGGTGGGAGTTTGTCGGCATCCGCCGCCTCCTTGGTAGCCTTAGCGTACTCCCAGTCCTCGAGGACGTCGCCCACCGAGAAGTCGGTGTCGCCTGTCTCGGTAATCTTCACCCGAGAGAACATCTGCTTGACCACCACCTCGAGATGCTTCCTTGAGACCGGCGAGCCCTGGAGCTCGTAAATCTTCGCGGCCTCGGCGATGATGTACTCCTGCACCACGGCGCGGCCTGCGTACTCGAAGAGGTCGTCGAGGTCGGCCGAGCCGTCGGTCAGTATCTGGCCCCTCGTGACGATGTCACCGGCCGCGACCAGCGGGACACGAGGAAAGGGCGCGAGATACTCGTACGCGCTGCCGTCCTTCTTACCCTGGCCCTTCTCGGGGGCGACGACCACGACCTTCTCGTTGCCCGCTTCCCTAATCTCCATGACGATACCGTCGGACTTGCTGACCACGGCCGGGTGCTTGGGTGAGCGCTTCTCGAACACCTCTTCCACACGTGGGAGACCGGAGGTGATATCACCGCCGACCGTAGCGGTGCCGCCAGCGTGGAAGGTACGCATCGTGAGCTGGGTACCCGGCTCGCCGATGGCTTGGGCGGCGACGGTGCCAACCGCCTCGCCGAGATCAATGAGCTCACGGTTGGTGAGGTCCATGCCGTAGCAGGCCTGGCACACGCCATAGCGCGTCTCGCACGACATGGGCGAGCGCACCATCACCGCAGCCACCGAGCTCGCGGCGATAGCTTGCGCATCGTCTACCAAGAGGTAGTGTCCCTTCTTGAAGAGCGTCTTGTCCCCTTCTACGACCGCCTCGGCGAGCATACGTCCGCGAATAGCCTCTGCGAAGTCTATCGCAAGCCCCGAGGCGCTCGCACGACCGATGGTGATGCCGCGCTTACTGCCGCAGTTAGCCTCCGTAATAATGGAGTCTTGTGCCACATCGAAGAGGCGGCGCGTGAGGTAGCCAGCCTTCGCAGTGCCAAGCGCGGTGTCCGCGAGTCCCTTACGGGAGCCGTGGGTAGACATGAAGTACTCGATGGGGTTGAAGCCCTCAATCATCGAGGATATGATGGGCACTTCAATCGTCTCGCCGGCCGTGTTCTGAATGAGTCCCTTCATACCGGCCATTTGGGTCAGGTTGCCGAGCGAGCCGCGCGCGCCGGACTTGATGATGTCGGAGACCGAGCCTGCGGGGTTAAGTGCGGCCTCTACAAGCGCCTCGGTCTCCTGCTTGGTGCCGTGCCAAATCTCGATAACCATCCGGCGCTTCTCTTCAACAGAGAGGAGACCGTCTTGATAATCCTGTTCTATCTTCGCCACCTTCTCGCGCGCTGCCTCAACGACTCCCTTCTTACCCGCAGGCACCGATACATCGTCGAGGCTCCATGTGATGCCGGCCTTGGTCGCGTACTCGAAGCCGAAGTGCTTGATATCGTTAACGATAGCGGGCACCGCGTCGAGGCCGTAACGAACGATGCAATCGTTGACGATGCTCGAGAGCACCTTCTTGGTCACCGCCGCGTTCACAAACGGGTAGTCAGCAGGCAAGACGGTATTGAAGAGGAGTCGGCCCACCGTGGTCTCAAACGGCTTGCCGGCGAATTCGGCGTACTTCTCCTTCCCCGCAGTCGGGAGGACGAATATTTTGGCACGCAGGTCAATGCCGTCGTAGTCGTGCGCGAGGATGGCGCGGTTAGGCGACGGGAAGTACTCCCCTTCGCCCTTGGCATCCTCGACAAACTTCGTAAGCCAGTATGCACCGAGCGCAATGTCGTGGGAGGTTGCGATTACTGGCGCGCCACTGCCTGGCTTCAAGATGTTCTTGTTGGCAGACATTACCTCGCGCGCCTCCCACTGCGCCTCCTCAGAGAGCGGAACGTGCACGGCCATCTGGTCGCCGTCGAAGTCTGCGTTGAAGGCCGGGCACACGAGCGGGTGGAGTCGTATCGCATCGCCCTCAATGAGGCGGGGACGGAAGGCCTGGATGCCCTGACGGTGAAGGGTTGGTGCGCGGTTCAGCAAGACGTACTTGCCCTGGATGGCCTCTTCGAGGATTTCCCAGACCTCCGGCACGCCGTCTTCGATGAGGCGCCCGGCGCCGCGGATGTTGAAGGCGAGCTCGCGGGAGAGGAGTCCGGCGATGACAAACGGACGAAAGAGCTCAAGCGCCATGTGCTTAGGCAAACCGCACTCGTCGAGCTCAAGGTCAGGCCCGACGACAATCACGGAGCGGCCCGAATAATCTACGCGCTTACCCAAAAGGTTCTGGCGGAAGTAACCCTGCTTGCCCTTCAGGTAGTCGGCAAGGCTCTTCAGTGGGCGGCGCTGCGCGGGCGTAAGCGCCCCAGCCGAGCTCGAGCCCTTGCGAATAGAGTTATCAAGAAGCGCGTCTACCGCCTCCTGGAGGATGCGCTTCTCATTACGGAGAATGACCTCCGGCGCATGGATGTCGATGAGCTTGCGGAGGCGGTTGTTGCGGTTGATAACGCGGCGATAGAGGTCGTTCAAGTCGCTCGTAGCGTGACGACCACCCTCGAGCGCGACCATTGGCCGCAGCGCGGGCGGGATGACCGGGATGCGGGTGAGGAAGAGCCACTCGGGGCGAATCCCTGCCGCGAGCATGCCGGCGATCAAGGAGAGGCGCTTCGCGAGTTTCTCACGCTCGGCGGCACCCGCCTTGCTGTAGCGGGCAAGGAGGGTCGCCTCGAGCTCCTTCAAGTCGAGGGTACGGAAGATATCGTAGATGGCCTCGGCGCCAGTCCTTGCCTCGAAGAGGCCGCCGTACTTCACCGAGAAGCGGTGGTACTCGAGTTCGTCGAGCACGCGACCAACCACGACACCCTCAATCTCGGCCTTTGTAATAGTCATCCGCTCTTTGAGCGCATCGCGCTCTATCTCTTTTGAAGAGGACTTGTACTTGGCCTTGTACTCGCTCTCGAGCTCGGCGAGGAGACGCTTCTTCTCTGCATCCAAGGCCTTGGTCACTATGTAACCCGCGAAGTACACCACCTTCTCGATGTCTGTCCCAGAGGTGCCCAGCAGTAGTGCCATACGGGACGGCACCGAACGGAGGAACCAGATATGAGCGATAGGCGATACGAGCTCAATGTGGCCCATGCGCTCGCGGCGGACGATGGAGCGCGTAATCTCCACGCCACACTTGTCGCAGACGATGCCCTTGTAGCGGATACCCTTGTACTTGCCACAGTAGCACTCGTAGTCCTTCTCAGGACCGAATATCTTCTCGTCGAAGAGGCCATGCTTCTCGGAGCGCTGGGTGCGGTAGTTGATGGTCTCGGGCTTCGTGACTTCGCCATGGCTCCACGAGAGAATGCGCTCGGGCGAGGCGAGGCGGAGCGTGAGCGCGTTCCAGAGGTCCGCACTCTGGCGGAGCATTGGGCGAGGCGAGAAGGAGCGGGGAGAGAGGGCCATGGGTTACATTTTAAATGTTTAAATATTTCATGCGTCGGGCTCTGGGGGGAGCTGCACGGGCTCCACGTCGAGCGCAAGCCCACGAATCTGGTTGGTCAACACGGCGAAGGAGGCTGGAGTGCCCGAGTGACTAATGGCCTCGCCCTTCACAATTGCGTCGAAGGCGGCCGAGCGGCCCGTGATGTCGTCGGACTTAATGGTGAGCATCTCGCGGAGCATGTAGGCGCTGCCGTAGCCCAAGAGTGCCCACACTTCCATCTCGCCGAAACGCTGGCCGCCGTTCTGCGCCTTGCCGCCCAAGGGCTGCTGGGTGATGAGCGAGTAGGGACCAATGGAGCGCATGTGAATCTTGTCTTCCACCATGTGGTGGAGCTTCAAGACGTACATGTACCCCACGGCAATCTTCTGCGCGAAGGCTTCGCCCGTGGTGCCGTCAAAGAGGGTAATCTTGCCCGAGCGGTCGAAACCAGCGGCCTCAAGCTCATCGCGAATCTCCTCCGGGGAGGCGCCCGCAAAGGGCGGCACCACGGCCTGGTAGCCTAGGGTGTTGGCCGCGAGCCCCAAGTGGAGCTCGAGAATCTGCCCCAGGTTCATACGAGAGGGGACGCCGAGCGGAGTGAGAATGACGTCTACGGGGTTGCCGTTCTCATCATAGGGCATGTCCTCCACGGGGAGCACGCGGCTAATGACGCCTTTATTGCCGTGACGACCAGCGAGCTTGTCGCCCACACTGACGTTACGCACCTGGGCCACCATGACGACAATCTTCTTGATGATGCCCGTCTCGAGCTGGTCGCCCTTTTCTCTTGAAAATACCCGAACGCCGATGACGCGTCCGCGCTTGCCGCCCTCCATGCGGAGACTGGTGTCCTTCACGTCCTTGGCTTTGTCGCCGAAGATAGAGCGCAGGAGACGCTCTTCGGGGGTGAGTTGCGTCTCGCCCTTGGGCGTTACTTTGCCCACGAGAATGTCGCCGGGGCGCACTTCTGCACCGATGCGGATGACACCCTCTTCGTCGAGGTTCTTGAGGCGGAGCTCGCCGACGTTCGGGATGTCGTGGGTGGTAGTCTCGGGCCCGAGCTTGGTATCGCGCACCACGCACTCGAAG
>Ga0209542_10015505_pt1 | contig 12780 bp, 16 predicted proteins | sample RifCSPhighO2_01_FD_184028 | JGI IMG/M metagenome (GOLD analysis project Ga0209542, IMG submission 184028) | Soil microbial communities from Rifle, Colorado - Rifle CSP2_plank highO2_0.1 (SPAdes) (version 2) | ecosystem: Environmental > Terrestrial > Deep subsurface > Rock core/Sediment ...
ATTAGAATAACATTTATTATAATTCCCGTATTTGAACCATCAAAAATAAATGAACTAACGAGACCTAATCCTCCTGTCAAAATCAAGACAGTTCCAGCAACTAAAATTCCTATTAAGATTCCAAGGCCTATTTTTAGATAATTATGCATCTCAAAAGAGCCTTCTTTATATAAAGAACCAAATAAAATCATAAAGATTAATATTACTACTAATGCGATTCCAAGCACTGGAATCATTCTGACAACAATATCTGTGGCATTTCCAAAAGATACAAAAATCAATCCGACTGCGAGAGCAACAATGGCATCAACTTGTCTTTTTCCCTTTCCTAAAATTTCGCTTTTTTGCAAGACAGCAAAGATTAAAGTGAAAACCAATAAGAAAGGCAGTATAGTTTGAACGAAAATAGGATTTGTAAATATTGTTTCAACCATGATAGAAATTAAACTTTAAGATATATAAATCTTCACTTTTCTAGATTCCAGTGATAGTTCCGCTTTCTGCTTCCTGGCCGTCAACTACAAATGATTCGCCTTTATCAGGCAAAGAAGCCTTGTTGATTAGAAATACGTCTCCTATAGCTTTAACAAATTGATGGGGAACAACTACGCCTCTAGCGCCGCCGAACATACTCATAAAACTGTTTCCTATTCTTATTTTCCATCCGTCTATTTTATTATCCATTAGATTCACTTCTTCTATTTGTCCAAAATAATCTCCTTCAGAAGTATAAACATGCTTTCCAAGTATTTCGCTTATATTTTTTATTCTTAGCATAAATCTTGTTGTTCTAAAGGGTATTTATAGTTTTTGTTTGCTAAATATATAATTCCAAAGATTGAATTTCAATAAGCAAAATGTTTATAACAACGTTTTGTGTGTAATAATGATGAAGCCACAAGAAATGGGCCATATAGCAGTTGCGGTAATTGTCCTGGCTCTTGTTACAGGTCTGCAATTTATAATCGAAAATCAGTTTGATCTATTAATTCAGGCATTTATATTTTCAGCAGTAGTAATCTTTGCTGCAGTATTTTCTAAAAAACTAACGGCATATCTTCTTGATGCAAACGTAGAGCACGAGATCTGGCAGATGTCGACTTATGGTTTTAAAAAATCAAACCGTTTTAATAAACCTCTTCCTGCAGGATTAATCTTTCCAATATTGGCATCCATTATTACATTGGGACAAGTGAAATTTGCATCTCTTCTTACATATGAGGCAAGGGCTCTTAAATATAGGGCTTCAAAACGTTTTGGATTTTATAGTTTTAAGGAAGTTACGGATTGGCACCATGCCATTATAGGAGCAGCAAGTACAATATCTCTTTTAATCATAGCAGCAATTAGTTATTTTAGCCCTACTGCTAGTCTTGAATACTTATCTAAAATATCTATATATTATGCGTTTTGGAATCTTTTCCCTATTTCAAAATTAGACGGTGCTCAAATTTTCTTTGGCTCAAGAATACTTTGGGCTATTTTAGCAACTATTACGGTGATAATTTTAATTATGACAATTGTAGTTGTTTAACTACACTAAACAATAATACTTACCCACTAATTGGAATTGTTTATATTTGAAATATTTTAAATAATAATTACTAATTTTATCGAAGAGAAAAATTATATTTTACTGTTTATACTGTTAATAAAAACTGCTAAAATTGGCTAGGAGCCATAAGTTTAGATAAGAAAAGATAATGTTGAAAAGCTCGAGGATATTATCAAATCAAGTGATAAAAAAGATATTTGCAGCGGATAAGTTATTAGTAGGGATTATTTAAGACGCAGTGTATTTAACTTTCTTCGTTTTCTGAATGGTCAATAGTTATGGAATTTCTTAAATTGCGCAGTATGTTATTTCTAAATGTATTGTCTAATTCATAAACTCTTTCGGATGATTTTTTCCATTTAAGATGGGAATCAAATAGCCTAATTACTAAATTGCTGATATATATTTTTTCGTGATCTCTTTCTTTAGAAATCTGATCCCTTAGTTCGTAAACGCCGTTAAATCCTAAAGAATTATATTTATCGATGTAGTTATTAACTATCTCTTCAATTATTTTTTCATCCATTAAAATGATAATTGGAAATTTGAGTATAAAAAGAAATTGCTCTTTTATAATAATCTTTCCAAACCAAAAGTATATTAATGTTCAGAATTATATCTAATAAATGTTTTAACTATGATGTTTTCTTCTAAATACAAAACTATAAAATCTCTTCAATGTCTCCACTACCATGTTAAACCTTTCTCCCAGAGAATATCAAAAAGCAATCTTTGAAACGGCAAAAGATAATAACACTTTGGTAGTTTTGCCAACTGGTTTGGGCAAGACTCTTGTGGCGCTTCTTTTATCCATAGATAAAATACAAAAGCATCCAACAAAAAAAATTCTAATGCTTGCTCCAACAAGGCCTTTAGTTGAACAGCATTTTAATTCTTTCAGCTCTCAATTGCCGGAGTTATATGCAGATCTTCAATTATTTACCGGCTCAATTCCTGCTAATAAGAGAAAATCTATCTTTCAAACAGCAGATATAATATTTTCAACGCCTCAATGCATTGCAAATGATTTGAAAAATTGTCTTTATAATCTGGAAGATGTCTCTTTGCTTATTATAGATGAAGCGCATCGCTGCTTGAGGAATTATGACTATACGGCTGTAGTTTCTAGTTATAAGGTCCAAGCATCTAATCCCCATATTTTGGGCTTAACGGCATCTCCCGGTTCTGACGCCATAAAAATAAAGGAAATATGTGCCCATCTAAATATAGAAAAAATAGAACTTCGTACTAGAGATTCAGAAGATGTTAAGCCTTACTTAAAAGAAAGGGAATTTCAGAAAGTGGAGGTTCCATTTCCTACAGAATTCCAAGAAATAAAGGTATTGTTAAATAGAATTTATGAAGAAAAAGTTAATCAATTAAAGGCTCGTTCGATGATTTTTGGCCCTGTAAATAAAATTACCTTATTGAAATTACAAAGCAAATTATTTCATCAGGTGTCTCAAAGAGATTTTACTGCAATGTATGCTCTTTCTTTAACGGCTCAGGCAATAAAGATATCCCATGCTATAGAATTGTTAGAAACACAGACATTATCCGGATTGAATGAATATTTTCATAATCTAATAAAGCAATCTAATGAGAAAAAAAGCAAAGGTGTTCAATCATTAGTAAAATCTCCAGATTTTAATGCTGCTCTGATTTCTCTTCAACATCTATTGGCTAAAGAAATAGAACATCCGAAAATTGAAGAATTGGCGGTTATAACTGAATTGGAAATGAAACAGAATCCCAAGGCTAAAATAATGACTTTCTGCCAGTTTAGGGAGACGGCAGCCACTATTATAAAACGCTTGAATAAGATATCTAATGTAAATGCTCAAATATTTGTGGGGCAGGCAATAAGATCGAACTCTAAGGGCACTTCAGGGTTATCTCAAAAAGAACAGAAAGAGATTATTGAAAAATTTAAATCTGGAGAAATAAATGTTTTGGCAGCTACATCTATTGGAGAAGAAGGTTTAGATATTCCGGAGGTTTCTGCAGTAATATTTTATGAACCGATTCCATCTGCGATTAGAAAAATTCAGCGTGCGGGGAGGACAGCTAGACTATCTCCAGGAAAAATAATTATATTGATGACTAAAGATACAAGGGATATAGCTTTTCATTATGCATCAACAGCTAAAGAGAAAAAGATGTATAAAATAATTGAGCAGGTAAAAAAAGAACTGAATGAGAATGAAAAGAATAAAATTCCAACTCTTGACAATTTCAAAACCTAATATGCCTCTAAAATTCTATCTAAAAATCCTAGAAAAGAAAAAGATAATATCAAAAAAGCCAAATCCAATAATCCCATTTATTCTAACCATCCTTGCTCTTGTTCTCATCTTCGTCAAAACTACTAACCAAACATCAACAATATTGCTATACATATTATTCATCTTCTCATTAATCTTTTCAATAATTCATCTAATAATATATAAAATTCTCGCAACAAAATGACCTTCCACGACATTTTTTCAAAAAAACCTTTAAAAGAAAAACCGTCTCCAACAATAATAGTTGATCACAGGGAAAAAAATTCTCTAGTTATCGCGGAATTAATGTCTTTAGGAATAAAAATAGAATTTCAACAATTAGAAGTAGGGGATTACATTGTAAACTCTACAGCCATTGAAAGAAAGACCATCTCCGATCTAATTTCTTCAATGATAAATAAAAGAATCTTCTCTCAATTAGAAAGTTTAAAACAATACGAAAATCCTCTTTTAATAATAGAAGGATACGATAATTTAGATTTGAAGGAGAGCAATTTAAATGAAAATGCAATTCGGGGTCTTTTGCTATCAATAATCTTAAATTATAAAATTCCTATAATCTTTACAGAAGACACAAAGGAAACAGCCATTTTCATTTCTTTATTGGCAAAAAGAAAAAAATCAGAATTTTCTTTAAGAGCTAAAATTCCAATGTCGGACAATTCACGATTGCAATTTATTCTTGAAGGTTTTCCTTCAATAGGACCTATAACTGCAAAAAAGCTTTTAGATAAATATAAAACAATCAAAGCAATCATTAATGCTTCAGAAGAAGAGATAAGATTTATTTTAGGCAAAAAAGCAGATAAATTTTTAGAGCTTCTTAACAAAAAATATGGCTCTCAAGAAGAACTTCTAAGTTATAGTGAGAGACCAAAATAATTAGCCAAGCTTTTTTGTTCTTTCAAATATAGCAAAAGACTGAAGTAATTTACCATTTGTCTTTTGCTATAAATTTAAATCATCTAATAATCTAACTATGCTATGAGAATACTCTATGGAATCAATGGCGAGGGAATGGGTCACGCCATGCGTAGTGCAGAAATAATAAAAGGTTTGTCGAAGAATAATGAAATAAAAATAGTTGCAGGGGGAAAGGCTGCAAATCATCTTAAAAAAATAGCTGGACTAAAAGAGGTTAGTTATCTTTCATTTGTGACAAAAAATGGAAAGGTAAATTCGCTTAAAACATTTTTTGTTAATTTATTAAAATTGCCTTTTTTCTTATATCATTTCTTTACTATTTTAATTGAATGTATAATTAAAAGACCGAAAGTAATAATTACCGATTTTGAACCGTTAAGTGCTTATACAGGGTTAATCCTAAGAATACCTGTAATAAGTTTTGATAATCAGCACATAATTACAGATACAAAAATTCCGAATAATAAGGAAAAATCTTCAAAATTTCTTTATAAGATAATAGTGCATTTAATGGTGCCTTTTCCTAAAGAAAAAATTATTACTAGTTTCTTTTATCCAAAAGTTTTAACAAAAAACGCAGTCTTAGTCAGTCCAGTGATTAGAGAGATTATAACAAAACAAAAAATTAAGGAAGGAGGGGAGTTGGTTGTTTATTTAAGTATAAAAAATGATTTAGTGCTTAAAACACTGGAAAAATCAAAAAACAAATGTATTATTTATGGTAAAACAAATCTTAAATCATCTAAATTTATTAAAATAAAGAATTTTGACGAAGAACAATTTGCGCACGATATGGCTAATGCAAGGGCGGTAATTTGCAATGCTGGTATGACTACTTTGAGTGAGGCTATTTATCTAAAAAAGCCAGTTTTATGTATTCCTGTAAGTGGCCAGATAGAACAAGAAATTAACGCGCACTATTTACAAAAAATAGGCTATGGATCATCTAAAAGCGAAATAAATAAGAAAATAATAAAAGAATTTTTAAATAATCTGGATGTTTATAGAGCTAATTTAAGAAAAGCTAATTTCTCTAATAATAAGATATTAGAAACAATTAAGAGGGCAATAAAGAGAATTATTTCTTAAAAGGGCTAAAAAATTTAGCTAATTTATATGTTCCGTAGGTTATAAAATAAGCTGCAAAAACGTCTATAGTATAATGCTGATGCATTAATAGTACTGTTATCCCCATTATTATTGATCCTAATAAGAATAGCCATCTTATTTTATGGCCTCTATATACTAAAAATCCTAGAAAAGGAACTGCAGTGTGCCCTGAAAAGAACAAATCGTTTTGAAAAGCTAAAAGGCTAATAGCTCCTGGAAATACACCATATATCGCATCAAGGGGGGTCTTGAGATGTGTTAAAGTCATAAAAAAGCTTCTTATAATTATAAGGATACTAAACTGACTCAAAACTTTATGAAAAAGATTTACTTTAAAAACTATTGGATAGATTACCATTAGCCCAACTAAAAAAAGCCAACCATAAATAAAAATAAAACTTAGGTTGTATGGCCCAATATTATCTAAAATAAAATCACTCACTACGACAGAGCCTTTTCCAGTCACATAAACACCCGCATTATAATCAATAACTGCTGCAAGTATAAGCAGGAAAACAGAAAAAATTATAGATTTATAATGGGCCTTAAATTCACTCTTCCATTTAGCAACCCAATCACTAAATGATTTTTTCTTGACATCTTTATTCATTATTTTGATGAAGATTTTTTATTATATAAATCTTTCATCGATAGTACATTGTTGCGTTGTCGGGTGTTATCGCAAGATTTTTAAGCTAAGATATTTCTAATATTTTATGGAAGAAACAAAAAAAGAGGATAAAAAGAAAGAAGAAAATTCACGTCCACATTTCGTAAAAGTTATTGAATACAATGAACAACCTTGGTTAACAGATGTAATTATTGGCCAAAGAGGTTCTAATTCACACGGACATATTACTGCAAGTGGAGCAATGATTTGGTATCTTAGAGATGAACAAGGTAACGAGATTATTAAGAATGGTTCTAAAGTGGATTAGATAATGTTTGCTAACTTGATCAAACTTAACCATTTATTCGTACTTAAAGTTAGTTCTGGTATGGCTTCTTCTAATGGTATTTTATTATCTATACCTTGATGTTTTCTTATGAAGTTGTAATAAATTTCATATCATTTTATAATAGCTCTTGCACTTTCTAAAGAACCATGAAAACTACGCGTTATTTTTGTTCTGTCTCTAATTGAGTTATGCAATCTTTCTATTTTATGATTAAATCCTCTTTCTGAAGCTATTACGATATTGTGCTGAACTTTTGGGTTAATCTTAAATTTATTATTAACTCCAAATGCCTTTCTTAAAACTCTTGGATAACCTTTTAGTCCATCTGTCGTAATTACCTTAACTTGTTCGGTGGTAGAGTATAACCTAAATCAGTAAGTTTAAATACTTCAATAATATTAATAAATCATGGCTGAAATAACCATACAAATAAAGGGGTATAAATGCGAGAGGTGTGAGCATGAGTGGGTTCCGAGAGCAAAAGAATATCCTACTATCTGCCCAACTTGTAAATCTCCGTATTGGGATAAACCTAGAAAAAATGAGAGAGGCAAATAATGGTAAACGGAACACAAACAAGCGAGTTCGGAGTTTCAGCAAGAATAAATCATGATTCATCAAAATTTTATAATTCAAAGATGTATCAGAAAATAAATGGAAATAATAATGGGCAGAAAGAATATTTTGAAGAAGAAAAACAAATTTCACAACGGTTCTTAAACAAGGTAATTTGTTCTTCAAGTGAAAATATGAAGGAATTACCAGATAGTTCTATTCATTTAATGATTACTTCTCCACCATACAATGTAGGCAAAGAATATGATAAAGATTTGAGTTTAGAAGAATACCTAACTCTTCTAAGAAATGTTTTCAAAGACGTAAAAAGAGTTTTAGTAACTGGTGGTAGGGTTTGTATTAATGTTGCTAATTTGGGAAGGAAACCTTATCTACCACTTCATTCAGCAATTATTCAAATAATGACTGAATTAGGATTTTTAATGAGGGGAGAAATTATATGGGACAAGTCCGCGAGTGCTGGAACTTCAACAGCATGGGGAAGTTGGAAAAGTGCTAAAAATCCTACTCTTAGAGATGTTCATGAATATATCTTAATTTTTTCCAAAGATAACTACTCAAGGTCAAATAAAAAGAAAGACAGTATTAGCAAAGAAGAATTTATGGAATTCACTAAAAGTATCTGGACTTTTCCAGCTACATCTGCAAGAAAAATTGGGCATCCTGCACCATTTCCAGAAGAATTGCCAAGAAGGTTGATAGAACTATACTCATTTGAAGGCGATGTTATTCTTGACCCATTTATAGGAAGCGGACAGACAGCAATAGCATCTATAAAAGCAAAAAGAAATTATGTTGGTTATGATATTGATAAGCGATACTGTGAGTTAGCAGAAAAAAGAATAAAGGAAATAATAGAACAAACAAAATTAAGTTAGAAATTATTCTTTCCAAAAATCAATCCATCTTTTATAAACATTATAAGGAATATCTTGCTTAATCCAATTTATTTTCATCTTTAATGTTTTAGGATGTTGTAACATCTTTTGTATAGCCTCTTTACTAAATTCCACGCCTCTTGGATTTGTTCCCGCTTTCGGCATCTTAAGATATTTTTCTTTGCCTAATGAATTAAATATTTCTTTTTGTGCATCTAATGGGATAAAAAAGATGCTATTTTTATTTTCTCCCCACCAAATTTGAATTAAGAGAATATCACATTTTGGAGTATAACTATCTATAAAATTCTTAGAACTTTCAGCATCAACCGTCCATACAGCTTTAACTCCACCATTTCCAGTAATAGTCTTTACAGATAAATTTTTACCTGCAACTATAACATCTGTTTCTGGCTCAGTTATAGGTATTTTAGTATTAACGTTTACATCGCCAAACTTATAGATTAATAACCCGCCGATTACTTTCTCTCTTAAAGAACCAACTTCCATGCCTATCTTTCCAGCTCTAGAACTTTCAATTTCTGCGATTCTAAATAATTTGGGAAGTTTAGCTTGAATTTCAGAAATAACAATATTGTCTGTAAATAAATCTCTAATGTCTACCATTTTCTTCATATCAAAAACAAGAATAACTACCTTTTAATCCTTTTCAAAACACCCGTAGATGCAACAATGCACATCGATAGACATCAATGTCTTTATAAATCGGCCCTAAAGGCCTCAATTCACTTTCCTTTAATTTAAATTCATTTAAATTAAATTTAACTTCCTTTAGCCCTATATTTTTTACATATTCAATAAGGGCTTCATTATCTTTTACATATTTAATTCTGGCAATAGTCATGTGGCTCATAAATCTCTCTTCCAAATTGAAGCCGCATTCCTTCATTTTTTCATCAACTTTTTTTTGTAATTCGAATATGCCTTTTCCTCCAATTTTAATCCATGTAATTTTAGGGTTTTTTTGTCTGCTGAATGTTCCAATATCTTCCAACCTTGCTTCAAATTCTGAAAATTTAATATCTTTCAGCTTTTTTTTAATCTCTTCAAGTTTTGCGTTGTTAATTTCGCCTAGAAACTTTAGAGTTAAATGTAAATTTTCCAATTCAGTCATTTTCCCAATAAATTTTCTAGTTCCTAAAATCTTTTGCACTCTAGCAACTTCTTTAATAACTTCATCTGGAAAATCAATTGCGATAAAAATCCTAGATAATTCATTATTTATCATTTTATGTCTTTTCGTTGTCTAATAAATGCCCGTATCCTGCTTCTCTTAAATTATCAAAAACTCTGTCCACTAAACCATTTGAAATGCTTTCTTTCAAATCTTTTTCTTCCAATATATCCCTCAATATTTCTACGTAGACTGCAGAAATAAAATTGCCTGTTCTTGGCACTAGATCATTTTCAGATTGCCTATATCTATCAAAATATACTGCTCTAAGTCTTTTTTTTAAGTGCTCGGAAGATCTAGTAAAAAATGAGAACCTCTCCCTATTATATCCTTCTGCAAAATAGTTTGCAATTTCTATAACAATAGCTCTGCAATCCATTTAAGACCAAATAAAGCATACTATTTAAGCATTATTTCTTTTTATTTTGGTTGAACAGTGGCAGTACTATATTCATTAATTAATTTTAATGCAAGCTTTTTAACATCTTCCAGATTAACTTTATTTATTTTTTCCTCATAATTATAATATTCTTCCGCTTTACCAATTAATTCGGCAAACATTAATTCGTTCATGACTCTCGAACTTTCTTCGCTGGAAATATGCCTCAATCCTATCAACCTATCTTTTGCCTCTTTCAAATCTTTGTCAGCCATATTCTTAATATTTTTAAACTCCTCAATAATCAACTTTTTGACTTCAGTAATTTTATCTTTTGTTGTTCCCACATAAATCAGATAATACGAATAATTCTTTTCAGCAGTTATTGAACTTTTGACGGCATATGCCAGACCTCTTTCTTCTCTAATCTTTAAAAATAATTTTGAAGACATTCCGTCTGCTAAATAGGCGTCTAAAATTTCCAGAGTATAATGTTCAGGATCTGTTGCGAGAGGAGCGTGCATGGCTAAAATAAAATTAGCTTGATCAATACCTTCTCTTTTAACATCGATATTCCTATTTTTCTTTTTAATAGGCACACAATTTAATCCTTTATTTTCTTTCTTAAAACTTTTTTCAAAGTAATTGCAAATTTCCTCAAAATCAGCATTTCCTACAATGCTTACAAGATAGTTTTCCGGAGTGTATGCTTTCTTGTAAAAATCATATACAAAATCTCTATCGAGAGCGGAAATAGTTTCGACGCTTCCTATAACACCTTCTCCAAATGGTTTTTCAAACATGGCCTCTTCTATTTTTTCAAAGACATGCTTTTGAGGATCGTCTTTATACATTTTTATTTCCTCTAGAATTACTTTCTTTTCTTTTTCAAATTTATTTTTATCAAAATTAGGGTTTTTTAGGATATCAACTAAAATATCTAATCCTGAATATAGATATGCGCTTGGCATCTTAAAATAGAAACTAGTAACTTCATTAGAAGTAAAAGCATTTAATATTCCTCCTTTCTTTTCAATTTCTCTGGAGATATCTTCATGAGTTCTGGTTTTTGTGCCTGTAAAAACTAAATGTTCTATGAAATGTGCGATTCCTTTTATTTTTGAATCTTCATAAGCCCCTCCAAATCTATTCGTTATGCTGACGCAAACTAAGGGCAATTCTCTTTTTTCCATAATAACAGTGATTCCGTTTTTTAATTTTTTCTTGAAAAAGTTATTCATGATATGATTAAAAAACAATAACTTTAAATACTTTTCACATCTATTTTCTATAGGATTAAAAATATGGCAGAGAGAGACGCGATTCGAATTCCAAAAATTCTAAATTAGTTTTGTATATAATCATAATAATTGTAGTGATTGCCGCAATAGCAATTTTTGCTCTAAAAAGATATCAACCTCAATTAGAACCGTCTCTTTCTCCAATCGCACAAGGAAGCTGTCATGAAGATACACACGTACGTATAAGCGGCCTAGCCGGTGCTTGTAATGTGAGGACTCCGGGGCCAGAACAGATTGACGAGCTAGAGCAGAAATGCAATAGTTATTGTGCGAATGGTGTAGCAAGTTCACAATATACTTGTTATGGAAAAATAACGCCTGAGGATCAACCGTATTGCTTCTCTCAGGGATGTGGTCCTTCTTATCCGCCTTATGCAGAATGCCATTATCTTGAAGTTTATTGTTCATGTAATTATCGTGCCAATCCAACTCCAAGCCCTTCCTCATCAGCTAGTACATTCTCATCCCCTAAGCTTGCATAATTATTTTTTTAATTTCTTTTTAATAAATTACCTTTTCTAAGTTTATCAAGAAAGAGAACATTTATTCATTCGTTATAGTTTTTAACTGGAAAAATCTATTTTAGTAAAACTTTTTATACTTCCTTATTCTTAATAGTATATGCCTAAAAATAAAATATCCAAGCTGCAGGTAGTTGCTTGGATAATTGGATTAATTGCCTTGGGTGTAATTATTTTTGGCATAATAAGGGAATTATTCTTTAAATAAAATGAAGTTTAGTGATAAGATAAATATTTTCTACCAAATTTTAAACTTCTCAATATTTCTTTACTTTACTATAGTTTTAATAAAAACAAATTCTGTTGGTTTAATTGACTTATTCATTAGTGGAATTGTCTTATTGGGCTCTATTATTGTAAGCATTATCGAAGCAATTGAAAGGATAAGAGGAGAATAAGTTTTTAACTATCTAATCCTAAACTAAATCATGCCAATTAATGCAAGTTATGAATATTTTAATGCGGAAAAAGCTTATTTAGATGCTAAAACTTTAGATGAAAAAATAGTTCGCTTAGAGGATCTTATAAAAGCCGCCCCTAAACATAAATCCAGCGAAAATCTTTTGAAAGAATTAAGAACAAGATTGAAAAAATTTCAGGAAAAAAAGGAAAAATCAAAAAAGACTGGAAAATCAACAAGAAAATCTATAAGAAAAGAAGGCTTTCAATGTATACTATTGGGTTTGCCAAATTCGGGAAAATCATCTCTTCTAGCAAAACTGACAAATGCTAGGCCTAAGATTTCAGCTTATGCATTTACAACATTTCAGGCAGAAATAGGGACAATGGATTATCATGGAGTCAAAGCTCAAATAATTGATCTTCCTTCTATAGGTTCTGAAAATTTAGATCAAGGACTAATAAATACTGCTGATTGTATAATTATAGTGGTGGAGTCTCTAAATGACTTAGAAAAGATAAAGTCCTATCTTACAAAATCATCGGGACATCAAATAATAACTATAAATAAATCGGATCTTTTGTCTCAAGAGCAACTAAGAAAACTAGAAGCGACAATAAAAAGTAAAAAGTTAAATGCTATTCTAATCTCTGCAATAACAAGCCAAAATATAGAATTATTAAAAGAGAGAATATTT
>Ga0209542_10015506_pt1 | contig 12779 bp, 12 predicted proteins | sample RifCSPhighO2_01_FD_184028 | JGI IMG/M metagenome (GOLD analysis project Ga0209542, IMG submission 184028) | Soil microbial communities from Rifle, Colorado - Rifle CSP2_plank highO2_0.1 (SPAdes) (version 2) | ecosystem: Environmental > Terrestrial > Deep subsurface > Rock core/Sediment ...
CCGATCTGCGGTTGGCGTTCGTAGTAGACGGTCGAACGCGGCAACGCCAGCAGTTCGCACTGGCGCGTGACCGGCAGGGCCGGTGCCTCGCGCTTGACCTGCTCCATCCGCTCGGCGCGGGTCATTTGCCGAGCACCTGCGATAAAAAATCCCGCTCCACCGTGAGGCTGCCGATCTTGGCGAGCAGCGTCTCGCGGTCCTTGATAGTGGTATCACCGCCGACGCCCTTACCAGCAAAGACGGAGGCCGCCTGCTCGATCAGCTGGCGGCGCCACTGCGTGACCTGATTGGGATGCACCTGATGGTGGGCGGCGATCTCGTGGATCGTCCGGTGGCCCTGCAGGGCTTCGACAGCCACCTTGGCCTTGAATACCGCTGAGTGATTACGACGGGTTTTGCTCATGGTTCCGCTCCTCGTTTTGGGTTACTTTAGGGGCGGATGTCCACCTAAGCTACTGTCCGAAAATTGGGGTCCATTTCTAATATCGCATAATCATCAGCGCCGTAGATAATTTAAAACGTCTGCGTAAAATGTTCCGCGACTTCATACGCAAGTTTCTTTGCTCCGGTGTGATAAAGGTGCAGAGGATCGTGAAAGTCGGTTATGTAATAATTCGATCTTCCGCCCATGTCTAGGAAAGTAAATTGATACTGCGCGTGCATGTCCTTGAGAACCTTTTCGTATAGCTCCATCGGCGTCTTCCCGCTCGCGGTAGGTTCTATCATTCGATGATATACAGTTCCCCGCAGTGCTTTCGGATCCACGAGTGCGGGCATATTGACGATAATCAACTTGATATCCATTTCCCTGGTGAATTCAATAAGCTTACGCAGGTCTTCCATGTTCGAGCCATAGGGGACGTAGTTTCCAAATAATTCTTCCAGCCTTAAAATATCCTTCTTTGCCCAATATTGCTCGTAGCCCCTGAGATTCTCAGACCAATTTCTGTATTCGCCCGGCAGCAGCCGATTCTGCCCTTTGTATTTGAACTTAAACAACCGCGTATTTATCCATGAAGCGTCGGCCGTAAAATAATTCGGCCATAAACTTTCACTTATCCGGAACAGCTTGAAATGATTGAACAAGAATTTCTTCACGTCGCCCTTCAGAAAAAAGCGGTCACGTTCTGCCTCAAAGTAAGGCGAATCCAACAGCGTCTGCTGATCAGACAAAAAGGTCGCACTCGAGCTGTTCAGCTCGATAAGACATATACCGTATATTAGATATTTTATTCTCGTTTCCCGGGTAAGGATGTGCCGCAGGATTTCCAGGTGTACACCGGGGCCCGCGCCATTTATACCAAAATTGAAGGCGACGTGATCTCTACCCGCCTTCTTCATTACCTTTTCGAATTCGATCGCATCGAATCCCATATCGGCAATCGATGAACCCACGAAGATTACGTCTGGATTTTCACCGTTTGCGATATACGTCTTCAGCGTCATGTACTTCTGACTGACCTCGTGTCGTGGAAAGTAAGGGGATGGCAAATAGTCGTCGATAGGCAGCACCACCGCAACTGTATTCAAAAGAATCACAAACAAGGCCGCCAACAGCCCGGCAAGCGGCCACCGGTCTCCCTTAACCGGGAAATTAAAACTGAAAATAGATGAACGGCTCGACACGCCGAGCTCCAAGAAACACTATTGAAAGAAACAGCGCGACGTACACCAGCGAGCGCGACACTACGTTCCACTCGCGGCAGAAAAACGCCTCACCACGTTTATAGTGAAAAACATCCAGCAAACACATCGTTGCAATAAGCACCAGACCGACCGCCGACAAACTGCTAATCCCGGAATTTCCCACGTTCGACCGAAGGTTCGCCAAGTAGTCGACCGCGTTCGACAGCGACGTAGCGCGAAAGAAAACCCAAGCGAGGCATATCAAGTGAAAAGTTACGAACACACCTATAATGGGTCGCAGTGCAAATTTGAAGTTCTCCGAAACGACAACGTGTTCGCGACTCGGAAGGCCGGTCAATTTTCGGTGTACCGAAAGGTAAAGGCCCTGAATCCCACCCCAGATCAGCATCGTCCATTTCGCGCCGTGCCACAACCCGCCGATCAACATGGTAATCATCAGGTTGGCATATGTGTTCCCGGTCCGGTTTCCGCCCAACGGAATGTACAGATAGTCACGAAGCCATGACGACAGGGAAATATGCCAGCGGCGCCAGAACTCGGCCGCATTGACCGAAAAATATGGGACCTTGAAGTTTACCATTAAATGAATTCCGAGAAGTCCGGCGGTTCCGACCGCAATCAGTGAATAACCGGAAAAGTCACAGTAAATCTGGAACGCAAATGCGTACACGCCGACGAGCAGGTTCCAACTGGAATACCGCGCTGGGTTATCAAAACATTGGTTTGCGATGATTGCAAGATTGTCGGCAATGACCAGCTTCTGGAAAAATCCGAACAATATCAAGAAACACCCCTCTCGGATCGCATCGTAAGTGACGACCCGGCTCCGCTGTAACTGTGGGATCAGGTGGCTCGCCCGTTCAATTGGCCCCGCGACAAGCTGCGGAAAGAAAGAAACGTACAACAGAAAATCCAAGAGACTGCTACAGGGAACAATCTCCTTCCTGTAAACGTCGATCGTGTAGCTAAGTGACTGGAACGTGTAAAACGAGATCCCGACCGGAAGGATGATATTCAACAGCATCGGTTCGACCTCAAACCCGAACGATGCGGCCAGCGAGACAAAACTTTCGGTAAAAAAATTGTAGTACTTAAAAAATCCAAGCGATCCAAGATTGGCGGCAAGGCTGATCAGGAGTATTTGTTTTTTCTTGGCTGGATCGGCTGTCTTGTGCATCCAATGCGATATGAAATAATCAACCGCGGATGTGCCAAATAGCAGGCACAGAAATCGCCAGTCCCAGAGTCCATAAAAAACATAGCTTGCGACAAGCAGTAGAATGTTTTGCGGTTTCGTAGCAAGTATGTAATAGATGAAAAGGACAAAAACCAGGAAGATGAGAAAGTCGAACGAGTTAAATAGCATGAGCTACGCTCATTAGTCGCTCATTCATATACAGAACTGTTGCTCACCATTGCCCGCGTGAGTGTTTCCCGCTCGTCCCGTGTTTCTGTTCCAGGTATCGTTTCAGCGCGTCACGCCAATGTGGGAGTATGACTCCGATCTCCCGACCCTTCGTGTTTTCTAGCACGCTATTTATCGGCCGCCTGATCCCGTCTGAACAACCATTTCGGTCAACTGGACGGAGATCAACCTCCAGGTCGAGCAATTTGTAGATCTCCTTCGTGAACTCGTACCAACTACAACTACCTTCGTTGACAAGATGATAGATTCCAGATGCAGCCCGTTTATCCAGAACCAGGGTCAATACCGCCTTGCTCAGATCTTCCGTGTAGGTTGGGCACACCGTCTGCTCGCATGACATGTTTATACTTCCTCCGCGCCCTGCATCACGGATTCGCTTATCAACGAAATTCCTATCTCTCGCTTTTGATCCAGCGATGCCGTATAAGCCGCAGGTTCTGATGATCAGAGCTGCATCCGGCAACACTACCGACACAATCCGTTCGCCGGTCATCCTGGTAATTCCGTATATCTGTAACGGTTTCGGGCAATCTGTCTCGACATACGGGAGCTGCTTGGTGCCATCGAAAACGTAATCGGTGCTGAATGTGACCAACCGTGCTCCGACATCGCCGCAGGCATTAGCGATCGTATGCAAGGCGAAACAGTTGATTTCGAACGCTTCCTCGTACTTACTCTCGCACAGCGGGACGTCATGAAATGCGGTGGTGTTGATGACCACGTCCGGCCGGATTGACTGGATGAATTCCCTGGTCCGCGCTCGATCGGATACATCCACTACATCACGTCCGGGCGCAACGAGATCGACACCAGATGGAAGGTTGCGCACGATGTCGGATCCGAGCTGGCCGGTTCGCCCGAGTAGCAGGATTTTTACCATGGCTCGTCGCACCCACGCGAACTCATTGTTAGCTCTGCCTGTAATCCGGAAAGTTCGCGTCACGCGACGAGATTATTGAGCTCTTTATCGGCCATGTAATGCCAAACGCCGGGTCATCCCATCTGACCCCGCCCGCGAGCTCCCGGTAATAGAACTCTGACATCATGTAGTAAACCTCCGTATTGTGCTCGAGTGTTTGAAACCCGTGGGCAAATCCCCGCGGAACGTAGACGCCGTGACGATTCGATTCCGTAAGCTCGATGGCAGTCCACCTGCCATGTGTCGGGGAACCCTTCCGCAGATCCAGAAGCACGTCATATATCGCCCCTCTCGTGCAACGGACGATTTTCACTTCCTCATGCGGCCGCGCCTGGAAATGCATGCCTCGCAACGTACCCATCGTTTTGTTAAAGGAAATGCTGCATTGCACAATTCTCGATTCCAATCCGATATCCAAGGCTTCCTTTTCGCACCACGATCTGCCGAAAAAACCGCGCTCGTCCTCCACCGGTTCCACCTCTACCACGTATGCGCCGCGTAATTCCAGCTCCCTAAACTTCACTGAATGACCTCGACCTTTGGGATAGGCGCCACAAATTTCCCACCCCAGCTGCGTACATATGCCAACTGCTCTACAATTTCACTTCTTAGGTTCCACGGGAGAACAAGGATGTAGTCCGGCCTTGTTTCGGCGACTCGATCTGGATGGAGGATGGGAATCCTGGTCCCGAGAAGAAACTTTCCCTGCTTGTGCTGGTTTCTGTCCACTACGTATTCCACAAAATCCGTTCTGATTCCGCAATAATTCAAAAGGGTATTGCCCTTCGCGGCTGCCCCATATGCAACAACCGTTTTTCCTCGCCTCTTAAGGTCGATCAGAAACGCAAGCAAATCTCTTTTTACTTCACAAGTGAGAGATACAAATGCTGTGTACGTCTCGACCGCACCGAGGCCGCCGACCGCTTCCTTACGCTGCAACGCTTCGATTTTGCGTTGCATTTTCGGCCTATCGCTTTCCGTGTGTTTTGCATAAATTCGCAACGAACCGCCATGCGTCGGCAGCTCATCAACATCGAACACCTCTAGATCGACCGATTGCAGTATCTTCTCCACCGTCAGCAGGGACAGATACGAAAAGTGCTCATGATAGATAGTGTCGAACTGGTTATTCTGAATAAGCTGAAGCACGCGTGGGAATTCCAGCGCCAGGACGCCGTCTCGTGCCAGCAGTAGATTAAGCCCTTTGACGAAATCATTGATGTCCGGCACGAATGTATGGCTAAGCGGAGATCTACAGTGTCGGCATTTTCTTTCCACTTCTACCATCTCCCCAATGGCATCACACCGCAACAATTTTTCGGTAGTTCTTTATTTGCTCGCGTGTAATACTGCTCACGTCCCCGCCGCCCAACTCCTCTCGATACCAATCAATTGTCAATCTGAGCGCTTCTTCGATAGGTAAGTGCGGTCTCCACCCAAGCGAGGTTCTGGCTTTACTGCTATCGAGCACTAAAAAGTTACTTTCCTTGACATTGTCCTCCTTATCGTTCCTCCAGGAAGTCTTTCCGTCCCATAATTCGCTTATCCGTTCTACCATCCAACGAACCGACTTCATGCTGTCCTCTGTAGGCCCGAAATTCCATGCATCCGCATACTGCTGCCCGTGTTCCCATAGATGCTCAATCAAAAGCACATAGCCGTGCAGCGCGTCGAGAACGTGCTGCCAAGGCCTGACCGCATCTGGAAACCTGAGAACGACATCCTGACCCTTTGAAAAAGCCTTCACTGTGTCAGGTATCAGACGACCGTATGCCCAGTCTCCACCTCCAATGACATTTCCAGCCCGCGCCGTTGCAATCAACGGCTTTGACGTCTGACCTGCCGCATTATCAAAGAACGACTTTCGATATGCCGCAACAACGAGCTCCGTACACGCTTTGCTATTCGAATAGGGGTCATTGCCACCGAGTCGTTCATTTTCCCGATAACCCCATATCCATTCCCGGTTTTCATAACACTTATCGCTCGTAATTATCAACCCAACCCTCACCGTATTGGACGAACGAAGCGACTCCAGCAAATTTAACGTCCCTACCACATTTGTCGTGTACGTCCCGACGGGATCGCGATAAGACTCCCTGACCAGGGCCTGCGCGGCCATATGGACAACAATATCCGGCGCGATATCGCTAAGAAAATTCCTCAGCGAATCTAGATCCCGGACATCCGAAAACACGCCGCGTGTGACATCGCCGACACAAGTGGTCTCATACAGTGACTTCTCTCCTGCTGGAGCCAAGGAATAGCCATAGACCTTGGCGCCGAGCGAATATAACAGATGGCAAAACCACGAGCCTTTAAAGCCTGTATGACCCGTAACGAGCACTTTCTTGCCTTTCCAAAAATCAGCTTTCATTACCAGGTTTTCCAGGGGGCTCTGCCGCTGTTCCACAACTGATCCAAATATAATTTGTCGCGCAACGTATCCATCGGATGCCAGAAGCCATCATGGCAGTATGCCGACAGTTTTCCTTCCCCTGCCAGCCGTTCCAAGGGTTCGCTTTCCCAAACGGTGGAGTCACCGTCAATGTAGTCAAACACACTAGGCGATAACACAAAGAAACCGCCGTTAATCCAGCCACCGTCCCCGGCCGGCTTTTCCATGAACGTCGAAACCCGACCTGCCTGTAGTTCGATAGCACCGAAACGCGCCGGGGGACGTGTCGCTGTCAGCGTTGCCGCCCGCCCTTCACGTTCGTGAAAAGAAATGAGTCGTTTGATATCAACATTTCCTACGCCGTCACCATATGTAAAGCAAAACACATCATCTCCAACATATTGCCTCACCCGCCGGAGCCTGCCGCCTGTCATGGTTTCTTCGCCGGTGTCGACAAGCGTGACATTCCACGGCTCGGCATAATTCTGGTGAATCGATATTTTGTTGCTGGAAAGATGGAACGTGACATCCGACATATGCAGGAAATAGTTGGCGAAATACTCCTTGATCAGGTAGCCCTTGTATCCGAGACAGATCACGAAATCGTGAATCCCGTGTGCGGAGTAAATTTTCATTATGTGCCATAGAATCGGTTTACCGCCCACCTCCACCAGCGGTTTCGGCTTTGTGCTTGTCTCCTCGCTAATACGCGCTCCTCGACCACCAGCCAAGATCACAGCCTTCATGTCTCAATAGCCTCCGTTCTGAATATCTTCCAATTCACTGTTGTTTCCGATTTCTGTCAATTGTCGTATTGGCCCAGTCAATGATGTATCGGGGCCGTTGTACGCCATCTTTGTAAATCCTCGCCACGTATGTCGATACAAATGCCAGAATCACAATCACATACATGAAATCCATCAGCACCACCGAAGTGAAATCAAGTTTCCTGTCAGCCCAGAAATAAATCACCAACGCGAGAAGATTAGCCAGTGCCAGGGGAAATCCAACATAGGATGCAAACCGAAGCGGAAACGTCGATGAACTCAAAATACCGCCGGCTGCAAACTGCGTCATCCGCACGAAGTTATAGTGACTTTGTCCTCCGACACGCTTCTCCCTAGCGTACGGAATCGCGAGCCGTTTGAAGCCGGCAAACCCAATCTCCGTACGCACGAATGGGAATGTCGATCGATTCTGGAATATGACCTCTCTGACTCGCGCGGTAATCAGTGAAAATTCCGCCATATCGAGCACGAAATCGTAATCCGCGATCCGTCGCGTAAGCCGGTAGAATGCCTTTCTTGCGAGCTGAACAATCGCCGGCTCTGGCCGTTTGTCACGTCTCCCATAGACAATGTCGTAACCATCCTCCCATCCTTTTATGAAACGAGCGATTAGTTCAGGGGGGTCCTCACAGTCAACATCTATTATAATGATCGCGTCACCAAGGGCGTTTGCCAGACCAGAGAGGATTGATCCTTGGTAACCAAAGTTTCTCGACAAGGTGATAAATTCGATATCCGGATCATTCTTGTGCAACTCCCCAAGACGTTGGAGGGTGCCATCTTCCGATGCGTTGTTCGTAAAAATGAACTCGAATTGATACTTGTCTCTCAGAGCTGAAATCGCATTTCGTGTCCGTTCATAGAAGATTGGGATCGTTTCTTCTTCGTTGTATACGGGGCAAATAATTGTGATCTTTCGCTGCACATCTCCCCCTTCCATGTATCCCCCTGTTTCTGGTCAGTAACGCGGCCGAAAAAATTCATCGACAGATGATAAACCGAACTACCAACATCCATTACTTAGGTAACAACAGCCTTCCTCAATTGCAAAACTCCATTGCCGCCCAGCTTGACCGGGAAAGAATCTGATATATTCATATGAGGTTCACGGTTCCATGTCACCTGGCTAATTCACCAGACCCTTATCATAGGCTGCCTTGAGCGCGTTGTACCTGATATAGTAAATGAAGCGCGGATCAAGCGAAGCCAAAGGCGTTCCCTGAAGGTATTTCTTTGCCAGTCCTTTGTAGCCGTAAATATAATTATATTCTTGATCCCAGGTAGCGAATTCCCATACCGGTCTTTCGGCTGCCACGATATCGTCTTTTTTCAATATCCCCTTATTAACCAGATCGAAGACTTCTGCGAGAAATCTGAAGTCAGACATATAGGTTTCACTGGTCACAACATTCTCTGGCCGCGGAACAAACGCTGGAATAAATCTGCGTGTGTGGCTATATGCCGAGACCAAATCCATAGCGTCAAACCGAAGATATGGGTTTCCAAGCTGTTGCATTTTTTTATCGTTCTCCTGAATAAATACCTTTGGGTTTACCGATATTATTTCGTACTTGTAGGCATTTGCTGCCTTCATCGGGTCTCTGTAATATGCTGAAGCATTCTTCCAAAGTGTGCGGCTTTCATCAATGACGAAGACATTGTCAGGTACGTTCGGATTAGGAGTTTTGACGATTCCGAGTAATATGAAGAAATTCACCACGACGAGTATGACAGCCACCACAATCAGTGATCTCGCAGTAGTGCGTCCTTGTTTGTACAGACTTCCAAGCGTTGCGCCAAGCAGGAGTCCCCACAACAGCGTATAGGGCGTCATGCCCCTGCTGACTGGCAGCATAAAGGGGGCGTTGAAGATGGTCGCCAAAAACAGCGCCAATACCGGGATCGAAAACTTGTCTTTGTTCAATATTCTTGCAATCCAGATCTCTCTCCCGCCTCGATTATCCATTGATACATCGCTTCTGCTGCGCTCCGAGATCGGGCATGCATGTTTTTTCTCGAGCAGCAACAGCACCGTTAGCCCGAGGATCGGCACTATGAAGATATTGAACAGATTCAGATCCCACATGAACCTCATACCAACGGGGCTTGTACTAATCAGCAAATCTATAGTTCCACTGTAATTTTTCATCTGCGCAAACGTAGTAGGCAAACCGATGGAATCAAAATGGAAAAAAAATTCAGTGCCAACGATGTATAAGGGAAGTGCCGCCGCACCGATCCCCGCGGCAAGCAAATTACGCCCTACATCGGCGGCGGTTCTCCGATAACAATATGACGCGAATACCAGCACTCCCAGGAAAAATGCCAATAACGCGACGTGCGAACTTGCCAGCAGCGCCATGGCCAGCAGGAAACTAATAACTCCGAGGCGGATCGCAGACGTACCCTTGCCTGCCAGGAAAACAGCATAGGCCGCCAACACAAAGAATATGCCCGCCAGGGTGTGGCTTTGATATGAATAACTGTTGTGCACGTTGGATACGTCAAATATATAAAAAAGGCATGCAACAACCGCTGGTTCCACAGCGCCTGTCAAACGTTTTATGGAGAAATATATAAGCAGAAGCACGAATATGCCCAGCAACGCATTCGTAAATATGAGCCGTGGGATGTATTTTTCAAACAAGGTGTTTGGAAACGGCAAGGTGATAACCGCCGCCGTTAAGGAATAGCCAAACTTGAACGATGGATAGGGATAAAGTGCAAGAATATATCTCGCATAATCGGGGAAATCTTCCGCTAAAATCCGGCGCTGTTGGCCAATTATGGGCATTGCCTTATCGTTAAATTTCTTTTCGACGTCAAAATCATAAATAGATAGCGCGCCATGCAAATAATATATGTAATCGGGCCCCTTGCCACTCCTTTCCTCGAACGATACGCGCGCACCGCTTGACTCAAACGGCGGCACTATCTTGTTAACAATAAAACCATGCGCCACGACAAAAACAATTAAGAGAACACCAACTACCATTCCTTGTTTGCGTAGAAATGACAGGCTTTCTTTAGGATTACCACTTTTACGCGGTGACAAACTGAAGATACCAACTATCGAAATTGCTACCGCTAGAACGACATATAGATAATTTCCGACAAGGCCCGAGAGAATCTTAATAAACGAAAATAGCGTGCCAACCGCGACCATGCCCATGATGAGGCGCAAGATCGTTTTGTTACGCGCACCAACCGCATATAAGCGCGCTATACGTACACCAATATCGCCTGCAAGCGTTACTAGCGGCGCCAAGACAGGCCACACAAACCGCCTATATAGATACCTGCAACACTCAAATACTCCGATGCCGCAAATAAACAGTACAAAGGAAACAATCAGCAGGATGTAGACATTTCTACCGACAAAGAGTCCCACCAGATTGATAACAACAAACTGCAAGAACAGCAGGCGCAGCCAATCTCGCGGTCTGAACGGTAAATCGTGTCGGATGTACCACAACTTTGCCAGAATAGCTAAAAGCATAAAACCAACGACAGCCGCGCGAAACCACATCGATACGCTGTCGCGAGCCTCTATCGTAAACCACGCATATCCCAGGTTTTGCTGAATAAATTCCATCAAGGACTGAGCATGCGGCATTTGGGCCGCACGGGATGAATAGGCAAATCTGGCAATAGTGTAGACAGCCTGTGACGCCAGATAGTAGATGAGCGTGAATATCCCAATACGCGCATCGAGGACTTGCCGATATGACGAATTAGCCATCCCGACAACCCTATTCATATCCTTCATGCCTCATACCTTTTCCCACCTTCCTGTTTGATGACTGAATTTCCTGATCGGCACTTCCGGGTTGCCCGACACAACGGTGTAAATCGTCAACATATACGGGCCATGCGCACAAACTTGGATTGGCTTACACCAAGCGCAACACAGATAAAATATTCTATGTGTAACACTTGTATGCTTCCTCTCATTGCTGCGAACATTTAGCCACCTTGTTATTTGCCCTATATTCATTATTCGTTTTCTGTTACACCACTTCGGCCAAAATGACCACATTTTCTCCCTTATTAAAAATATTCCCGAAGAACAGCAGATACAGTAGGTAAGCCAGTGATTGTTTGATTAAACCATACTTGCCGAATCCAACGCGCTTTTGATGTTCGGCTGAAAGCAGATTCAACGCCCATTTATACAAGCTATGGAAGGGATAGCCCCATTGCCGAGCTTGTAACACGCGAAACCCTCCCGCTTCAATCTTGCCAACAATCGCCCCCCTCGCATAATGCCGATAGTGACCGACAAGCTTGCTCGTCCTGTTAAATGACCCGCCAGGTACCGTTACCAACAGGTATTTCCTGCACATCTTGCGCAAATTCAGGATCGCGGCATCATCGTTTTCTATATGCTCAAGTACCTGGTTACAAACGACTAGATCAAATTGCTTATTAAGAGCCGCCGTCTCGAGATTAAGTGGCGCAAGCTTAATGTTTTCATCATGCCCGAGATATTGCCGAGCGATACTAAGTATTTCGGGCGTCAAATCTGCTCCCGTGAGCTTCAGTTCAGGAAACCACTGTTTGATTATTTTTAAGTTTACGCCCATTCCACACCCAGCATCTAATAGCGTCACAATTCCCGTTAAGTTAGATATCTCCGACGCGATCATCCTGCTAAGATGGCGCGCCGTTGGGTTTAACCTTTCCATGTCCTGCCACTCACGCAGCCATAGATCGTTATAGAATGACGTGACTTCTTGGCTCTCCTTATTCATGCGATTAACCTCCTGACAGCTTCAACTTGTCGCGATTTGTTTTACGTTAGGTGACGCACAACTTTCGCTCGTTCAATAATGTCGCCATTCAGCTAATAAACTCAATCAAGCAGCATCTACCGATCTGCGCGCTATGTAACGTCTTTCTTTTTTACCCAAACTTCCATTATCGCTCCCGATCCAAACAGCATGCTTGTAAGCGAAAGAAAAAATGAAGGTATGGTGAGCAAAACTGCAATAACAGTCATAACTACGCCAGAAGGAGCTACAAGAGTAGCGCTGTTTCCTCCGATGAGGCCTTGAGCCAACCTGTTTTGCCTGAATCCAATTTTATTCAACATGCCTTGCAACCATCCGTAAATATCATGAACCATGGATATACTTTTTATTTGAATAATATCCAGACCTTCCATTTCGAGAAGGTTCGCGAGCGCTTTGGGTGTGAAATGAAATAAATGCCTAGGAACATCGAGATGAAACCAACGAGGACCAAGAATATGGGCTTGCCAGCTATCGAAGTTATGAGTAGAAAGGATAAGAACGCCGTCCTCTTTCAAAAGCTTCTTGCATCGCTGTAGTACATCTCTGGGGTCTGTCATGTGCTCTAATACATTAAACAGAAGGATGAGATCGTATTTCGGTTCCGACGGAATCTCCGCAATGTCTCCAGATAAAATCTTTAAACCTGTCAACGACGATACAAATCTGGCTTCTTCTTCAGTTCTCTCCAACCCCACTACATTCCACCCTTGTTTGTGCAAGGCACGTAGCATCCAACCACTACCACATCCAATTTCTAGCGCACGACCGGAAGAACCTAATTTTGGCATCCATTTCTTCACATGAA
>Ga0209542_10015508_pt1 | contig 12777 bp, 15 predicted proteins | sample RifCSPhighO2_01_FD_184028 | JGI IMG/M metagenome (GOLD analysis project Ga0209542, IMG submission 184028) | Soil microbial communities from Rifle, Colorado - Rifle CSP2_plank highO2_0.1 (SPAdes) (version 2) | ecosystem: Environmental > Terrestrial > Deep subsurface > Rock core/Sediment ...
ATCGAGTCCGATCTCCTGGAGCGTCTTCGCCGCGGCCTTCTTGGTCTTTTCGTCTATTCTGATATTTATCGTAGTCATGCGGCGAGTATATACGTTGTGCGCACAATGTCAATGTCGCATGGAATCTCAAACGCTACTGGTGTTCATCTGGCGCTCCTTTCGGCAAGCCGACGTTCTTGCCTTCTACCGGCAAACCCTCTGTAGACCAATTGGCGACCCCGCCTTCGATGTGGATGAGATTTTGGAATCCCCAGTTCTCAAGATACCCGTATGCGACGCCAGCGAGCCGCCCCGTGGTACAGATGAGCGCAATTTTTTTGCCGTACTTGGGCAATCTGTAGTGTTCGTCGAAAAGATTCTCAATGGGAATGTTGATCGACCCCACAGCGTGCGCGGAATTATAGATACTCGGCGAACGGACATCGATGAAAATATAGTCGTCGGGATTTTTTGAGTAGTCCGCATAAAAATCGCTCGGATCAATCTCGTTCATTGTCGGCGAGATCAGCGTGAAATGCCGCAGCGGAGTGAGGTAGATGGCAAGGGCGGTCGCCACCACCGCAACGAGAACGAAAACGATGAGCACGGTTTTCTGACTCATGGCATTACTGTAGCATGAAAGCTAGGGAGCGCTCTTTTGCTGTTCAATCTCATCATTCGTCTTCAGAAGATACGAGATGCCAGCGGAAAGCTGCGCCGGATAATCGCCCTTCACGATGAGCGCGCGGTATTGTGATTTGAGCACGATCGAAGGCGTGAGGTTGAGACCGGCGATTGATCCTTGCAAAGAATCGCGCTCCACGCGCTCTTTCCCACGGCCCTCCGCCATGCATTCTTCGTAATCTGATCTCTCAACGCCGGCAGCAACGGCAATCTCCGGCAGCGTCGAAATATCGAAGCTCTTTTGCGAGGCGGGGTCGGCGAACATGGCGCGGGTGAAGCGCCAAAATGCCTCGTTGCCGCCAAGTCGGTAGACGCATTCCGAGCTTGCGGCTTCCACGGCAGACTTTTCTGAATTGATAATAGGCAAGTGGCGGTACGCGATCACTATTTTGTCTCCGAACTCTTCTTGCAATTGGAATTGCGTATCTCTAAAAAACCGCCCACAAAAGGCGCATTGGTAATCGGCATAGACGACAACCTGTATCGGCGCAACGATATCGCCGATCGTATGGTCACCGGCCGTGATAGCAGGAACGATCAATGACCAGTTCGCATCTGTTCTCTCATGCGCATACTTTGCTTTCCATTCATTGTAGGCGATGACACCGGCAACCAACAAAACCACAGCCAAAACGATGAAAAGCAGCGTACGGTGCCTGCTGTTCATTCGTTATTTGAAGTCGCTCACGGTCCAGCCAAGTGAGATGAGCAGTTTCTTAAATCCTGCATCTAAATTCCCCAACTGTGCAGTATATGGATGGTCCAAGCTTCGAAGATTTTTGAGATACAGCATGATAGGCGCATCTTTGTAGATGGGATTTTCATAAAGAGGGGCGATGGCCGCGTGGATATCCGCAGTGCGACCCTTTCCGTACATCCGCATGAGGAAAATCGCATATCTAAGACGTGCGAATTCATCGTACCAAGGCGGCATGCCGTATGTAGCCATGGCTGTGAATGCGCGCTCGAATGTCGCTTCCGCATCGACACCCGAACCTGCTCCTGCGATGGCGAGGCTTCCTTTTACACGAGCTTCGAACTGCAGAATGTCTGGTATGCTACCGCTTTCCGCAGGATCGTTTTTGGTGCGTTCCATGTCTTTTTCCGCATTTTCTATTTTCTGATTGATTATTGAGATGTATGACTGGGCTTCGGGCGCATTGGGACTTGCGGTCAACTCTCCTGCGTACCATAAGGCGACGAGCATTTCCGTGAATCCAAGAGGGTAGATGGAAGATGCGTACTCCGCAAGATGTCGATTGGTCAGAGATGTATCATCTGGCACGACCATTTCCGCATATGGAGATGTGCTGAAAATTTCTTGCGAAACAGCAGGTTCGAGATAGGTGCCGTTAATATCTGCCATCCACTGCACGGCATATGCGCGTAAAAGGGGAATGTTATTAGTATCGTCAACAAGCTCTTTAAACAGGCGGACAGCTCCTACGAAATCACCTTGATAATCCCTTGTCTGTGCAATACCAAACTTGATTTGTCCTGTCTGAACAAAATCTTCCGCTTTTAGAAGCGCCGCCTCGTACATTTCTTCGGCCTTTCTATACTCGCCAGCCTTGGTCAGACGTTTGGCTTCGGCATATTCGTAATTTTCTTTCAAAAGGACATTATTGGGAGTATTCGTACTTGAGTATTTCAATGCCGGGTTAATCAGCTGAGATACATGCGTGAACGAAAAAAAAGCGGCGAGCAAAAGAATTGCGACACCAATGAATAAAAGCAGGGGTTTTCTCATATACTTAGTTATCATTCGTCACCACCGCCACCGCCACCGCCCGTGCCACCACTTCCATCGCATCCCGACCCCTCGCTTCCCTCATCATAATAGCCATCACCACCCCCGCCACCAGCAGCATCAGCGTGAGCGATGCCGCTCTCATTCATGCCGAAAAAGTTCAACGGTTTGGCAGAAGCCATGAATACGAGCGTGGCCAATCCGCCGATTATCATGAGCGCGGTCATAATCTTGCCGCTGAGGCTGCGCACCCCCTTGTATGTCTTATCAATCACTACCACGAAACTATTATACCCCTCCTACAGAGAGGTCAAATTATCAAACGGGGATAACGAAAAATTTGCGAAAAGTTGGTTGAAGAAGCGCGCGCTGGTATCATGCCCGCATGATCATCGATGGCATTTCGTATAGAGAGTTCGCGGAAAAGGTACGGTCTGAATCGAAATACGAGATAATTCTACCTTTTGTCGAGCTCATGGAACGGAAGCTGGGCGCAAAGGTGATATTCGACCTTCAAAATATACCATTCGGGAGATACGATCTCGCCGACCCCTTGCAAATAGCCTACCGGTTTAAGAAAGAGGGGATTTTGGAATGGTTCGGCTATGTGGATCCGCTGCCCGACGAGCCGCCGTTTCGATTGTGGAAAGGATCGCAGGGGAAGGAGTCGGGTAAGCGGGTGGGCGGCGGATCGCTCACGGACGATCGGGCGGCTCTCTTTGCGGTTCTCGGCGAAGCGCTCGAGCGGTATTTGTGGCGCACGCAACAGGATTACTTTGTAAAACCGGTACATACCACGAGTGCAGAAATAGCGCGCAAAGGCGCGTTCATCGATCCACGTAGGTTCAGTGGATTTTCCAATGAGCAGCGGGGGGGAAATCCCGAATGGAAACTTAACGAAGACTCATCATTTCTGTGGATTCAAGGAGTTTCGCTGATCACGAGCAAAAAAACCTACGTACCCGCGCAGACCGCGAGTGCTGCCATCTCACCGCGGCACGAAAGAGAGCCAACTATCCGCATGCAGACAACGGTCGGCCTTGCCACATGGCCAACGCTTGCCGAAGCGCGATTGAAAGGCGCATTGGAGGTGATAGAGCGCGATGCCTATATGATTATGTGGCTCAATCAGCTTACGCTGCCCCGCATCGCGCTTGCGCCGCTACGATCGGAACATCCCGCTATTGATATGCTGCTCAAGAGGTGCGAACAGTACCGATTAAAGGTGCACGCTATCCGCATGCTCACCGACGCGCCGACACACGCAATATGCGTAGTTCTCGAAGATGAGAGCTGGCACGCACCGCGATTTGCATTTGGTCTCAAGGCCCACCGCTCGCTTCCGCGGGCAATAGAAGGGGCGGCGCTTGAGGCTCTGCGAGCGCGCCGCTCGTACCGCAAACATTTCCAAAACGGCGGTACGTGGGATCCCAATACGCCAGTAGAAAAAATCGGCCACCGCGAGCGCACCTACTATTGGGGACACGGAGACAACGCGAAGCGTCTGGAATTTCTCATCGCAGGCAAAGAGGAAGAAATATCGGCGGAGTGGGAAAACGATACGTCCGAGCAACATCTGCAAAGAGTGATCGAGTGGTGTACAGCCAGCAATTATGAATGCGTGTCCGTCTCGTTAGGCACCTCGAAAAAAAATCCCACCCCGTGGAGCGTGGAAATGGTGGTCATGCCCGATTTGCAGGCAGCATACCTCTGGGAATGGATGCGACACCTCGGCGGCGAACGTCTCAAAAGCGTTCCGGAAAAGTTTGGATACACTCCGCGGTCGGAACCATATATTGATGCTCCGCATCCGTATTGCTAATACTTATGTTCATATGACGCAATTTATCTCTCACGTACATGCGGAATTTCGACGGGCGCGCCTCACCCGCCGCGGATCGACGCAGCAAGCGGAGCATGTACCGACGGGTGTGCACAAAACATACGATCGCATGGAGATCGTGCAGCTGCCAGCTGCCGAGAAGCTAGACATATCCCTACAGAGCGTTCTCCAAAGTAGAACATCATATTTTGGCGGGAGTGCCGATGGTGCACTCACCGTGGGGCAGTGGGGCACGCTTCTAGGGTTGGCTCTCGGCAAAAAAAGTGAATCAAAAAGACGTAACTACCCTTCAGGCGGAGCGCTCTACCCTATCGAAACATACATCATCACGAGGCTCGGGGGCGACAGTTTCGCCGCGCTTCACTACAATCCGACCAAGCACGCGCTCGAAAAATTGTGGAATCTTCCCGACACGTTTGATATCAAGCAGCTTGTCCGCAACCCCGAAGATCTCTTTTTTTTGTCGCTTGTTATTTTTACGAGCTGTTGGCGACGCTCTTCTGCAAAATACGGCGATTTTACCTATACGCCGGCGCTCCTCGAAGCCGGACACATGTCCGAAAACGTTCTATTGGTAACAACCGCCCTCGGACTGCCGTCGAGACCAATGGCGGCATTCAATGACGAGAAAATTATTGAGCTCCTCGATCTCGATCCCGACTACGAGCAACCCGTGCACACCGTAGTCATTTCCACGCACGACACACGATGAACGAATCTTTTACCGATTTCAAAGACGTGATTGCAAGAGACGCATTTGTAACCGGTGCGCAGACGCGCATCATCGACAAAGATGAGCAAACACGGGCGAAATGGCTTTTTGACTTTCGAAACGTTCTCCTTCGACCTGAATTGCTCAATCGCTACGCGGAAATATTCTGGCAACTGTATGCTTCGCGCTATCCATTTCAAGTCTGCGGTATGGAAAGCGCGGCGATATCGCTCGTATCTGCAATCGTGATGAAGAGCGTGGAGCGAGGTACGCCCGTAAATGGGCTCTATATTAGAAAATCTCGCAAGCGGCAGGGCATGATGAAGCGAATCGAGGGATCGCCCACACCAGATCCCATCATTCTCATAGATGATTTGATAAATTCCGGCGGGACTTTCGATAAGCAGCTCAAGGTACTCGCGGATGCCGGCTTACATGTCGCCGAGATATTAGCAATTCTCGCGTTTCGCAACATGCCGGCATATGAAGCGCTTGGCGTGCCGATGCGTGCTCTGTTTACGCTCGAAGATTTTGGCATCCCGCTCCTCACATCAAAATCACCCGAGGTGGTGCATCATTCATTTGACGTGGTGTGGAAATTTCAGGCTCCAAATCCGAGTTACAACTATGTAGTGCCAAAATCCGCTCCCGTGATAGATGACGAAAAAATATATTTTGGCAGCGATGCAGGAATTTTCTATGCGCTCGACCAAAAAATGGGATCTATCGTGTGGAATTTTAAGGTGGGCAAACATCCTGCGGAAAAAGGAATATTTTCGTCGCCCGTCCTCCATGAGGGTGTCGTCTACTTTGGCGCCTATGATGGCAACGTATATGCGCTCGATACAAAAAGTGGGAACGAACTATGGCGATATGATCGCGCTGATTGGGTAGGCTCGTCGCCTGCCATATCGGAGAATCTCGGATTGCTGTTTATCGGACTTGAGTTTGGCTTATTCCGCAAACGAGGGGGGATCGCCGCACTCGACCTCTCTACCGGCAAAGAAGTATGGAGCGACAGAACGCCGGAATTGACGCATTGCTCGCCTCTTTATATTGAAGACGAAAATATGGTGGTGATCGGAAGTAACGATGCGAGGGTGTATGCATATCGAGCAGGCACGGGCGAGGCGCTTTGGCGCTTCGAAGCGGACGGCGACGTCAAAGCGTCGTTCGCTTACGACAAAAAGACAAGGATGATTTTCTTCGGCACTCTAGGTGGAACATTTTACGCACTTTCTCTTGATGGCAGTGTAGTATATGCAAAAGAAATAGGTCCTGTGTACTCTATCCCCTGCGTCAAGGGCGATTCTATATACGTTTCATCTCTGGATAAACATATTTACGCGCTCGACATTGCTACCGGAAAAGACAGGTGGTCATATGCGACTTCTGGCCGCATTTTCGCCTCGCCCGTGATTATCGAAAATTCCCTGTGGTGTGGGTCCAACGATGGGCGACTGTATGAAATTGATTCCGAAAACGGGAAGCTTAAAAGATATTTTCAGGTATCGGAAAGGATCGTGAACAAGATAACCTATAATCAAGTGCCGAAATATTTTTTTGTTCCAACTCAAGCGAATGAAATGTACTGCATCTTCGTTAGAAAATAGCAGCTCATCAGATAATGGACTACCGCGCAGCTTGCTGCGCGGTATCGTGGTCACGCTAACCTCTCGAACAAAGTCTGCTGCTGGTCGCGGTGGTACTGGATGTACTGCTTGCCTTGGTTTTTTACATACGCTGCGATGACCGACTCGTTGTCTCCGGCTCCCACAGTCGCGATGTAGTACCCCTTCGTCCAGAACTGACCGCCCCACAGGAGCTTTCGCACCTCGCGGTGGTACTTGGATATTTCTCTGCTGATATGCTTAGACACTCAGCGATTGTACTGTACCGCGTCGACCGCGCAGCAAGCTGCGCGAAATTAATTCAGATTACTGGCATAGGCGCTTGGCACTAACCACCCGCGCTACCCTGTAGGTGTGACCCTGCAGACTGAGGGCCGGTACGAGACCGGCCCTCACGGGAACACGACGATGCATGAGTTGTCGAAGAATGAGCCCTGGAGATGGGCCTAGAATCTCCGGAACAGGGTGACGGGCGACCACTTCTCCTGGTCTACTTGATAGAACGTCACCTCAAGGCCGTGGGCGCTTTGTCGGATCCGGTGCCTGTTCTTGTTTATCCAGCGAATCTCGACGAAACCGTCGTTCTCGGTCGACGGCCTCGCCTTCGTGAACGGACTCGGGCTGTAGTCCCCGTAGTCGTTCAGTTGCCCAGACTGTTGGGCCTGCATGGTGCCCTGAGGTATGCCTTCCGGGCTTATCGCAGTGATATAGAATTTCTGCGCCCACTCATATTCGCCGATCTGCACGACCCCTTTATAGTTGGCGATCGTCCATCCGGCAACGGCCACCTGCTGCACAGGCGGTGGCACGGCGGCGCGCTGCTGAAGACCGCCCGCCGCCGATGCCGCCTGCGGCGCATAGGTCGTGCCGTAACCCGGCTGCTGGGCCGATACCTGCGTCGAAAAAACGCAGATAAAAACCGCCGCAGATGCGGCGAAAAGAATCTTCCTCATCGCTGTTCTCCACAATGCAACCCTGAACCCCAACGGCGCAAGGTGCTAGTAGCACAGTGCCTCAAATCTCATGAGCTGTCAATGAAGATTCTATGACGGCTGTGGATATCTCCCGTAGCCGTTATACTGAGCCACAAATGATCCAAGTCTTCAAACGCCCATCGTATCTCGTCCTCGCACTCATCGTCGCGTTCGGTTCGTACCTCTTCGTCGCCTGGATACCACTCAGGAGCCTCATTTTGCAAGTGGATCTCTCCACTGCGATGCGCCTCTTGCTCTCTGCGCCATTCGATGTGCACATTGCCGACGCGCTGTATCCGATCATCTTTTCGATTCTTATTGGAATCAATGTCTCACTTCTTCTTTTTTATCTAAAAACATACGGCCTGCATTCAAAAACGGGCGCGACAACCGCCGCGCTCGGCACGCTCACCGGCATTTTAGGATTCGGCTGCGCCGCGTGCGGCTCACTCTTTTTTACGGCGCTCGTCGCCAGCATCGCGGGCGTCGGTATCGCGGCCGCGTTGCCCGTGAACGGTTTTGTATTCCAGGCGGCGGGAGTCGCGCTTCTCGCATTTTCAATCATCAGACTCTCACATTCCATCACGCGGCCGCACACATGCTCGATCGATGAGATTACATCCCCCTAAACTCCGGGCCCCCGTTGATCGTCGTGGTTTCGCTACACGTTGAGACAGAGTCGGGGTCTTCGTCGCCGACGCCGTAGACGGGAGGAAAATGAGAAGAGGAATCAGTCCTCGACGGTGAGGTCGAACGTTTCGGGATGATCGATAGCTGCGACTGCGGCGGCGGCGAACGTTTCAAGATCGCCGAGATTCTTACTGATGATGGCATACATCTCGCTCGGCGTAACCTCATCATAAAAGTGGACCAGCCGATTTCGGTAACCCGCCATTTTTGAGAGCGCCCCATCAGCAAACGACGGCTCGACGATGCCTTTCTCACCGAGAGCGCCGGCGATCTCGCGCAGCGTCTTGGGCCGCTTGCCAGGCCCGTACGCAAAGCGCGAAATGATATGTCCTCCGATATCAAAAACTGCCTCCAGCGCCCGGCGCAAATGGTGTTCGGCGACGGCAAACTTTTCATTGCTTCCTATAAATTCAGTCTCTGTGCAAGTTGTCGCGATGTTTTGCAGCGCGCCGAGCGCTTCCCGCATCACGGCAAGCTTGCTTTCGATCTTCACCTTGGAGAGTGGTACTTTGTGCATACAACTAGGCGCGAAATGCGGTAAAATTTGCCTCTTCGTACTCTTTTTGCAGAAACCGATAATCGTCGTAGAGTTTTAAAACCCCCTCTTCGTAGTCCGCGCGAACGCGCGCGTTGCCATCGAAGATGACCTTTCCATAGTTTATCGCGTCGAGCTGGAGCTTGGCATTCGCGCTCTGCAGGAGCGCGATATCGAGTTTCGGGCCATTGAAGGTGTCAGGAATGACCTCGCTGAGCACTTCGTAGACGCGAAGGTATTTTTGCATCTCGTCCGCATCCGCCGGATCCGTAAACACGACGCCAACATCGTAATCCGACCGCTCGCGCGCGACTCCTCGCGCGCGAGAACCGTAATGATACAGCGTCGCCACTCCGAGCGAGGAGAGTGCTTTTTTATGTTCTTCCGTCAGCATGATTTTCATACGCTTGAATGCATTGACTGCACGAATACATGGTACCACACTGACCTCTTTTCTTTTCGAAACTCCCCTTCTTCCTTTGAATCTCCTTAAACTCCGTGCCCCTGTTGATCGTGATCGTCTTGGTGCAAGTGGATACGCTGTCGGGGCCGGTGCATACCCTGCCCATTTCCTACCGCGCCGCGTAATTGCGCGCGGCAAAGTCATACTGGGAAACGAACAATCTCTTGAACGCTTCCAGCGAATTGAGCTCATAAAAGACCAGCATTGCGGCGCGGTACGATTCCTCGTCGACGCTACGGTATGAGAGCGGCGCGAGATTATGCGAGAGGAGAAGCGCGTTTGCCATAAGCCGGCCAGTCCGCTTGTTGCCGTCTTCGAACGGTTGGATGTAGCTGATGCCGAGCAAAGCGACCAGTGCCTTCGCGTATGGCGAGCTCAAGCGGGCAACGGCATCGCATACATCGGCTACGGCTTCGGCAATCTGTTGCGGTACATCAAGCGGCCGATAACGCGAACCGATCACCCCTACCGGCCGCACCCGCAACCCTGTACCGACGCCAAGATTTTTCACCAAAATCTCGTGCAGTTTTTCCATATTCGGTCGCGTGAGCGTGCGGAAGAGATCGCGATGCTCGTGGGCGAACGTAAACGCGTCTTTGTGATTGAGGATCATGATCGCCTCGCTCTTGTCGTGCCCCGCAGCCTCCTTGCCCTCCAGGATCAGCTTTTCGGTATCAAGCAGCGTATAGGTGTTGCCCTCGATCTTCGACGATTTCCATGAAAGCTCGATAACAAGCCGCTCCAATTCTTTCTTCTGGACTGTCTTGGAAAGATCGCTCGTGCGACGGAGGTACTCGCCGGTAGCCGCATCGAGCGTTTCGTGTTCGGCAGCTGAAAAAATATCATCGGGTATCGCCGGCAACAACCCAAAATTATAGTGCGACAAGCCATAGCGCATATCCGGCTCGAGAGCGACATACGCCGCAGGGTCGATATCAGCGAACAAGCGCCCGAGGGGCGTAACGCTGTAGAGGGTGGCAGGGCCGGCGCCGGAGACGGCGAGCAACCCCGCATCCGCCATAGCGGATAATGCGCGCTTGACCGTAACGAGCGATATCGCCCCTCCCTCTGTTGCGGACAGCGAGGCATGAATGGACGACGAAGACTGTCTATCTCTTTGCAGTAGCGAAACGATTATTCGCTGTTGGTTTCGGGTCATTTTCCTCATGATCGTATCATACGATACCAAAAATCGTATCATAGTGATACGATTTTTTGCTCACCGACTGTGTGCGCTTTCGACTAACGCATACGTTCTTTTATATCTCCTTAAACTCCGGGCTCGGGTTGATCGTCGTGGTTTCGGTGCAAGTCGACGTGTCGTCGGGGCCGGTGCAGGTTTGCGTGTAGGTCGTCTGGCCGTTGATTGGATTCGATAGTTCGCTTCCTGTAAGACCGCTCCAATTGTTACCGTTGCCGCTTACCGTGCACCCAATATCGCCCGTATTTGATGAAGACCACGAGATCGTAGTAGAGGCGCCCGTCGCGACAAGTTTCGGACTCGCGGAGATGTCGCAGGTGGGCGTGGGAGAGATACATGCGCCAGAGGAGCATTGATACGCGCACGGTGTGCAGCCGAAGGCGCAGGTGTTGGTGTCGTAGGCGCAGAGTGTTGTCGAATTCTCGCAGTAGCTCGGCTCCGGCGTGCAGCTGTAGGTGGCATCAGCGTCAAACTCGAGCCAGCCCTGCACCTCGCTTCCCCATGCGTAGCCGGTGATCTCACCGGTAACGCCGTCTGCCGTAGGGCCGTAGGAAATGGGCGATGTGCCATTGAGGCTGATCCATCCGTCCCAGCCGTCGGTGCGAGATCCTGCAGCATTGGTGCAGGTATTGTTGGACATCGTTTGGTTCAAAGACGTGTCGTTCATCCCGGCACACGCGCGTATCCATCCCTTCGCGGTGCCGTTGGTGATCTTGGGCGGACATGATCCGTTGCCCGCTTGGCCCGATGGGCAGCCGGAGAGTTGCGAGGCATTGAACGTAATCCAGCCGACCGAATCGCTCCAGCCATATCCCGAGAGGTCGCCGTTGCCCGAGAGCTGAACGCTGTACTGTGCGGTAGAGCAGGTACCTGCGTCGGCGCAATTGAGCGAAATCCATCCTATGGTGTCGCTCCAGAGCCAACCCGAAAGCGGACCGGCGGTTACTTCGGAGACAGCATCGCGCGGCAGGAGAATCATCGTCACAATGATCGCCATAAAAATACCAGAGATCGCAAGGGCGGTGAATTGATGCCATGCTGAAGAAAGTTTTTGCATAGCCTATTGCAAGCCTTCGAGTAATTTTTGTCTGTCGGATTCTGAGGGCGGCGGGGTCGTTTCCGCTTGTGTTTGCTGCTCCGCTTGCACTTGCTCATACGCGCGCACGCGCTCCTCGTCTACCACAGGATCAGAATTGGCGCCCATCTCGGCCTGCAAATTTTCATAGAGATCTGTCTTCTTATCAACAGTGGGTGGTGGGAACGGCTCTTCTGTTGATACTCCTGTCTCTGCGGTCGGTGAACTTACGAAAAAATTGTTGAGGTACAAAAACACTCCAGCGCCGATGAGGAGGAGGACGATCGCAGCAAACACGACGGTACCACGGCGGCTTTCGGTTTGCGGTTCCATGCATACAGTATAGCGGCGGCGGCCAGGGGCCGCCGCCGCTTATCCCCACTCCTCTCTACTCGAACGAATGCGTTAAAACGGATGCAGTTCTACCCGCCCGTACCGAACGGTACGTTCGGGCGGGGGAGCGCAAGAAAAAGATTTCGAGACGTACTTGTAAGTACGATGAGAAATATTTTTTGCAGCGCGACAACGAAATGCGCCGTTTTAGCGCATTCGTCACATCATCTTGACGTCAATATTGACGCCCGATGGTAAATCTATATTCGTAAGCGCCTCAATCACCTTCGGCGCGGGATTCAAAATGTCGATCATGCGCTTATGAATACGCATCTCAAACTGCTCGCGTGAGTCTTTGTCGATGAATGTGGAGCGATTCACTGTGTATTTTTTGATATCGATAGGAAGCGGGACCGGACCTACCACCTCGGCATTGTGTCGAGCGGCAACGTCGATGATTTGCTTCACCGCCCCGTCAAGAACCCCGTGCTCATAAGCGCGCACTCGAATACGCAACCTGCTCGGCGCTTCGGCTTTTTTGCCCGCCCGGCCAGTGGCGCGGCCACGCGCCGTTTGCCCCGAGCCTCCTTGCGGTGAGTCTTGTCGAACCCGTCGAGGAGACTTCCCGCCCGAGGCGGTTCCGCTTTTGGCGGATTTTGCTGCCTTTGTTTGAGCCATAGATATTTAAAGGAACGGTCGGAGTATGCACTATTTCCCCCCGCAAAGCAACTTTTTCATACATTTTCATACATTTACATATCTAAAGAATAATAGTGCGTACAGTATAGCAAAACGCATGGATGCACGGCGAAGCAGTTAATTCTTTACCCCAAGATCTTCAAGTAACTTTTCTTTGAATAACTGGGGGTAAAATTCAAAACCATACTTGCTATTGAATGTCAGCATT